>Ga0100385_1004582_pt1 | contig 11858 bp, 15 predicted proteins | sample CryGeymeta201509_FD_81543 | JGI IMG/M metagenome (GOLD analysis project Ga0100385, IMG submission 81543) | Groundwater microbial communities from Crystal Geyser aquifers in Utah, USA - Crystal Geyser metaG 2015-09 | ecosystem: Environmental > Aquatic > Deep subsurface > Groundwater | place: USA... | reverse complement strand
TTCAAATTGTCAACGTCCTCTTCGTAGTCAACCTCTTATCTGACTTCCTCTGCTTTCATAACGAATTATAGAATAGTTATTCGTATTTAAAATGTAGGGCATCAATTAAATTTTATTACACAGTATACACTAACAACGCTCTAGATAGCTTGAGATTTTTACTTTTCCAGAAGGAGCTTTTGTTATAATAGCTCAAATAATTTTTAAATGTCCCATCAAGAAATACAGATAGCACCTGGAGTCTACGTCACTGATTTCAGACCAGACGGCGTTCTCAAAGGCCTCAATTAGTACAACTAACCTTAGTTAGATCAAAGTAAGAACTGACCAATGATGTGGGCCTGCTCCTTGATGACTGCAATTCATTAGAGTCCAAAAGTAAAATGCTGGAGTTTACGATCTAGGAAATCAAGAAAGAAGAAGACTGGGAAAAAGATGGAGACTTTCGTGAAGCTATTGAGGATAATTGGCAAGTTCTCATCAAATTTTGTCAGCAAATGAAATAAAAAATTCTCAAATTGGCTGAGCTCAAGTACCATCCTTAGACCGCCAAAATAGAATAGTTGCTCGACATTGACAGGATAGACACTCGTGAAAAAACTGCAAAGCAAGAACTGGCTAGGATAGTGGGTGCCCGTGAGAAGGAGCTAATAAAAGAGTCTGTGCTGGTAGAGGAGAAGGAGGAATAGGACAAAGGCATATACTTATGATTTGTTAGTGTGCGTATAATACATATCAGATGGGGAGGTTGATGATTCTCTCGTTTTGGTTGCTCTGGATGAAGTAGTAGATGAAGTCTCCATAGAAGATGGACTGAAAAATTCCAGCTACAAATGATATCATCACCAGATCTTTCCATCTGTAAATCCTAAATATGGCAAGCATTACCAGTGCAGGATGTAGAAGAAACGGTAGAAACCCAAAAATAGCACAATATGGGCCGTGATGTTTTCAATGTCCTTGCATTTTGCTATCATGTAAAGTTGAGGCAATATCGCCATTGACTCCAGCCAAATCGAATAGGCCCAAAGCATCCCGTAGGCTGTGAAGTGCCTATGGAAGAAGAAAGCCAAAACTAAAGCTGCAAAGTAGATTGCCCAGTGCGGAAAAGAGTCTGACTAAAAATCATAGCTCTAGATAAGCCAATCATTACCATTTTGTGGGGACGTTTGAAGCGCATGACATAGATGGTATAGGCTGTGATTCCAATGAAAATGAACCTCATAGCATTGAAGTAGAGGGAGCCCCAGTGGTGCTATATCAGCATGTCGGAATATCGGGTGATGAAGACGATGAGATAGATCTACTGGGTTTTGTAGCTGATTCCAATGACGTTCTTGTTGGCGAGGATTTTGAGGAGCAGCATCAACACTGCGATTAGGTGCAGGAAGTCACCAATCAACTGAAAAAGGTCCATTATTATTATACACGCAGGCGCTTATCAACGGGTCCTTTTCAACACCACGGCTATAATATGCTTCTTCCTTCTTTCAATCAATTTCAACTATGAAGCTATTCAAAGATCATCTCCTGATTATTTTTCGTCGCTAGGAGCCGTGCATCTGTGTTAGTTGCAACCTTCCCCTCCTTCTTGGTCAGGAGAACGGTAGGGATCTACTTCAGATAGGGACTATAAAGGTGGTAGCTTGTTCATTCTGACCTTGTTTCTGAGAATATCATTCAGGTAGTTCTAGAAGTTTTATATGCTGAATGATTTTCTAAGCTTGCCAAAATATTGTTTGGTTTCATAAATGACAGTGACAACAGGATAACCAACTCCAATAGCTCCCAGTTTTTCCTCAAATTCGAAATGATCTCCTCCTTGAGCCCAGAGGAATTTAAAAGGTTTTCCTCTGAATTTCAAGCCAACTTCTTTGATTTTTTCAAAGTATCCCTCATATTACTCATGTGAAGAGTCCAGCAAGTTGGGAAGGAAGGTGATAACACAAAGACCTCTGCCTTTGCAATTTTAGTCATAAACTTCCTGAGAAATCAACTGAACCTGAGCAAAATTTTTAAGATCCTTTGTTTTTTCAATTGCCCATTCAGTCATACCAGCAGCAGTTCTAGGTCCATCATAGTCGATAGCAGTCGAATCGTCTTTTTTTCCTCCTGGGAAGAATTTAATTGTAGGATACCCTCGGACTCCGAATCTGCCAGCTGCTTCCTTGTGCTCTGTAGCATCAACTTTGGCTACCTTGACCTGTCCCTTCAAATTAGTTGCTAGCTCTGCGTATTCTGGAGCAAGGCTTTTGCAATGTCCGCACCAAGGAGCATAAAACTCGACAAACCAAGGAGCATCATCGCCATAGACTTTTTACTCAAAGGTGTTGTCAGTAAGCACAATAACATCTTTCTCATCGATGTCTCCTGCGCCTGAGCCGTAGCTACCTTGGCTGTTACCGCTAGCTCCTCCTCCTAATCTTTCGTTTGCTATCTGCATATTAAGGAGTATACATTTCTCAATTTTCTGAACATGAAGTCAACGATGCCTTCTGAGGTTCTTTGTCCATCATAATCTGACATTTTGCCATCGACAAAGAATTTAATGGTAGGAAAGCCTTGCACCTGCACATCCGTCCTTTCCTTATCTGCCTCAATAGCAGCTATGTTAGCGATGCCCTTGAGAGCCTGGGCAGCTTTTTCATACTCAGGAGCAAGGTTTCTGCAATGTCCGCACCAATTGGCATAAAATTCCACCAGCCATATGCCCTTCTTCACCTGTTGAAAATCAGAAGAAGTGAGACTTTTGACAGCTGAGAATCGATCGTAGAAGCACTGACCACCCACGATGAGCAAAATCAGTACAGTCAAGAGAGAAACTTTCATTCACACGTAAGATTTATATAAACTTAATTGGAAGGTATTTAAAGCTCTAGAATTCTTATTAACTTTGGGAACAGCCTTTTTAATCGGAAATAATGCCAAGAACCTTAAAAATATGAAATTAATTGAATCTTGCTCTAAATTATTTAATGCTGTTTCCAGGTAACATGAAAATTAACGCAAAAAAAAAAAATCAACTATTAAAATATTGAGAAAAGTCCTAAACTACTATAGCAGGACCCTCCGCAACATCTACCTCATTTACCATTTATCTAACTTGCTCACTCTCCATCATATGCAAGTCTTGCCCTACCAGTCCTCTCGGTTCAAAGAGGTTATCGTGAATATGAAAACGGTCCTCATATATCGCAAGGTGAATTTATTCTTGATGCTGTACTTCTGGTCCATTGGAAGGGTGGGTTGGCTGGGCCTATGAGTGGGAGTAATGTTCATGCTCTACTTCTGTCAAATCTAGCATACTTGGGCCGAATGTTGCATTGAACCTCTGCTCTTGCTCGTAGTGCGCCTGGGTCATTTGAAAGAGATTATGCTAGGATTTATTGGTGATGGAGGGTGAGAATGGCATACAGAGCATGGAAATGGAGGCAGCCGAAAGGTACTCAAGTTGCTTGAGTTGGACAGCCAGCTCATGCGGGATGGCGTGAGAGGCCGTTCTATAGGGATTTTACATTTTGAACTCATCGAGATTCCTTAGCATTTTGAGGCGCATGCGCTAGCTGGTTCTTTTGCGCATATGTCCTTCCTAGTGCCGACTGCTCATTGTTAAATTTATATGCCTGGAATTACTATTCTGGGTGTAATACCGACGAAGTAGTATATATTGTCCGATCTGCCTCAATACTTTGAAAGGTGGGCAAGGGTGAGTATAAGCAACAGCTAAATGCTTAGGCTTAATTAATTGTCTGATATATGTTTAAAGTGAGTGGATGAAACCTCGGAACAAGCAGGATTAGCCCTTCGATTACCTCATGAAGGTTATCATCATCGGAGACTCGGGAGTAGGAAAGAGCAATATCCTTCTTAGGTATAGCGAGGGAAAATTCGTATAAAATTACATGATGACCATCGGCATCAATTATGTTTACAAAATCATCGAAGTTGATGGGACCAAAATCAAACTGCAGATTTGGGACACTGCAGGCCAAGACAAGTATAAAACAATCACCAAAAATTACTACCGCAATAGCCAAGGTGTTCTCATAGTCTACGGCCTCGATTCCAGAGATACTTTCCACTCTGTCCGTACTATTTTGACCACCTAGGCAACTGGATCGAAGATCTATCAGAAACAGTGAGTGACGGAACCCAAATCATGATAGTTGGCAACAAGAGCGACCTTGAAGAGAAGAGAGAGGTCACCAAGTAGGAAGGTGAATACTTGGCATAACATACAGACATCCCATACATGGAGGTAAGCGCCAAAAGCGGGGAATCAATTAATTAGCTCTTCACTAAGCTGGCAAAAATGATGAAGCAGAAAATCATAGACAACGAAGGGCGAGAGTCTTCCCAAACCGGCGGTGGAGGTATCAATCCTCCTCTCAGTCAAGGCAACTCTCGTTGTTGCAGGAGTGAATGATATGTTTTAGGAGTGTGTAGAGTGTGATGGGTTCCAGGGTATTGGGTATGTGTGGGCTATATTACATACTTTTTGATAATATTTGAGATTTGAATAGATTTGTTTATGATGGAGAAGTCTTCACCTGAAAACTCCTTGGGAGATATCGAGGAATTCTTCCCGGCAAACCGTTTAGAGATCATCAACCAAAATATCGCCAACAATGATCCCAGCACCATCCACGATAAAATCTAAAAATACTAAGAACTTGACTCCGAGCAAAGGTATCTCCTCTCTCACTCAGACGCCAAATAGTTCGCAACCTTCCCCTACTTCTCTAGCAACTCGGATAGTAAGGAGTGCCCCTCCTCAAACCCCTCTTCAATAAAGTCGTAATACATCAGCCACTCAGATCAAAGATAAGGACGATATCGCAAGATTGCTGCTTGAAAAAATGCCAGCCATCGATCGACAACTGTAAAAATTAGGCAACTTTGAAGAGAATCTGAAAAGCCTAATAATTCCTATTCTCAACTTCTATCTCAACTACAACCAATTCGACGTAAGCACGCATAAATTTAGGCCAAATAATAAGCTGGAAAATAGTTGGGAGCAGTCGCCAATAAGCTGAATGACAAAGATAGAGGAGATTTCGTGCTCAAACACGTCATCGAAATGGCTCACGATGATGATAACTAAGATAATCGCATCGTTGCAGTACAGCTCTTCAGCAGCATGAGCTAATGCTTCGGCAAAAATCTCTGCGAGCAGTTCATCGGACTGGAACTGCTGTCTCTGGGAGAAGACGTCAGCTTTAAGGTCAGAAAGGAGGCTATCAAGCAGTTGCCTACTATTGGTAAACTAGTCAGCCAGCAGTTCTTCAGTCGATTGTTCACCTTTTATCAATCCAAGGCTAGAGACAGCGGTAACTGGGCCATTAGGAAGGCATGTATTGACATTGTGCTTGATGTGGCCAAACTTAGTCTACCAGAGTAACGGGAAGGTCCTCTCACAGATACTTATTTAATATTGCTGAAGGACAACAACAAGTGGGTGCGTATTTCTGCCTACAAGAACCTTGGTCCTTTCATTCACCTTGTTAGAAACAAGCTTAATATGGAGCTATTCAAGTAATTTTGCAAAATGCCTTAAGCTGAAGTCAACAATCTCAGCAAATAAAATGAAATCATTTACAGCTGTGCCTATAATTTTCCCGCTGTCTTGGATGCAGTAGGCAGACAAAGATGGTAGCCAGACCTGTGGAAAGTCTACGAACGTCTCTTAAAATCCAATGACAAGAGACTAAAAATAACTCTGAGCGAAAGTCTTCATGAAGTTGCCAAGCTTTTAGGTTAAAGTCTCACCGAAAAGTATCTTTTCAGAGTTGTTGACACCTTCTTCAGAGACAAAAGCGATGAGATTAAGCTCGGAGTCATCAAGCACATGTCATCAATCATGAGAGTTCTCAGCTAAGCCAAAAGATAAACTCTTATTGGAGTTTTTGAGTAGTTCCAAAAGGATCAGAAAAAGTGGAGAATTAGATAGTCTATCGGTCGACAATTAGGATAGATCCTCTAGATATACAAGCCTCAGCTCATTTTTGAGTATGTAGTTCCTATATTACTGAAATTTTGCTCAGATACTGTCAGCACTGTCAGAGAAGAAGCTGCTCGTAAGGTGGCAGACTTCATTTAAAAATTGAGTGAGTAGGAAGGTCTCATGATAGGATTAATTTAATCAGTTAAGGCTTTCGGTACTTCTCCCAAGTACACTCAGAGGCAAGAGTACACCTTCATTAAATTAGATTTTTGATAATGTGTGAGAAGCTGATGAACAATCCTGACCTGTTCCGTCAGCACTTCCTTTCCATAATGGTGGAGCTAGCTGACGATAAGGTAGTCAACGTGAAGCTAGTTTTAGCATAAATAGTAAAGAAGCACATCGATAGGAAAGGTAAACTAAGCGAAGATGAGGATTTACTGAAACTACGTGACAAATTGAGAGCTGACCCTGATGAATAGATCGACGCTGTGTTTGCTGAGTAGTGATGGTTGTATATTTTGGGAGTATGCTCATTCTCTGAGCTAGAAACATTATAATTTTTCCCTACCATATGAAAGATCCTCTTCAGGAGTAGCGATAGCAGGATTAATTCTAGGACAAACGCACCATCATATCAGGTACTACTAGATTGATCACTCAGGCTAAAATATCCACAAAACTTACCTCTTCGGACTTGAAGGAGTCGCTGCCCTCAGAGGAGTCACCGTCAACATCAGGCAAGGATAGTTCGTCATCATCCTCGGAAACTCAGGAGGAGGAAAAACAAGTCTGCTAAACATCATAGGCACCATTGACAAACTCACAAAGGTATCTTCATCATCACTCAGGGCTATCTTGAGCTTTACAATCAAAAGATAAAATAAAGTACCTCGGACTAAATCCTATCTGGGCTAAGACTTAACCATATAGGCTTTGTCTTCCAAACATTCAACCTTATCTCTTCCTTAACTGCAAAACAAAATGTAGAGTTACCTATGATTTTGAAAGTAATCCTTCCTAAAAATAGGGCTAACTCAACTCTAGAGATATATCACAGCACGCTTAGCAGTTGCTCGAGTCAGTTGGCATGGGACATCGACTCAAACACTACCCGAATCAGCTATCTGGAGGTGAGCAGCAAAGAGTCACCATTGCACGAGCTCTTGCTAATAAACCTCAGGTTTTGTTGCTAGATGAGCCAACTGGGGATCTGGATACAAGAAACACACATATAGTGCTAGACATTTTGCTAAAGCTCAACGAAAAAGAGAAGATAACTTTGGTCATGGTGACTCACGATGTCAACCTTAAGTACCTTTCTCACCGAGTTCTCAAGGTTCTTGATGGCAAAATCATCGGATAAGAAAAGATTGACCCTCGCACCAGAACTGAGCATATTCAAAATTTGAGAGGTAAATTATAAAAAATGAATAATCCAATTGAGCAAGCATCCAACTATGAAGAAAGGAAGACTGAGGTAAGGAAGGTGTAGGATTATGGAGCCATCAAATGGCTAAAATAGAAGAAAATTCGCGACAAAATAGAACGAGAAATGATCGACAGGTGTCGTGAATAACTATCAAAGATCAACATAAACTCAATGTCGGAAGAGACGGTCGAGAAGATGGAACATATGGATGATCTTATGTGAATATTATGAGGTGTAAACACAGATAATGATATATCATAAATGCTCCTCCATTTAAATATCATCCATGCATAGCTCCATTCGCTCATTGCCCTCCAGCCAGACTAAAATACCAATCAGAAATAAGAATATCAAAGCGAAGAAACTGTAAATACGGGACTCATGTCCATGAACATCGAAAATGGCATAGACCAGATACATGAGCATTGCTGCCAAAATGAGACCGATCTGAATATGCATCTAGTTGTAAAAATATTGATAAAGTTACTGCTTCAGGTAGATTAAAGCAACTAGCCTGGTCACCAGCATAGCCACAGCAATGATGACAGCGTCAAGAATAACCTTTAAAATAGTCAACCAGCTGAAAGAAATATCACTCACCAGTACGAGAAACTTCACTACCACAGTAAACAAGACCAGGCAAAGAAGAAACAACTTGACGAGTTGTTTGAGATGGAAAATGTCATAGCCTTCCTTTGTGTAGAGATAAAGGACTAAAACTTTAATGCACATGAAGGCAAACAACCACAAGCTTTCAAGAATAGAAACAGCCATGAAGCAGAGCATAATCCAGGGAAATAGCTTTAGCTTTAGGTTGGGAGCCTTATTTAGTTTGATTTCGTTTATGTAGAAATTTTAGATGAGGAAAGGGAGAGCCATGCTTGCCCAGAAAATAGTAGAAACCATGCAACTGTCGATGTGTTGCTCAAAAAACCAGTCAGAAGATATAACTAAGGAGCAGTAAATTATCTCCACCAGCATTATGAGGACTACCAAGCTAGCCAGAATCATGTAGGTCCTTCGAGGCTAATTCTAGTTCTTTAGTCGATTGTAATTATTGCCACTTGAGGTCATCCTCTTAAAAGAGCTTGCTATACTGGTGTACTTGATGAATTTTTTCTCAGAAACAGAATTACAATACCTAACAATCAAGTAGTAGAGCCCTTCAGCAATCATGAGTATGCAGAGACCTTTTTACATTGTGAACTGGCTCCCTTACTCCTTTTTTGGAATAATGAAGGTAACAGTGACGACCTCAGCAGAAATAAATGCGATGAAGAGAAGGTACAAAAGACCTCCAACGACATGGTTATTTTGATAACTTCCAATGAAGGATTCCTGCTCTGAAAAAATTGATGTTCTCCTGCTCCAACGAGATATGGGAGATGTTTGAGGATGGAACTACTATTCTTCATCGTTCCTCGATATTTGGCGCGTTGTCTTCTTCTGAGACGGTCGATTTTGAAAACGAGGGCGAGGATATGATTTGTAAGTGTTATTCAAGTTGACCCTCGTTACCCGAGATAACTATTGATCATTGACGATGCCAGCTAAATCTATTTGCTTCTTTTCCTTATCTTATTACCTTTCTTGGGGAGTCATCAAAGCATACCGAACGGATTCATGGTCTTTATTCTTATGATGATAACTGCGAAAAGAGCTTTGACTCATGAGTTGATGAAAGAGGATTTATTTTAAAGAATAGGATAATTTATTGACGATTACAGAATCAAAGTTACTTAACCATATAAGGTCCTTCCAGCTCATATCCTAATTTTCTGTAGTAATGTCTCGTTCCAACTCCAGAAATAACCGCCATCTTGTTAGATCCATGCTCCATCTTTGCAATTCGTTCGGCCTCTTCCATCAGCATAGTTCCATAACCCTGATGCTGGAATTTGTTTGGATCGCGACTGTGAATGGGGACGACTGAGCCATAAACGTGGAGTTATCTCACTAAAGAGCACTCTGGCCCCAGCTAAGGTCTGAAGGTGTTTTCTCCACATTTTCTCAGACGAAGAAGGCCAACAAGAATGTCCTGTTTAGGGTCCTCATATGAAATGAAAGTTTACCATCCCTCATTGGCAACATAATCTCTTCTGATCAACTCAATATTCTCAGGTTTTATCTTGAAGTGAACCTCCTTAATTCCAACTTATCTGGTTCTAACATCACGGCATGGAACATTCATTTCTTTCATCTTTGCCAAGGCAAGCTCTCTCAGATTACCTTTCTAGACTCCTGAAGTCACCAAAGGCATAGGAATATCTCTTTGAACTCGATACACCCTAACCCAAGGAGGCACAAGAGCCAGCAATTTTGCCACAATTTCAACCAAATCATTAGGATGATAATTTTTGTACTTTCCATTTTTCCAAAGCTCATAAAGGCCAGTACCTCTGATAACCAAAGTAGGATAAATTTTAACGCCATCAGGCCTGAAGTCTGGATTTTCGAAGAACTATCTGAAGCTTTCAAGATCTCTTTCTACTCCCATGTTCGGTAGATCAGGCATCATATGAGTAACTACTTTATAGGCACAATCCTTGGCAAGGGCAAAGGTTTTTTTTACAGCTTAAATAGTATGTCCTCTGTTTGTGTCTCGAGCAATATCCTCGTAGATGCTCTGAACTCCGATTTATAGCCTAGTACATCCATAAGACAGCAAATCCGACAGTTGCCTTTTACCACAATGATCGGGTCTTGTTTCGATGGTGATTCCGATACACTTAGCTTTGCTTTGCTATGAAAATTTAACAGCTTCTTTGTGATCAGAAGACACATGACCGCTGAGAGCATCATGAAGATTCCTGATAAAGTAATCGCGATATTATTAATCAAGAGACATAAATGTTCCTCCCATGACAATAAATTCGACCTTGTCAACATCATGCCCTATTTTTTTTAACTGCTCAACTCTATCTCGAGTCTGGATGTAAGGATTGTATCGAGCTCTGATAGCTCTCATTGAGGTCGGCTCATAACCTGTATATGACTGTGTGGAATATTAGAAATCTGAATCTGGTCCACCTGGACAGTATATACAGATATTTCCTGTTGTTGCAATATGAGGACATCTGTGAGGTTTACACATGACAGCAACAACAGCGATACCACTTGCTGTTCTGACTGGCTTAGCCTTCAGGAGAGGAGTAAGCTTATTCTTATATTTTTATGGCAGAGCACTGATGATATCGACCAATTTCGGAGCCTTTGGTACTTTATTCTTCCGAGTGATCTCGTGGATCAAATTGTTCAACACAATCTTTTCTCTCTTCTCATAAACATCTATCAACCGAGTGATGATCTCTGCGATATTTTTATGATGAAGTACGTTAACATCCACCTTTTATTTGTTCTGCTTGTTCGGCTTTGGGGCTGCTCTTTCAGTCTCAACTTTCATAATTTCTTTTATAATACAATTATAAACTTAATCAATTAGCATGTGGCATATCCCCTTCAGTCACTGTACGATACAGCTCAGGTCTTCCTCTTCTCAATCTTTTCTCCTCCTAGTCGATCGTTCCTTGATACATTTATTTTATCCTTTGTTCTACTCTGTTAAGCTCCATGAATCTTAATTTATTGATTTTCGAGAAAGATTCAAAAGGGCCGAACAGATCCTCATGGTGCTGAAGCTCATCAACAAAGTTATACACCTCAGTTGGTTCTTTTTTATTGTAAACAAATGAAGTTTCTTTGATAGTGGGTATCATTTAATTTGATATTTTATCGGCTATAGATGACTAGACTTCTTTCACTCTTGTTTGATTTTTTTTAATCAATATTTCCTCAAAATATCTGCTGAAGTCAAGTAATTAAGTGTAGTCGATGTAGCTAAAGTTCTATTTTGATTTACGTACTTTGTATTTTATCTTTTTTTTCACACTTTTTATATCTTTCTCGTAACAGTATCTTTATTTGAGTGTCTTCATGCCGAAGTTGACATTTTTCATCAATATCTTCTTGAGGAAAGGCTTTCTTGAATCACAAAAGGAAACCATCCATGCATCTATCTTTGAGTCTGTATATCCGAGCTCTTTCAAGATGGCGATCTGATTGTAAATTTCATCAATGACGCAATTGCACTTAGCATATTGAACTCTTTCCATCGGTATTTATGCAGTTCTATCTCTTCTCTTTCTCGAAGAGCAAAGAGGAAAGAACGGCTGAGTTATGCTTTTCTTATGCAGCCTTGATGGTTTTGTGGGCTTTGTATAACTGGAGCTGATTTGCTGAAGGTGCCTGTGAACAGTAGCCTTGTTTTTTTATTATTGGAGCTAGCTATCAATGTTGATCTTTCTCTCTTAAAAAGCATGTTCTTTAATCCAATCCAGAATTTCTTCCAAATTTTTTTATTTTTCTGGAGCCTTTTATCCTACTGTCTTACTCTGCCCGGAATATCGAACAAACTTTTTCCTATTCTTAATCACTTTTCCGATGCTTCCTTCGTTATCAACAGACCACTCTGATCGAGGTTCC
>Ga0100385_1004581_pt1 | contig 11858 bp, 12 predicted proteins | sample CryGeymeta201509_FD_81543 | JGI IMG/M metagenome (GOLD analysis project Ga0100385, IMG submission 81543) | Groundwater microbial communities from Crystal Geyser aquifers in Utah, USA - Crystal Geyser metaG 2015-09 | ecosystem: Environmental > Aquatic > Deep subsurface > Groundwater | place: USA... | reverse complement strand
CTGTCCAATCATATCAGAAAGAATATCGTCATAGAAAAAATATTTCAAAAACAATATAACTCATAATCATAAATCACTGGATTTACATATACTGTCGGCAGTCAGGGAGCCATTTTCAACCTCCTTCATGCATTATTTCTAGTATTGAAGATGCAAACTTTCCAGTTCTCCGATTTCCTACTTGTTGTAGGGTGTTTTCAAGCACTAGAAATTGATTAGATCAGGTAATTTATGAACCTGCTAGCAACACATCATATCCTTGAAATAAGGATGCATCATAGCCTGGTAAGGCGTCAATCTGGTCTCAGTGTCATAGGTGAGGATCTTCTTTATCAGATCAATTTCATTTTATTCTGGCTTGTACCTGGCTAATATCTTATTAAGATCTGCTCCTTTCACCTTTGGTAGATGGATCTATGCGTTTTCTACTGAAAATTTGGCAATATGTTTCTTCTTGGGGGTGCCAAGAATCTTAATAATTTCTATCAGTTGTTCTAGAGAACTATCACCTGGAAAGAGAGGTTCAAGAGTCAAGAGCTCAACTAAAATACAACCAGCTGACCACATATCGATTTCACAGCCATAAGTGGATGAATTAAGGATCAGTTAGGGAGCCCGATAGTATCTAGAACAAATGTAAGAGACGTTATTTTACTTAGTCTCAATGATTTTGGCCGACCCAAAATCACATATTTTAAGCTCACAAGTCTAGCAGTTGATCAGAATGTTAGGAGGTTTGAGATCTCTGTGACAAACGTTGTTGATCTATATGATTAAATCAGGTACACCCAGGTAATATAGTCCTTTGAAGAGCTGGAAGGTAAGAAGTTTTCGATGGTGGAGAGGAACAGGTTGTTTGAGTTTTCTTTGGCCTTTAAGGAGAGAAGCTAGACTGGTGTCCATATACTCCATCAGAATATGAAGAACGCATTATCCATCAATTAACTTGAAGAAGTAATCTTTCATTTCGATGATGTTCGGGTGTTCTAATTGTGAAATGATATTAAGCTATCTGTTTTTATACTTACTATCCTGAACAACCTCTTTTAATGCTAGCTGTTGTTGTGTCTTTTTATTGATAACCTGAGTAAGAGATATGGTACCGAATACACCTTGCCAAAAGTTCCTTGACCGATGAGTTTTTTCTTCTCGTAATAGTTTTCCTGAATAGAAGAAAGCATACTTCATAGATAATTTTGATGGGGTGGCTTTTGACAATTCTCAGTTTGTCTTTCAGCATTCACAATTATCGAATTTAATCTATAGAATACTATGTTTAGCACAAGATAACACAAGATAATTCAGTAGAAAAAAATATAATTGACTATTAATCCACATCATGTTATCGATTTTCTTGCCTCATTTCTTCCTGTCTAGAGGAATCCAAGTGTTATCTACCAGCCATGGTATTTCAATTAAACATCGACTGCTATATTTCAATAAAACAGCCTCTAACTATGATCTGGTGATCCCTAAAGCCAATATTTTTTTGAGACCGAGCTCGGCATTTAACTTTTTGTCCTATCGCAGAACAATGTAGGGTCTTTTATGGTAGAGAATGTTGCACATGAGTTCTTCGAATCGATCATGAATGCTATGTAAAAAAAATTCTACCTCTATTCGTAAAAAATGACAATTAACAAAGGCTCAGAGACTGAACACTTTTTAATAGCAGTTGTGCAGTTTTTGACTCCAAAAATCAAAGCATTGGAGGTGAGAGGAGGTTTATCATGGATCACTTTGGATTCAAAGCGGATGATTTTTTCCTTCTGCATCTTCTGCTGGCTGATACCCTCCTCTACCCTTAACTTTTGTGCATAGTTGATGAGGATACCATTCACATCATCTCCATCTTACAGAGAGAGAGCCTGTCTACCTTGATAGCTGCTTACATCTTGTAGCGGAAGGGAGTATTGAAGACAGTCTTTACCACTTTTTTGCTAACTGGACGAGCCTCTTTTTTTTATCCTTATTTCTTTTGTTGGTTCTGCTTGGGTTTCATAGGTTTAGCTAAAGATCTCATTATTCTTGTATTATAAATCACTACAACAATCAAAACTATTCAGTGTTCTTGAAGGTTCCTGCCTGTTGTTTGAGTCTAGGGTTATTGGGGCAGTCTTTGAGAATGTGTCTAACTGAGCCACAGCCGAAGCAAGAGCCTCCTTTGACATAGAGTCCTTTTTCATTATCGGGGCACTACCTAGCAATATGTCCCTTTTTGCCACAATAGAAACAGTCAGCTAGAGCATACTATGTCTTTGTGCATTATTTATGACTATGGTCGTGAGCTCCACATTTGAAGCAGAAGGTGCCTTTGTTGGTGGGACAGTCTCCCAAAAGATGCTATCTTGATCCACATTTAAGACACTTCTTCTGATGCCTTTTCTTGTTTTTGAGTTCTCTAAGCTCGTCCTTCTTCTTTGCCACTTTCTTTTATATACGTTTATTCTTGGCATTTACTATTCTTTCCTGCTCTTAGATGGGATCAACAACCAACTATTCTGGATCTTTGAGCGCCTTTTATAACTTTGCCAGCTGCATATAGACTCGTTTTCTTTTAGTCTTGTTGGCCTGAGTGGCAGGGTCGTTCTTTTCCTGCTAGAGTTTTTATATTTTGGAGCGGATGTCCTCGATGGAAAGGTGTACTTTTTTACCCATTAATAATATCACTATAAGAACTCAATATATGTCTGTCGTCTTAAACAAAATTGGAACACTTTTTACAAAGCACAGGGCTCAAAAGTATGATGGTTTGAGGTTGGTTATTTTCAAATTATATTATCTGTTATGAAGCAGGAGCACTCTCTAAAGAAAAAGCAGAAATCGCCCAACGATAAACTGCTTAAATCATTCTATTCCAAGCAAAAATCCAAATCTGAATATTCACCCAATGCTAACCGTTCTATCAGCAAGGAACAAATCAAACATCAAATCAAAAAAGTTGTCTACAACTGCAATAACTCTCATGATAGACCTCTCGCCTCTCGACATAATACTTAGTTTCATGATGGACCTCTCCAACTAAGAGAAGAATCTCATCGCAGCAATGTTAGAGCCAGCTTGACACCAAAACATTTTCATTATCCTAAAAAGCAATCTGAGAGATAGGTGAGAACTTCGAAAGCTAGTTAGAGTCGAGGGAAGGAGTTGTTCACTAGCACGGGGCGATATGGTAGTGAGATATTAATACATAGTTAGACTTAAAACAATTATTTGATCGGAAAAAAGAGTAAGAGTCAAAATCCAAAGATAAACTCAGCACCCTTCAAAAAAGAAATAACTTTGTTAGTCAGCCCAAGTACTCCGAAGAGTAGACCCTCAAGATCAACGACCGCAAAGATGATGGTTTCAATGTGAGGGCTTACTTGACAGCAGATGAGTACAACAAATTCGGAGACAGATTTCCTTAAAACTTTAAAAGAGTAGGTCTGTTAGGTCGAGGAGGTTTTAGCGTGGTCTGGCTTGGCATCCACCGTTCTTCTAAGAGGAAAGTAGCAATCAAGCAAATTTTGACAAAAAATCCTCATGAGACTCATCTGAAAGAGATTTGGTTCGGATCCTACTTCTTTGAGAAAGGAGGTGAACCTCGTGAATAATTCTAGACTCACATTGGCATCAACAATATTTGTAGATTGTTTTCACACGAGATCAGAACAGTAGACTCGTGGTTGTACTATGAACTATGTGATGAATCTCTAGGAAGCTCTCTTTTTGAGCTCAAAGGAGAAAACGTCAATGGCGAACGTTGTTACAAGGTACTGCTTGTTAGATGTAGATCGAATATAAGGATCTGATTCACAAGATCAGAGAGGACCAGACAGAGTTGAAGATAATTATGGTGGAGGTCGTCAAAGCACTGTTTTTAATGAACAGCCATAATATAGTGCATTCTGACCTTAAAACCGAGAACATTCTTCTCAAGACAAGGCGAAAAGAAGAAATGCGACCTGGACTAAACTACATCCGCGGGGTGAAACTTATCGACTTCGGTAGCAGTTTTTTATTCACCAACCTGAAGCAGTTCTCAATGGCCACACCTTAGTACATGCCTCCAGAGATCCTCAACTACATCCTTTTCCAAAACAAGCTTGACTATGACTAACAAATGCTCACCAAAATGGAAAAATACAAGCATCCGTGGACCATCGATATATGGAGTTTAGGCTGTATTGTGCTTGAAATTGTGACGGGAGTGCCATTATGGATGAGCATTGACACAAGAGTAGAAGAAAGCAACAATCGAGTGACTGGCTTGTTCGCTGTCAAAAACAGAGTTTTTGCCAAAATAATCCAGAAACAAATCGATGTTGTCAACAACTTGGACTACCATCTCGATCAGAATGTATTTTTCATTTCAATTAGAACCATTCAGGAATCGAGATACGATAGGATATCAGATAAATCCTCAAGATGATGCTGGCCCTAGACCCAGAAGAAAGAATCTCACCATTTTAGGTACTCAAAAGATTCGGAATTATGTGCTAACCTTTAAGGATACCATCATATTGATTGTTGACCTTTTGCTATTGCATTACTCATATTAATTAGCAGACTTATTTTTAACGATTAATTAATGAACAGGTAAGAGATAGAGCTCAGATTTCTTCATCAGCAGCATCTGGCCAACATTATGGCTCTGGAGCAATAAAGAAAACTGCTGGCTCGAGATCATCCAGTAGAGTCACTCACGACAAGAAGATAGTAGAGATCAGTACCTATCTAAAAATTGCCAATATTGAAACCAGATTCATACGTATAAAAAATGCTCTACTGCCCTCCTCATAGGCTAGATAGCTAAAATGCTGACAAATAGATAAAGGGAGTATTGTAGCACTGGAGCAGTCAATGCAATTACATCCCAAAAGATGTACAAGTACAGCATTATTTCAAGTACGGTAAACAAAGAGATCCTGGCTTGACAGAAAAAGGATAATTGTACATAAATGAGCTGATAGACAACGCTAGAAAACATAGAGAATCTTTTCCTTTGCACCCAATCAGATAAAAATATGGGCATAGACTATGGGACCAACTAAACAAAGAAAGATAGAACTACTGATGATATTTTATAGTTTTGTTGATTACAATATATGCTATGCGAAAATCAATGATAGTAGACACTCTTGGCTGTCTTTTTGGTAGATAATGTCTAGAGACCGTGTCTGTTGATTTTGCCGTTGTCTTTGCCTTTCCACTCCTGAAGAACTGTGTATTTTGCAGGATTAAGTCCTGATCCTGAGGGAGAAGTCTTGAATCTTTCTGTTTTCCCCAAAAGGTTTTTCATAGCTCCTGCCTTTGGTTTTGTCAAGCTTCCAAATAAGTTGTAATCTGAAGGTTGAGGATTGTAGGTTCCCACTTCTGGACTTTTCTCTGGTTTTTTCTTTGCCTGAAGTAGGTGCTTCTTCCTCCAGTCTTCAGGCTTCGTCTTAACGCTAGTCTCAGTTTTTGCTCTTTGCTGTATAATATACAAAATACTCTTGGATTGTAGTTACCAACTCCTGGAGTTGTGTTGGCTTCATATTGTATTTCATCAAGATATGATATCCTATCTTGGAAGGGAATTTTTTTTTGTGCCATTTTTTTCTTCTCAGCCTAAATTTGCTTTTGAGTCTTAACCACATTATACTGTCCAGGAGCAGGTTTTTTCTATCTTTTTTCATGCTTCATTATTTCGTCAACGTAAGTCATTTTATCAGGATGGTGGATTTTTAGTTTACTCTTTTCGGGCCAATCTTCCTTGAGCTAGTACTTTCCAGGTCCAGGAATGGCTTTATGGGCATTTTGCTAATCTTACAAAAAGTTGCCCCTTTTGGTTATGTGTCTTCTATCCTTCATGCCTTTTTTAAGGTTCGCCAACATTTCCCTATCTTTCATGATTTGTGCACAGTTAACATATTTTTTTTAGACGTGGTAACCCTCGATACCCTTGGATTAAGTCTTGTGATTGACAAGAGAGTAGATCTAAGGGACTGTCAGAGAGGTGCTCATAGTTATAAATTTATGAGGATAATATATTACAGCTCAGCTATTATAGATAAGGTAGTCAATTATTTGCCAAAACGCATCATTATCACTGATAGACCTTCAGCTTACGGTGTTTGTGGTGATTCATTGGAGGAGCTCTAACCCCATTGCCATATGCATGTAGCCAGCTCGGTATGCAACACATTATTCCGACTAATCCGATCACTAACCCGACGCCAGAACTTTACCAACAGTAGCAGCATTTGGGATTAAGAGCATCTAGTTGTTAATGTTTACAGATCCAGCAGCCAAATGTTCCTAGACTTATTGCGAATCCTTCCCAGCCACACCCGCACCAACAGCAATCACAACAAATAGATTAGCACATCTTCCTTTGTTCTTCTATGTCAATTAATATTATATTCGTAGGGTCAGCTGTACTGGTGACTTTTTTACTGCTTGATTTACAATAAATAGTTAACATCTGCATTCTGGGAGTGATGGAACAAAAAGACTCGAAATCTTGCAGTTTTCTGTGCTTTCGCAACTGTCGCAATGATCAGGAAGAGCCAGAGATCAAGAAAAGCTACTCACCTCATGGATTTGAAAAACTTTCACTAAAAAAGATCAAGGAGGATCATCATCGAGGCATGCCTCGCACCAACTCTTATCGTAGGATATAGCGACCTATTCCAACAACTGAAAGATCCGTGGAAGAGGGTGCCGAAATGTATTTGACTCATTTGGTCGAGCGAAAGAAAAAGGTGGAGAAAGAGATTGATGCACTGAACAGCGATTTTGATCGATATTATGAGATGTACGCTGACAAGCTGAAGTAACTCAAAGAACTGCAAAACAAAATGAACCAACAGTTTAGAGAACAAATTAGAAAGTGATAGCCATTTTTTTCATTCTTTTGATTTTCCCTGGTTAATTTAGCAATACCCCGAACAAATGAACAAAAATGTCTTCTCTAGAAAAAAAGAGCACAAATAACACTATATGAGGATTGATAGTTATTAGATAGGAAAGTAAGATGTTGCAGTTATCAATTGGCAGTGTTCTCCTTCTGTTCTGGTTTTACGAACTTGCTCGGTTTCAGGCCCTTCAACAGTCCGTTTCCAAATCCACTTAATTTGTTACTTCCTAGTGAACCAACAGTCTCTGTCTTGCCAGTGAAAACATTGTCTTTTGCCATTTTGAAACTCAGACAGCTGTCTCTCTTGAGATTTTTTTCCTGCTTCCTAGCCTCATTGCTTGTGGTCAATAGAGGCGAGTCTCCCATTGGAAGTGTCACTGTATCCTTATTTTCTTCCTTTTCGCCTTCCTCTTCCTCTGGCTCTAATTCTTCATAATCTCCGAAATAAGGATGGATCATGGCAGTCTAGGCCGTTATTCTTTCTTCTGGATTAGTCTTAAGCATTTTTTTGAGAAGATCCATCACAATGGGATCAACTTTTTTGTATTAGTCAGCTTAGAGATCAAAGTTACAGCTTCTATTTTCATTTAAGACCTCATTGTAGGTTTTCCCCTTGAATACACTTTTTCCAAAGAGAAGCAGATGGAAAATGAGGCCTAAGCTGAATATATCACAGATAGGGCTATACTTTGTCTTCATATTTTTGATGTTGATGACTTCAGGAGCCACATAGCCAGGAGTTCCACATCTGACGAATAGATATTATTCTAGATCTGAAAACTAGGCAAGCCCATAATCAGCAATGACACAATCGTAACTATCCTTGCTCCTGAACAATATATTCTCCGGTTTCAAGTCCCGATGCATGATATTCTTCGAGTGCATCTCTCTGAGTCCCTCAAGCAAACCCAACATCATTTTTTTGATTTGTGGAACTTTGAATTTTTATTTTGCCTGAATAAGGAAAATATTACCTTGATCTTTTCGTATAGTTGACCTCCATCAAGAAGCTAAAAAACAATATAGAGGGAATGTTATGATTCAAAGACTTCACAAAGTTTCATGTTGTGAGAATTGTTGAGACTGCGTATAATTTCTATCTATTTAATGAGGCATTCTTTGCCGTTCTATTCACTGTAGGCTGCCTCCTTGGAGAACGCCTTTACTGCATATTTTATCTTGTCTTCAATTCGTTCAACCATGTAGACTGTGGCGAAGTTTCCTCGACCGATTTTCTTCATGGGCTTGAATTGTTCGTGGAAGCCCGCTTGATTCAAGTACTTTTTAAGGATGTTTTTCCAATCAGAAGAGTCTTGGTTTGGAAGTTAGTAGGTCAGCTAATGTTAGCTGAGGTAGAAAGTGATGTTGTCTGTTGTCACCATGAACCTCAGTTCAAAAGTGAAGGCCAAATATAGTTGTCCGACTTTGATACATCGCTCGTATAGGACGACAGGAACGTGATTCTGGCTGTTGGACTCTTTCCAAGTTGACTGCAGAAGTTGTGCACCTGTGGGAGTGTTGAGTTATTTCTTCAAAAAGTGTTCTTCCATGCTGTGGAATAATCTTCTATAATATTACTGGAGTTTTAATTTACAACTCTATATCCTCCATACCAATGATGAGCTAAAAGAAATGTTTTCGTTGATATAAGGAAGTTAGGTGAGAAGGATGAGATAGGTCTCGATATAATGTCAGGTCAGGACCTGAATGATAAAAACAGTTAATCAATATTTGTCGAGAGTATGATAGCGTCGGTTTGTCTTTTTTAATTTGAACAGATTCTGACGTCTCGTATGTTCCTGCTAAAAGCTCTAACTCAAGTCTACTATTTTTCCTTGCTGGGATTTCCTCTCAACTGCTTCTGACCTTCTCTCAAGACGTACTTTTGGTAGAGAAGTACTCAAACTTGTCATAAGTTAAGCCTACTTGACTTTTTTTCTGAGAAGAAGGCTGTTTAATTCTTTGAGTTTTTTATCTTTTCTATTTTTAAGGAACTTATGGTTCCAAGGAGCTAGATGATCATAACCTGTGACAGATCTGGAGTCCTTGGGGGTGACTGTTTTGCGAGTATTGGAACAATCAAGGAGGACTTTGATAGCAAAATTTTAGTTGGAGTGTTCATCGATTCGAAGCATAATAAAAATAAAACACAAAGGCTGGCTTATTTTATTACCATCACCTTCGTATATTTCTTCTTTTGTTTATTTTGAACCAAAGAGGTTATTAATAATATCCATGAAATTAGTGATCGCTCTAATCTTTCTCTTGGCAGTGCAAGTCTCCAGCATCAGGTTTATTCTTCACACTAGTAGAGCAGAAGGTCCCAAGTGCTTCTATGAATTCCTAAGTATAAACTGAACTATACAGACGCTGGAGAAAAGTATAGCCTTACCACCAAAAGTCTCAACACACAAAGATATAGAGTCGATGTCTACCGTCAAGAAGGTAATAGATGGGAACAGATTCACAAAAAAGAAGTCGTTAATTCCTTTGAAGGTATCAACAAAATGGCCAGCAGTCGAGCCACTCATATGTTCTGTCTATCCCATCTTGATGAGGGGGTTCTAAGGATAGGAGTCACCTTCATGGCTGGTCTTGAGTTGGGAGAGTTGAAGACCCTACCGACAAAGGATGATCATCAGTTACTGGACCAGAACATTGCCTGGATGGAAGATCAAAAATCAAACCTCATCAAGATTTTGCACAGAATCGAGGGATCAGAAGCCGGCCAAAACTTGAAGAACTCCTCAGGACACAAACTTATCTGGATGGCTGTATTAGGTCTGATCTTCATTGTGGGCATAAACTACGTGTTTTTCAAGTATGCCAAGAAGACCCTCAAGGATAGGAAACTCATTTGATTGCCAATATGTGTTCAGTCATCACATAATAGTCATTTTTTGATTTACTAACTCTATGAAGATTAGAGTGGGGAAAGGGCACAAACAAGCTCAGAATAAGATATAGGTGCCAATAGAGCGAGTCAGGCAGATTTCTGCTATCAAGGAAATTGGCATAAACTAAACTGCCAACCTTAGCAAACATCTCTTTCAGGAAATTGTCTCCTACCTCGATGTTTTGGCCCTCACTAATCAGCTTAATCATTCTCAGGTCACTATTATCAAAAGATTTGTGTAATGTAAGGGGAAACTCGAAAGCTATAACCTTTTGATAAAGGATGTTTCTTTAGGTCAAAAATGTAGAGAATTTGTTGAATCTAGTGATTTTATCGGAAGAGTGCTAGCCTCTAGAAAGATGGAGGGGAAGACTAAAATCAGAATAATACGATGGCTGGAACGTATAAGGAGACAACTCATCATCCCATCCCCTTGTTGGGGAGTCTCAGAATGACTAAATATGATTGATAACATAGGATATGATTATCACCTTTTTGAAGACTTCTAGTATTCTCTGATGATCCTTTCATATTCCTGCATCTGGAAGCTCATGGTCTCGATTTTTTTATTGAGTCTTTTATTTTAATCTTTCGTTTTTGTTGCCTCAAGCGTGCAATTTTGATGTTCAACCTGAATGGTTCTCAAAAATTTGATTTATTCTTCTTGTCTTTTTGTCTTTTTCTCTAGCTCTTCAACTTTGAGCCTGAGTTCTTTGACTTTTTTATCACTTTGTTCTTGGATTTTCTTCTTGTTGGCGTTGATGATGCTTTATATTCTTGAGTAACTGTATATTTATTCATTAGAGAATACCTCATACTTCTTTATTTCCTCATCATTTGTGTCCAGAATGTTACCGTATTAATTTTTCAGCTTGGTTTCCCAGTTTTCATTCTAAACCAGCTGTTAATCTTCTTGAGCTGCTACTTTTTGTATCCATGGATGTTTCAAAATGTCATCGAGGGAGATACGATCTTAAGGCTTAAGAATGAGAATTTTGGAGATCAGATCTCTGCACTGCTCTGATAATTCTTTGGGAATTGAGTAGTTGAGAGTCGATATGTTTTTCTTGATATCGTCTTCACTGATGTTGCTTTTGGCGAAAAGAGGTGATGAGAAAGGGCTTGAACCTGTACACAGTTCATAGATAAGAACCCCCATGCTCCAAATATCGACTCTATAATCGTGAAGGTGATCCTTTGATACCATCTCAGGTGCCAGATAATCCAAAGTACCACAGTACGTTTCTCTTTTGTTCTTTCCCTATGTGAAGTTCGACCATCCAAAATCTGCCAACTTCAACTGATCGTTTTTAGCGATCAGAATATTTTCAGGTTTGATATCCCTGTGAATGATATTTTTCTTGTGGATATACTGAAGTGCTTTAGCTAGTTGCCAGATAAAATGAGCTGCTCTACTTTCCTCCATTTTTTTTTTAGGACTTTTGCACAAAGCAGCGAAGAGTTAGCCATTTTCGGCATACTCTAAGACAAAGTAGATGGAAAAATCATCTTCGAAGTGATTGTACAATTTTGTTATGTTAGGGTGATTGAGTTCGTACATAATTTTGACTTCTGTTCTAACGTGGTTGAGAAGTTTTTGAGTCTTGAGCGATTTCTTTTTGATCTATTTGATAGCGTAAATGGCTCCTGTTTTTTTATGTTTGGCTTTCCATACAACACCGTAAGATCCTTATCCAAGATTGGCGATGTTCTCAAAATCCATTTTATATGACTAAGGCTCCCAGCCAGCTTGCACTGTTGGTGATAAGAACATGAGCCTTTCATTGACTTTGTTGATCTTCATCAGACCTTATTGTTTGTAAATATTATGGTCTAATCTTAATGATGCCTGATTATTTCTTATCCACCCTCCAATAATCATACCGACCATATCTGATATCTCTAATATCCGAAATACCAAAACCAACGTCAAATGAGCAGATCGAAATATCCAAATATATTTAATCTATTCGCAGAGTATTAACTAAATTAAGGATTATTTAGTATTCGATGAAAAGGAAGACTAACTCTAGTAAAACATCTGTACCTTAGCTTAGAGGTCTAATCGTTCGCAGCACT
>Ga0100385_1004575_pt1 | contig 11869 bp, 20 predicted proteins | sample CryGeymeta201509_FD_81543 | JGI IMG/M metagenome (GOLD analysis project Ga0100385, IMG submission 81543) | Groundwater microbial communities from Crystal Geyser aquifers in Utah, USA - Crystal Geyser metaG 2015-09 | ecosystem: Environmental > Aquatic > Deep subsurface > Groundwater | place: USA... | reverse complement strand
GACACATTTGCAAGTCAACTCAACGGCGGTTTTCCCATCATCATCACAAACAGGACAAAGGTTATCAACAAGGTCTACATCATCTACGAGCAACCTTCAGAGATTATTTACCTGCAGACCCTTCTGGAGGAGGAAATTCCGACAAACATTCTTAAATCCATCCTTCAGCAAGTCGAAGCAGAACCTGATACTCCCATTCATGTGGCCTCCATCGCCAAAGATAAGGAGCTCTACTGCTGCAGAAGAAGATAGGTTGGGGACTGGAAAAAGATAATCAGTCATATGAACAGAAAATTCTAAAGCTAAAACATAATTCTCTGCAAGTTCAAACTGCTCTAAGAAATCATGGACTACAGAGCCTTTTACAAGAACCGATTGAAAGTGGTGATGCACGAAGATGAAATAAAGCTCGATCTAAAGGCAGTTTAGCAGCTGAAGGTGTTTGAGAATACATTTGAGTCCATAAACTGGCTGAAAGAGATAGCCTGCTAACTCCTCAAGAAAGGACAAAAATGTTTTAGCTACAAACACTATCAGCTCGATCCGATCAGCTGCTTTAACTTGGTTCTGTTGGGAGAAAGAAAGGTAGATACCTGTTTCGTAGTCCAGAATTAGCCTTCTCCTCTCTTCATTTATTTCACCTTCTACCGAAAAGCATTTAAAATAGAGCAAGACCAAGAATCAAAATAGGTCGATCTGAAAGAAACAGAGCTTAGTTAGCACATCACCAACACATACTATATCAATGCCATTGAAAGGATCAAAAAGCATGCAACTGTCAACCAACTCCCCTTTTTCCTTATTTCCCAAGACGCAGAATAAACAAATGAGGTCTAAACCTCGTCCCTCAAAAGTTTTCCAGGAGACCTGACTCAACTACTGGCCTACCGATACTTATTGACAGTAAAGAAGTTCAAGATGAGTATGCTTTAGTCTTGTACTTAGGCCGAGGCTTACCAGGTTCCATTTTCCATAACTTTCGGCAAGAGCAGTCCGATCTACAAGAAGATGGGTCAGCTGAAGCATCCGGACATAATCAGAAAATAGCGGCTAAAGGATCAAGACAAGGGAAGGATCACAACTAAGGTCGAATTTGCCAAGATGTTTGTGGAGAAGTGCCTGTCTGAGCTTTCCTAATGATAATTTAATATTGAATAAGCATATGGAACAGACCAAACCCGCAATCAGATTCACCCACAACTACACCGATGAACCTTCCTCAAACAAACAGATCCACCAGCTGCAACCTCAGCTGAAGGACAAAAATATAGATAAACTACAGTACACAGTAAGACGGACACTATTTAGTTGCCTAAACTGAACTCAGAAATATCCTTCGGAAAGTAGATCAAGAACAGTCCCAATCAAGATGGGTTTCGAATGACCTTCAGAGAGCATGCTGCTGAGCAAACAATCTACCTCCCTCCCCCACAGTACACATCCCCAATGCCTCATTATCCCACGCCTCTTCCTTCACAACACCCCCAGCTCCAACGACATTATAGGCCAGAAGCTCAAGATAAGCACCTAAGGATGAAGCCAACGAGGGGAAGCACAGTCTTAAAAAGCGGTCAGGTTAAAAGTTCCACCGTGAACGTCCACGAACTCAAGACAGTTAAGGAGGGTGAGTTCATTGGCTGTTTCAACTGTTTCGTACCTGTGACTTACTCCACCACAGGAAACACTTGCTGACAGCTCCAAATATACTTGATTCTCTGATTTTAGTTCAATAAACTGCTATTTTTGATACAATTTTTATCTAATTTTCCAGCTAAATATTTCTTTTAAATCTCAAATCAAACGGTTTCTTATGATTGATCTGATCATTTTATGATATGTGGTATGTCCGCTGCTTTGAGAAGGATTATAAACCTTGAAATAGGCTATAGATGTCAGAACGATTCGAGATGTCCCAACAGGAAAGTGCAGTTTCAGCAGAGCCCAACCTTTCGTAGCTGAAGAAGGAGGTTGAGATCACGCCTTCCACTCTTAAAGATATCACCAACAAGGGTAGCCTTGGATTTATGCAGAGGAGTTTTTGTCAAGAGTAATCGAGCTGAGTACCAACGCAAAGGACAGCATCAACATTGAGAGGGCCAAGGAAGCACTAGTGTACCTCACTGAAGCTGAGAAAATATTATAGTATGCTGCCAGCTGCGGAAAACCAATAGATAAGTACATCATAATCAGCGTCCTCCACAATTAGGCATGCTGCTACCAAAAGATCTGGGAACTTGAAAAATGTTCACAGTATCTCGAGGCCCTCATATTCAACTTCAACTCTTTCATGAAAACTGACAGCCACGATAAAGAGCACAGCTCTAAAAAGGGAGAAGAGAAAGACAACATCGAGGTCAAAACACATCTAGCCAAGTACTACCTCCAGTTTTGCGCAGTCAATTCCCAAACCGACAACCACTCTGGAGCTCTCGTGGCTGGCAGGAAGTCAATCTAGATAATCAAGAATATTTTCAAGGAGCTCTCTGAAATGGCTCCTCAGCTGAAGAAAGGTACCTACTAAAAAAGGTCATAGTTTGAGTACAAGCTACGCCTGATAGATCTGGGTTCTCGGCTGAACGACAACCTCAGTGTCAACAACTACAACAACTTGTATCAGGCTGCCAGGTATTACCTCAAGCAGTGGAAAAGCCTGAAAGACAGCAAGGAAAGGCCAGACCGGAACTATGTGCTTGAGGAGGAGTTCAAAAATTATTCCATTGGTAACGCCATGCAGATCGTTCCTGTTGACTACAAAGAGTTCCAGCATTAAAAGGATACCAAGAGTAGTTGCTCGAGCAAAACAATCCTAGAAAAAATATTGTTGATGGCTCTGGGGTATTTCACAATTTCGACTGAGTTGAGGTTAATAGCAACAAAGAAGTATGGAAAAAAGGAGCAAGATAAGGCCAACTCTCAAGAATATAAATAATCCGAACTGTATCACTTGCTGTCCATCATCATCGCCTCAGCCTGCATTCCCTTTGAAATTTTATACATCAAACATGTGCTTAGTAGCTACAGCAACCATTATGGCAACGATCTCTTCCTCAACGAGCAACAGAGTCAGCTCAGATAAAACCACAATTAAGACCTCCTTTTTCCTCCCTTGCCCAAAAACCACAAGCAAACTATTGGCAACTCTATCAATGCTTCCCTAGATGAGGAAACAATCTCGAAATTTGAAAAGGAGTAGACCCTTCAACAAAGCAGTTAGAACGATATTCACACATTCAAAAAAGAAGAGTTTAGCAGAGGCGAGTAGACGAAAGAAGTGCCTAAAAAGGTCAAGCACAGTCACCGCAACAAATCCTCAAAAAGTAGGTCGAAACAAAGTATAAAACTGCTCAACATGCCCTAAAGGTCAGAGAAAGGGTCACCAATGCCCAAGTCTCCCGGCCTTCACTTGAAATCGCCCAAGAACAATCTCGTTAAGGTGAAGACCTCCTACAAACTGAAAGTGAGTGCCTAAAAGATAGTGACCACCAACAACGTCTTGAAGGAAGACAAAACTCGTCGCAAGAAGACCAGCAATGGCTAGATGGACTACTTCATGGGAAGGAGTAAAGATTTAAAGAAAATGAAGAAAGCAGTCTAACAAGGAATGAACCTGCCTTCCCCCCGGCTCAATTCACGCAGCACCAGTCGTCGGTAGAGCCCAGTTCCACGTTACTTTGACTACACAAAATCCCCCCAACAGCATAGTGCTAAATTGCTGAAATCTCCTAAAAGATCGACCAAGCCAATGAAAAGCTCGCTTCATCAGCACTACTTTTGATAATTTATTGATATTACGTCATTATGCATCACATTTCAACTCTGTTGACAGAGGCGTTCATGCTATCGGCCACGCTACTCCCATCCTCAAAGTACTCCTCTGATAAAGTCGGCAGTCTGGCCTGCAGTTGGTAGACATACTCTTAAAGCTCCACCTTGATGTTGTCAAATTAGCTTGGATCAATCCCTATCGAAAAGCTTTTGACCTTTCTTAGTAAAATGTCAATTTCATTTTCCTTCAGATGCTGGATTTCCTATTAAAATTTGACAATCGAATGAACTAACTCGATTAGAGTCACTGAGGATGAGGATGTAGCAAGAGCGTATACTCGTTGGCTGTGTTTTAGGAACCGATCCCGCATTTATCTTTCCTCCATGTAGCTGCTTTTCAGTTCAGCCAGCTGATATTCATACCTATTGATCAGCTCCATTAGGGCAGAATGGTACTTGCTTAACTCCTTCCTTTTGAGGAACTTTAGTAGGGTTTCGATTGTGACCTGCCCACCCACTTCAGGCAGCTCAAGGTATCTACCTTTAGCAATATTGCGATTATCTCCAACTGCGCTCTCTAGCTGTCTGATCCTTTCCCTCTGCAGCTCGGCCTGCTCGTTGACCACATTCAATTCCTATTGACTAACCTCCAGCTATTTTTCTAGCCTCTAACACCTTAACTAGACCATCCTCAGCTATTTGGCCACTTTGTTCCTTTCTTCATTAACTTATTTGTAGGCTAATTGATGCTCCTCTAGATCTCTTTCCAAAGCTACCAGCTGATCGCTGATATACTCTTTTTATAGTTCAAGATTCTTGATCCTGCTTTCTTTCTCGTGAATATATTAATGTTGACAATTAAATCCGGCGATTTAGCCACGGGCATCCCTACCATCTTGTAAAGAATGGATTGGCGTGAATTTGTGCTCTTCTGTCTGACTTGATTCATCGAGCTGTATTGATTGATTAAGCATCCTCTATTACTTCCTCCTGCTCATGTATACATAATCTTCCTTTCTACTCTTTTCCATGTCCAACAGCAAAGCCATCAGTTCTTCGTTGTGGCTGGAAAAACGATTCACCTCTTCCCTATATCGGCTAATCTCATCTCTACAACAATCAATTTCATCTCTGTAGTTATCATCTGCTTCCTTTAACCTTTTCATCTCATCTTTGCACCTTGCTGCCTCATCCCTGTACTTCTGTGCCTCTTGCTTACACTACTTTGCAACTGCAATACATGCTTCCAGCTCCTCTCTGTTTTCATATATATTGACCACCTTGATGTCCACACACTGCTGAATGTCGAGTCTGCTCACTCTTGAGTAGAATCCTGAACCAACAGCATTTTTGCCCTCCTCAACCACAATCGACTAGCACAAGCTTTGCTCTTAAAATTTACTGACAGGATTTATTTTTTGGCATGTGCCGATGGAGTACACTGGCTTTGGTTTATTCACCTCGAAGTTCTAGGTAGGTGTGGGTCTGCGAGGCTGAGCGATGGTGATCTTTTGTTTGATTTAATCGAGGATCATCCTCTTGACCAGCTGCTACCCCTGATCTTGCTGTTTTTTTTGTTTGCGCATGTAGATCATAACTGCTACTATGGAATGAATTATATTTAAATAGAATAGAAAATGTCCTTCATTCGGTACTCCGTCGACTCCGAAGACTCCCCATCCCGCCCCTTCAAATAAGACAACCGTGGCCGACTCGCAAAAATCTAACAAAAACTGCAAACCATCACCCATCAGCGCCAGACTCAGGTCAAAGAAGACGCGCAGGAAAGTATCACTAAACGGGTCCTCCAACTATAGTCCAAAGCCACCGAGGACATCAAAGATATGGAGAATGCCATGCATAGTCTAAAGCAAGAACTTTGCCAGTTGAAAATGAAGGAGGTGGAGAAGACCAAACGGTGCGAACTTGCCATGAAAAACAGAAGCATTGATATTGCTGAGCTCCACAAAAAGATCATGAGCTCCCTCTCCTTCTAAAACAAAGTACCAACTCCAACACTCAGGAACGCAAAGAGCACGACAGCACTCTTATGAGGAATATTGATGATAAAATCAACCTGACAGGCCGTGAGATGGCTGACCTTCAGCGCAAAAGAATCAACGAATTCAATGCAGTTGAGAACAATCTTCAAAAAGAACTGCCAGGGACTCACATCGTCATACAGAGCACTTGCGCTCAAGTTGAGAATAAGCTATAAAAATTACATCGAGAGGTCAATGGATAGGTGAGGGTTCTAAAGGAAAACATTGAGAAAGAGCATGAGGATAGAGAGTAGGGCTACAAGAGGGTCATGCTGATGCTGGCTAATGTGATGGATGAAATAAAAAAGGACGTGGAAATATAAAGAAGAGAGCACCAGGAGAGCAAAGGTAGGCTGATGGGGCTTTTTTTATCTGCAACTGGAAAGCTGGCCCACTATCAGTGATTTTTATTTACTGCAAATAGCTAAAACAGCATGTTTCACATAATCAATCAGAACATCGACAGGAAGCGGTCGCCCTTCAGCTCGGGACAAGGGTGCCAGTAGATGAATGTACTCAGGTTACTCTCAAGCAACTCCTTGAAAATCCTCAACTGACTCGTATGCTCCATCAACTTCTTCAGGCATAGAATAGCGAGTGGATCATTTTTGTCGGCATCCTCTCTGCATTTTTCCAGGAGCTGCTGGTCGATATAGAAGGGCACTCCCACGTAGATCTCGAAAGGTATTTTTTTGAGGATGGTTGAGTAACTGTCATCATCATAGTCTGTGTATATGTCTCTCAGTAAGGGGTACTTGGTCCCGAGTTAATCAACAATCTGAGCTATCTTGACACCAGCCTCGTAAGATTGTGGGCCCTTGTAGGCCAGCAAAAGATACAGGACTTTGGTGGCATAGTACTCCATGTCTTTCCAGATATACTTGTTGCTCAGAAGGCGAAGGAAAAAGGACATGCCTGTTTCGTTGAGGTCGTGGTCGGTCAGGAGCTTCAGCAAGAACGGCATGAGATTGGTGAGGTTTCCCTCGACGCTGAAACCTGAGGTAGCAGAGTCATTTTTAAGGGCTTTGCTGATGGCAATAAAGTAACTGCTTTGCTCAGCGTTGAGGAAGGAGTATGGATCGTCTTTGATGATATTGCATAATTTGCGCTTCTACTCATATTAGTGCTTGCCGCTCTCCTTCAACTGCTGAAGTTTCTTTATGTGCACATTCTCCCCGGTACTAGGAACCTTGCCCTTCAAGTAGACCCATCTTGCCGTCAGCCTGGGACCCTCCAACTGCCTCGTCCCCAACAGCTTGAGCTGCTCCTCCATGATCGCCTAGGGGGAGGTCAGCAGTTTGTCCTCTTTGACATAGCACTAGTCTCTAGGAGCATAGGGGCCAGTCGGTGTGATAACGAGCTATGAGTGGTTGAGCTAGCTAAGGGCAAGTTAGAGATCCTGGGTGGTGAGGGTCTCTCGTCGATCTTTTTTCATGAACTTGACGGCGACTTAGATGAGATTTCTGGTTTAGAGCTAGACGATAGTCTGGAGAAGGGGCTCCTGTGCTTTTTGGAAGTTTTGCTGCACTCCCTGGCTCTGCACGATATGATGTATGAAATTTGAGTTGGTAAATAATGTCATGATTATAAGTCAAATTCAGACCTCTATTCTTGACTCTCCATGCCAATCGCCTCAAATCCAATGTACCCACGCACATCTATATGCGCCCACCATTTTCCCAACGGCAACTATTTGATTCATACTCTAAGGCCATTTGGTTCATACTTAGATGTGTTGTGGCGAGAAGGAGATTATGAACTCGATCAATAGGGCTGTGTCAGCGGATTGGCACATTCTCGTTGAGATTCTTCATCAGGTTGTTGTAGCTCTTCTTGCCCTCTTCGTCTAAAAGGTTCTTCGGAGGGTCTTTCAGGTAGGTCGGCAGGTTCTTGTTCAGAACTTGGCAAGCCCTAATTTATAACATTGTATACTGCATGTTTTATGAGAGTCGGCTGTAGCACTTCATTATATGTTTCGACAGTCGGTGGTCCTCCTTGTTGTTGTCGATCAGCTCCTTTAGCATGCTGTTCAGGACAGTCGAAACAGCAAAGAATCTCTCAACAGTAGCACATATATAGCTGAGACCCTTTTCGTCGCAGAGGATCTTTTGAATGATGAAGGTGGCTACCGTCTTTGACAGAGCCTGACCGTTTTTCATGATTCTAAGGCAAAGAGGTACTATCTCAGTCTGCATCAGGAAAGTTATAGCATAGGGATCACTCTCTTTGACCAAGGCACCAATCACTCCGAGAGAAGTAACTCTGAGGTTTTCAAATATTTTGCTCTTCGTGGAGGTGTTGAGGAAAGGGTAAAGGAAAAGCGGGATGTGGGCTTTGAGAAATTATTGGCGGGTCTGTGGATGAAGAGCCAAGCATTGCAGCAGTCCCACCACCAGGCAGATTCGGTTAGAACTTGTCAGCTTGAGGTTTGGAGGAGGTGATAGTTCTGAGTAAATCTCGATGATTTATTGCAGCAAAATGGTGATGGTTCCCACAGAATGCCAGAGAAGGACGGGAAGATCGGGATAGGTTTCTCTTTTCCTGCTGAGGAGATTCAGAGCCTGAATGAGGTGATGGATACTTCTTATCTTTTTTCGGGGTCTTTGAGATTTTTGATGTAGTGGACGATGTTATTGAGCTCTTATGTGTCGTTGACAGTCTCGTGGTGGGTTCCTCCATCTTCTGGCTGCGTGAGGGAGGGATAGTTGGCGTTGATCTGCTGACTGGGGTACACCAGATACTGGTAGTTCATGTAAGGCCCAGGGTTCGACATTCAAAGAAATTAATAATCATCATATAGTCAATCGTAGAACTCTAACTGCCCCTCAAACAGCCTTAATCATAATTTAAGAGCCTTCTGTTTCTTCATTTGTGAATGAAATGTTCTGAGATGTTCGAAGCATCATCAATAATCGATATAATAACAAATATATGCTCACAGGGCCAACACCTCTTGCCATCACCCTTCTCTTGATAGCTAACATCGCTTTCCTCGCCCATTCGGTTCAGTAGGAGGAAGTTCCCACCACGTAAGCATTAATCTAGTTGTAGGTTTGGCCTTATCACGGTCACCCACACCAGAGGAGGTGACAACTCTCAGTTCCTGAAGTACCTCAATCGCTACGCACTCATGGACTGTCCCATTGTCACAGAGATCAACATCGTCTGGAACAACGAGCAGTCTATGGAGCAAATGGGCATCTATGAGAACAAGTCGCAGTGGAAGCGAGCCATCAACTTCTACAGAACACCCAGCAACTCCATGAATTGGCGTTTCAAAATAGCTGAGGAGACAAAATCACAGGTATTTTTCTCTATCGATGATGATATCACTGTTGATTGCGAGGAGCTCAAGAAGGGGTTCGAAGTATGGCGCAAAAATGCCATTGGCAGCATTGGTCCCATTGTTTCCTACGGTCCTCGCTACTATTAGTACTCTCTCAGCAAGGGGTTCCAGTACGGCAAGGGAAAGACAAAGGATTTTTTCAATATCGGCTTGGTAGGTCTGGCCTTCATCAGTCGACACTTCATGGATCTTTACTACACCGACCTGTTTGAGGTGAAGGAGATGCGGGACTACGTGGTCACCAAGAACAACTGTGACGATATCGGTCTCAACTGGGTGGTCCAGTACTACTACCCCTAGCTGAAGACCATCACCATTGACGGGAACATTCAGAACATCAGCCCGAAGGTAGCGCAGGCCACAGGTAAAAGCCACTACCCATTCAGAACACAGTGCATACAACAGTTCACAGAGATTTTTGGAGTGTCACTGAGGTACATTCCATTGAACGATGGCTATCCCGGCATGGAGAAGAGGATGATTCCTCTCAAAAAGTAAATCGTCCTGGCCAGAAAGCAGTTCCTGGATAAACATATCATCCAGAAACAAGAGGGAGATAATGCCAAGTAAGTCTCCCTTAGCTTCCAAACTGCTATCGATTCAACCCCCACTCACACCTCCACTTCTAGCTCCACTTCATCCCCACCAGTCCAGCCTTCTCTTGGCGCCAGTGAAAAACAGGAGTACGAGAAAAGAATAGACATCCTGGCGACTGATCTACAGGCAACCAGAAAGGAGCTTGAGATGGTAAAGGCTCAACAAGGCCCTACTGGCAGCGCTGACGCTATTAAGCTAAGCGAATAACTGAGAAGCGATCTTCACTGGCGTGCGTACCTCTAGTTAGCGATGGCTTTACTGATAATATTTTTATTGGCATGGCGAATGCTGGACTGCAAGGATAAGCAGACCCGTCCCCGTCGTATTCGCCTCTAATCGAGTTAGTCGAACGACCTTGATCTTTGATATATTGGCAATTTGCTGTTGCTATGTCATAATAGAAATCATTGATCAGACTGATCAGAGGAAGTCGAGCTTATCGTTGTATATGTCGACAATCTGGTCCATTTCCTTGACCTGCTGCTCGATCTGGTTGAGGTTTTCAAAAATGCTGATCAACTGCTAGTGTCCGGGGTCCTCCCAGTCCTGCCCTTCCTCCTGCATTTTCATTATCTCCTCCTTCATCTACTAGTAGTCTTCAATGTGCTCGCTCAACTCGTGAGTGTACTTGCCTTCTCCCATCCTCTTTGACATCATGTCCAAAGCTCTCTCAATCTCGTCCTGTTGCCTGTCCATGCTGTCCAGAGTCCTGAGCACGTAGTCTGACTTGCTGGCAATCAAGGGTTCCAAAGTCTCAAAATTCTTGGCGATCTTGGTGTTTTCCTCCCTTTAGGTCAGGCACCTCAAAGTGCTGTCGCAAATTTTCTGGAGACTTTCATAGCTCTGAAGGAAGATGGTTTTGCATTCCTGGATGAACTCACCTACTGTCTGATTAGACTTGTCGAACTGGGCTGAGTATTAAATGGAGTACCTTAAATGTCGTCTTGAGGCTGTTGAGGCTGAGAAGCGTTGCCTGAGCCAACAGGCTGATTCTGGTTGAATAGATTACCCTGTCCTGCTCCAGTTGCAGCCGGTTGATTGGGTTGACTTGGTTGAGTGGAAGGCTGCCCTGGCTGAGCTGAGGGCTGATTTCCTCCGAAAAGATTGGATGTAGGTTGAGATGATCCGGTGGCAGGTTTGTTTCCTCCCATAATATTGGCACCTGTAGCTCCTGTTGCAGGTTGATTTACTGCATTGGTGGTATCAGCGGGTTTATTACCTGAGAACATGTTTGAGGTGGGCGCTTTGTTGTCAGCTGGCTTGTTCCCCCCAAAGAGGTTGTTTCCGGCTCCTGTTGTACCTGCATTTGGGGCTGTGTTGGCTCCTCCTCCAAAAAGAGAGCCAGCTCCTGGGGCACCAGTGGGTTGACCTGATATATTGGCAGTTGGAGGATTATTGGAAGTAGTTGATGTATTCCCTGCTGTATGTGATGTGTTTGCAGTTGTTGGCTGATTGTTGTTCCCAAACAGGTTTCCAGCTCCTGTATTTCCTGTGGTTGCTCCAGTACTGGTTCCGGTGTTTCCTCCAACTCCCAGCAGATTGCTAGTTCCTGCATTATTGCCAGTAGTGTTGCCAGTGTTGCCTGTATTTCCCCCAAATAAATTGCCTGGTCCTGTGTTACCTGTATTCTGAGCACTCTTGTTGCCGAAAAGATTGCTTGGAGGATTGCTGACAGCATTGCCTGTAAGAGCATTATTGGCGGGAGTAGGGTTGCTATTGTTGGCGAAAAGGTTACCACCGCCCCCAAGGCCTGTACTTGGTGGGTTGGTTGCTGCATTGTTAGCTGGCTGGTTGCTGCCTCCGAAGATACTGGCAGGTGGGGGGTTGCCGCCTGCATTATTGTTGTTGGCCCCAAAGAGATTAATTCCCCCTGATGAATTGGAGCCACCTGATGGATTGGGGCCACCTCCAACATTTCCTCCGAAGATACTGTTTGAGGATGGGTTGTTGTTGCTATTACCGAAGAGGGACATTGGTTATTGAAGTGATAAGATCAATAGATTATATAATTCTCATACTCGCTAGCCAATCCTTATGTCAAACTGTTTGGGGTTGGGGTTGGGGTTGGGGTTGGGGTTGGGGTTGGGGTTGGGGGGGGGGTGGGGGTTGGGGTTGGGCG
>Ga0100385_1004573_pt1 | contig 11872 bp, 9 predicted proteins | sample CryGeymeta201509_FD_81543 | JGI IMG/M metagenome (GOLD analysis project Ga0100385, IMG submission 81543) | Groundwater microbial communities from Crystal Geyser aquifers in Utah, USA - Crystal Geyser metaG 2015-09 | ecosystem: Environmental > Aquatic > Deep subsurface > Groundwater | place: USA... | reverse complement strand
TAAGATGGCTTTCAACTTATGCATTCAGTAGAGTTATATTATGACTGTCCAGTCTATGCCAGGTATTCTGTTGACTTTTAGTCAGATCGGAATTATATTTTACCTCTTTTGTTGCAATATAAAATTAATTATGACTCTGACAGTCAAGCAGTATCTCAAATTGGTCTTCAAAGTCACTACCATTGGCAGTATATCGGCTTCTGTCTTGGGATATACTTATCTTCAATACATCAACTCTGTTCTGGGTCCCATTTCGCTTAATAAAGAAGAAGCTATCAACTTCTACCAAGAGAGGTACAACTATTCAGAGAAACAGGCGAAGGCCACCTACTATTTTGCTTTGTGGAACCTGTCGATTGCCAGAATATTTTAGTACCATACATACTTGGGATACTGTGATCGACTCAATCGCAAGATCATTAACTACTCTTTGGAGAACTATCAAAAAGCTGAAATTTAACAAAAAATTGAATAAGCGGGCAGCATCCAGAACAATCAAAAGGCTCATCAAAAAATATACGAAAAGTTAGAACCTCTGCGGAGAAAAAATGCCTAAAATTTGGCATATAGGTAATATGTAATCAAGAGAATCATGGACTATCAGAAATAACTTAACACAAGCGCTCTTCCAAACGTCCCTCAATAAAATTTGGAAAAAATATAAAAACTCCATCGATATTTGATCGAAGTCGGCTCAACCCTCAAAAAGCCAGAGCTGATGGCAAAAATAAACAAGCTGGCTGATTACGAGAAAAGACACCCAAAGGATATGATCCACAAAATTCTTCTTATTTGAATGATATTTGTATTTGTATACAGTCCTTATAATTGTAAATGTCATAAAGAGAGGTTGAGAATATTCAGAGGCTTGTCGAAAATATCGAGCACGAGAAAAAGAAGAACAGAATCCTTCTCAGTATTTTTGTGGCAGCTGTTATCGGCTTCTTCATAATACTATACAATCACCCGAAGATGGACCATCAAGACGTTCTGTCCACAGTCAGCTTTCCTCCCTCGGTCAAAGATCTCCAAAGACTTGCTACAGTATCCCTCAATAGATAAAGGTCCTCGTGGAGTACAAGCAAAAGCATACTGCTTACTCTGTGGTCGTATTCTTATATTTGTACACGCTATTGCAAGCTTTTGCAATCCCAGGACCTATTTTTTTATGCATCTTGGCTCCATCTCTTTTCGGAGGGGTAGGATCTTACTTCTTGGTCCTATCAGTAAGTAGTTAAATATCTAGTGTTCGAGTTTGGGTGCTAGTATTTGCTATTACCTGAGTTACTCTCTTGCAAAATCCTTGGTCCTAAGGAAGTTTCCAGTACTATTTGCCAAATTCCACAGAATGGTGAGTGCTCACAGGCAAAATCTATTCTGGTACATGTTGTTCCTTAGACTGACTCCTTTGATTCCTAATTGGTTTGTCAACATCGCTTCACCCCTTGTCAACATGCCTTACCATTACTTCCTTGGAGCAACCTTTTTTGGTACATTTCCCCAAATATATAGGTCTGATGCCCAACAACTTCATCTTGATTCAGACAGGCTTGACTCTTCAGGAGATTGATAAGATTGGCATGAGTTATGGTAACATTTTAACCTTGCTCGGACTGGGCTTTCTTGCCCTTATTCCTACCTTTGTGACCAAGTACATGAAGAAGGAGGGAACTTTAGGAGAAGAACTTGGTGAGGAGGAGCGCCAGAATCTCAAAGAGTCATAATGATGTGTCTGACTTTACCTATCTGATAAAACTAAGTCTCAGGTATAAAGTTATCGTGGTTTATTGATGCAAAAACATATTAATAGCCGACTCTCATAATAGATCAAACAGATCAGTATATTCCACATTATTCAGAAGCACTGCTTGTAGACTTCAAAAAAGCTAGAGGTAAATGCCTTGAACTCGCAAATTAACTTCGGCTAGACATCAACAAGGATAATTTTTACTCAAGCACTGAAAGAACAACTATGATGAAATGTTAGTTGCTTGATCTCAAAAGCCTCATAAGTCTCAAAAATTCGCTTGTCAACTGTATCTTTTGAGTGATTTAGTGATCAGCTAGCTTCTATAAAAATAACGCGAGCTTTCTTATCAAAAGCAAAAAAAGGAAGCTCAGCAAAGCCTCAAAATTGATTCAAGAGTTCGCCCATCTGATTCAATAAGATCATCAAGGCAGGATAATAATGCTTGGGGGTCCAAGGATAGCTTCTTAGACTCAATGAAGAGCAGTAGAGTCAGTGATATGCGCGCCAGCAGAAAGGTAGAGGTCCCATTCTACAAAATAGATCAATAAGTTACTGAGTCAGTAGAGACGAAACTGGACAGGGTATCAAAATTTATTGCTTCTCTTAAAAGTACATGAAATGACATACAGAAAGTATTAAAAGTGCCACAGATTCTGCTGGATGCAAGTTCAGAACAAAGGAGTATCTTCTTGAGCAGGAACCTTATCTGAAGGCCAAACAATAACTTTAAAGATACCTAACAAGAGATGAAGAATTAGATACAATTTTCACAAAGGCTATCAAAACAGAAATTCAACGACACTTCAAAGAAAATGCAACTTTGACACCTGATGGATAATATTACCTTGTCAAAGTGCCAAAGGAAAAACATCCATTCAAGAAGCACACAACAAATTAGGATAAAATATCCTCAGCTCATCCCATTTCGGTTATTCGGCCAAAAAGAATTGCTTAGAGTTAAAAATAGATGGAAACTCAGTCAATGCGATTATCAAAAGCAGAAGCTCAAGCAGAGGCTGACTTTTAATAGATAAAAGTGTAGTTATAGAAGAGGACCTAAAGTTTTGCAGAGTTGTTTAATGAGATGCATGAAGTGGTTGAGAAAGGAAGCTCAAAGCTGAGTCAACTCAGGCAAAAGCGAAAAGAAGCATTCAAGAAAGATGATGAGCTCTGGGATTAACTATGACTATTTATCTATTTAAAATCCAGTTAATTAAAGAATGAGAATTAATAGAACTTTGAGCTAATTGTTCGAATAATCTTTTAGAACATCATGAAAAATCAAGGACTCACCTTTTTTATTCTCGCAGTTGCACTCTTCTCTACAACATCCTGCTTGGAGTGGTATGAACAAGGACATACTGCCTTCCTGACTGAAAAGAACTTCAATGCTGCTGTTAGTGAACCTGGCACATACAAGTTTGTCAAGTTTTTTACTCATAGCTGCAGATACTGTCGGATGCTCAAGCAAGTCATGGAGCAACTGATGGCAGAGCAAAAATGGCCTATTAAATTCTATGATGTTGACTGCACCAAACACTATGACCTGTGTGTCAAAACTGTCAATGCCAAATCTTTCCCATTTGTTGGAATCTACGATTTGAGTGGAAATTTAGAAGCAAGCATTCATGGCTATTACCCAGTAGATGTCGTCAGAGATGCTCTTTATGATATCATGCGAAGACAAAATCAAGCACTCAAAAAAATCGTTCCAACAACTCAGGTCATCGAAGAGCCTAAATTTGAACAATAAATAAAAAAAGATCAGGATATTGAAGAGGTTGAGCCAATTATTGATAAGACCACCATTGAAGCATCAGATAGTTTGCCAGCTACTATTTAACAGACTACAACTGAAGTGCAGATGGAAGTCCCCACAACTTAATAAAACAATGAAGGTTCCTCTTCTGTGACGCAAGGTATTAAAATTTTGATCTTGGTATTTGGATTTTGGATGTATACCAAGCAGGTGAAGCCGTTGTTAGAGAAAGCTGAGGAGAAAGATAATTCGATGTCTCGGATTCTTTAGATTCCCCTCGGAGATTCCAGAAAATATACGAAGGTGAAAGATGAGGAATCCGAATGGGAGATAGGAAATCTGATGTCCTAGACGTTATGATTAGGTGGCTTTATGCTAAAAATAAATGTTAATATCGAGCTGATTTATCACTTATTTTCTCTCCAATTCACTGACCTTTTATTCCATAATTTTTATTATCTCGATGCTGTCCTTCAAGCTATAGCTCCTCAGATTGTTTAACTTCATATATTTTTCCTCCATAGGTTTCCTTTTGAGGCAGGAGCATTGGGCATATCTCCTAATTTTATTCAGCTTCAATTTTTACTGTATTATCATTTTATTCATCGCTAAACATTAACTTTTTTCTCTTTATTGTGTGGTACTTCGATTTAGAGCTGTTTCTTTCTTTTTCTTTGGAGTTCACAATGATTTCTATGGCACTTTTCTTCCTGATTGATTCGTCTAGATCAATTGTGATGGCTTTGTACGAAGCATGTTTTGCATCCGACCTGTCTTGTTGTTCAATGTTAGGGTCTTCAACATGATAAGATGAGTAGTTTTTGTAGTTTTTTTTGTGGAAGAAGAGGATGGTTTTTGCGGTCGAGTAGTGAATGCCTGCGTTGTATGCTGCCTGAATGATGTAAGCGTTACCTCATGAATTGATTGCTGTTCAGTGATGCACAACTTGAGAAAGATGTATTTTTGCTGCTGGCTGACTCGCCTGTACTTGCAGCCTTTCATTCTTTTTCTTGCCATTGTTTAAATTGATGTGAGAATAAAAAGTAATGATAACAACAATTCTGAATGCTAGACGAAAACCCTCCCTCAACTCTCTGAAAATGCTTACTGAATTCTTTGATAAGTATTGAAGCTTTGTATGAAAAGAATTATCTTTTATTGTTAAACGATGTATGTTAAAAAAATGTTAGTAAAATAAGATTGAGCTACCTGACCGGTTATGGCAATTCGAATTGAGTATACAGTTTGTTGACATCAGATTTATGAGAGTTGTCAGCAGTAGTAGAATGATAGAAAAATTGATGACTCTTTGTTTTAGCTAGCTTTATTTTTAACTTCAACAGCTTATAACATTGCTAATTGATTTACAAAGTTTGATTCATAAAAATGATAATTATGATAGATCACTCTTCGCCTTCATTGCCGTCCATTAAATTTCTTATCTTTGCAGCTAGTTGTCCAGTCTGTCCAAAGGCTCCTACTTTTGTTGGAGATATTTTCTTTGAAGCAACACTATCCCAGTTCAAATGCTGACCCACTTTTCCTTGATATTTTTCAATACCTTTATCGCAACTCACGCATGTCCACTGCTTTCTGACTACCAGAGCCTCATCTTATTGGGAAATACTCTGTAGGTATGCCACGACAGATTGAACCTTGCTTTAAAGGACAAAAATATTTTTTCGGATTTAGTTTACTTAGGCCTAAATAATAACAATTTTACAGTGCTGTCCTTGGCGTAGCGGATTGTTTACAACTTTTCCTCAAAGTCTTTGACAAATCCCATAAAAATATCATGGGATAATTTGCTTTCGATTCGAAGCTATATTTATCTCAGGATGCTGTTTAGCTCCTTCAAATCATCTACTCTGATGCGTCGATCAATTTTTTATAGCTTTCTGATTGAATGGGATCTTTTGAAGCCTTACTTTTACTTGTCGTCACTTCTGAGAGTTGACACAAAAGGATCCCGTTATTTGAAACCTCCTGTTGAGTCTTTCACATCTCTAAATTCTTTACTCTACCTCTTCGTTTATTTTGGCAGTCCTCCATAAATGGTTTTTCTTTGCATCAGCTCTTGTTTTGCAATTTATTCTTTGTTAAGTTCCATTCTCTGAACCTCGTTGAGCAGACCATTTTTCAACAACTAGCCTTTAACGTTTTCTACCTTGATTCCCTAAAGTTGGATAGGCTTATCTTTCTGTCTTTTTGCAGTTTGTCTGTTCTTTTCTTCGTATTGTTAGAATCTCTAAAACTTCTCAGCTTATCTCTCCAAATAGCTTGAGTATCCTCTTCCAAGTCTCAGCTACTCGACTACTTTAGATAATTCTTCAAGTTTTATACTTAGATCTGTCACTGACGGTTATTCATCCTGAACTTTTTTTTGTACAATTTAGCTTACCATTTCCATCTCTTTTTCATCAAGTACATCCTGAAGGCTCTCTTTTGGTATTTTGATATCCTGTTCTTCTTACCTTTATCTGGATTTTTATTTTTCGCTTTCCCTTAGTATTTGTCCTGCTGTGAAGCTGGTCCTTAGCGATTATTTTTTCTTTCTTTGATCTTTGGAACCTCCAAAAAGATTCGAAAGATTATCCCTGAGTGTTTTTATCTCTGCCATAATATCTTGATTAAATTTGCTCTTGCTTAACTTTTCATCCCCAGCATTCAAAATATCAAAGAAAGCCTCCTTTGCGATACTTCTTGCATCATTCTTACTAAGTGACCCCGAATCCTTTGGTAATTTTTAGACAATAGTATCAACTTTCATTGATAGGAACTTGAACTCCTTCTACATTGCTCTTTGCTTTTGCTCCATCTGCATCAACCCTTCAAGTTTTCTCAGCTTGTTACTTATGATCAGAAAATTCCTCATAATTTTGTCTTAAAAAAGGGTAACATTGATGAGGGTGCCTGTCACTGTTATTTATTCTTCGATTGTCTCGGTCATATTATGCAATAAATATAAAACTGAAACTCAATTAAATATGTGGTAAGACAATCATGCTCCCCTTTTCGTCTGAAGCTTTTGCATCTTCCTACTGTCTTGTAAAGCAAATTCTACCACAAAGGGATTCGGCATGATACTCTCTTGATTTTCAACTAACTGCTATACAAACATTTTGGAAACCTGGGGATCTTTGAATTAAAGGAATGCATAGCCAGCAGATCTTTTCCTTTCAGTATCAAGCATGAGTTTACACTAAATAAAACAATATGTACGTATGACAGTTGTTTGGCTTGCTGTTGGTTGGCTGACAAAAATTAATGAGCCACGTCTCTGATCTGTTACTAGGTAACGGATTTGTCTAAGAATTTGAGGATTATTCTTTTGTCTGAGACAATGTTGTTGGGATTTTTTAGTTTCTCAACTTTCTCCTTGGCATGATTTTTAAATCTTTCTTTATCATTTTAGTCCATATCCTAGGTGGGTTCCCACAATCCAAGTGTAGCTAAGGCAATCCTTCTTCTACCTTCTTTGTCATAGGCAATCAAATCTTTTAATTTTTTAATCTTCTTCAGTGGCTTTAATTTTTGAGGCTGTTTGTCTTCAACTACTTCTCTTTCTTTTAACTTTGTTGCAATAGTTTATCTTTTTTCAACAGGGAATACTTTTACGATTGTTCCATCGATCTCAAGATTGATCTTCGGATCACTTTTGAAGTTAGGATTTTTACCTAACAAAAAGAGTTCATATGAACGACTGTAATTGATGATGTCCTTTGCATTTTGAGGATTGACATATTTTATGAATGCTGTTCCTTTGGAAGTATGAGTCTATTTATCAACAACGACTTTAGCCCATTTGACCTTTCCGAATTTAGCGAAAACTTCTCTCAGCGTAGTTTCATCAACACTTGTGGGCATGTTTCTAATAAAAATGGTTCTGGATAAGTCTTCTTCAGGGTCATGACCAAAAGGTTTTTTCTTCTATTCCTTCACCTTCTATTGTTCTTTTGACTCCTACACTTGTTCTTCCTTGTTTTCAGTTTTCACATTTTCCTCTGGCTTATTTTCATCCTCATCATCTTCTTTAACCTTATCGGCCATAAAGTGGCTTTTGGCAATTGAAAAATCAATGACGATTGGTCTTCCTTTGAACTTGCTTTGGTTGAGCTCCTTGATGACCTTTTAGCAAGACCTATATTTAGCAAATTCAACAAAGGCAAATCCTTTATTGATTTTTTAGTTATTTGGGTTCATTGGTACTTTGAGATCAACAATTTATCCATATGGCTGCAACAGTTTCTTAAGGTGTTTTTCATTGACATCGAAGACAAGATTTCGAATGATAAGTCTATTTCTCTTGCCATACTGTTTCTTGTCATCTGCTTTCTTTGCTTTTTTGGGCTATACAGGAGCAGCATTTTACTCCTGCTTGATTTCAGGTTCTTATTCTTTCTTGATCTGGTTCTTTTTATCCAAAGGTTTCTCTCTCCTAACTTGCTTTCCCATCAACAATACTATAATGACTAACTATTATAATTATAAATTCTCATATGCAAGGAAACAAAGGAACCATCGACATCCAGCAAGCCTTCGGATGCTTACACTGCTAAAAAGTAGCCTTCGAGCCTTTTATTTATAGCTGCTGTGAAGCCATTATTTGTCAACGCTGCGTGCAGAGTGGTCTTCCATGCCCCAAATGCAATAAATACGGCAGTATCAAACTTTCTCAACTTATTCTTTCCATCTATCGATTTGTTGCATATACTTGTCCTTATGGTTGTCTTGCACAGCTCCCCTTGAACTAGGTCCATAAGCACATGCAAGCATGTCCAGAAGCTACAGTATAATGCAACTTTTGCAAAGAAACGCCGAAAATCAAAGATATTCCTTTTCATCTGGGAGAAAAACATGAAGAAGAGTGCAGTAGGCTCCTCAACGAATTCAACAACAAACCATCAGAAGATAGGAAAGTTGGTCAAGAATTAGCAGGTTCAACCAAAAAGATTCAACCATTCAAGGTCGGAACAATAGGAATAATTAATCTTTAACCGAGATTGGGCCAACATGGAAGGATAATTTGTGGCAAACCACTGCCTAAAAACAATTCTGGTAGTCTGTTCAAAAGCACCTCATCATCATTTTTCGGAAAAAGCGAGGAAGTATGCAGTACCTAGAACGGCAGCTGTGAAAACTGCATGGAGATGGATATTTCTAGATTAGGTTTGCCAAAATTTCATCTGCTAAACTTGCAAGGAAGAATATGCCGCTACCTCCCTGATAAGCAGCTAGTTATGTGTGGCTGTAGTTCTTCTTCTAAAAATTGCGGTGAGAGGGTTCAATGCCATCCTTGTGTTTAACTATTCGAATTAATCAAGCGTGGTCTTTATTAAAATCTTATACGTTGAATAATATGATATTTATTTAAATTTAATACAGCCCCAATCAATATTTAATTTTCTCTGTATTTGAGTACTCAAAACCTCCTGGTGATACGAAAAACCCGTATATGATCTCCGAGGGTCCAGTCATTTTGAATTCCAAGGGTAGTCGATCAGGTTTGATAATCTTTAATCCTTTAGTTTAATAGTTTTGAATGGAGTCAAATCCTTTACTAGAGTTGTTGATCATTCTCACAAAGCCAATCCCTGTATCGAGATTGAAGTTGGTCTCACATTTGGCTTCAAATCCATACTTTTAGTAGCTCTTTATCTTACCTGTTTCTTGATACATCTTTGCATACGACTTAATCATGTGTTCTTTAAATAGCGGAGCAATTGCACGATTGACTGGAGATAGATTCACATGATCAGTTCCGTAGGCCGTCAATACGAATTAATGATCATCCCAGAATTTCCATTTAACTTTTGCACTGATAATATACTCTCCTTCTTCTAGGTACTCCATATCAGCTGAGCATACTTGATACTGTGAGGTTGCCTTTGAGCTAATGTATTTCATTTTGTTGTTTTCTCTTTTTAGAATAATCACTCTTGCTTCTGAGTATGAATAATTTTAATATTTTAGCAACATTTTCCTCTTGTTCTCCTGATAAATCGAAAGAATGTAGTGACCTGGAGTTGTTACTTTCATTGAAAAATATGCTGACTTGTGGCGATTCGACTTAACTCTAATTGAATCATGCATATATGTTGGGTTTAACTTGCATATTATGATTTCTCCAAAAAATGTTGTGAAATCCTTCCAGTTCATATAGAAAGAACCATCATCAGGATTTTTGTGGTAGTTGTATTTATCGCGGAGAGAAGTGGTCCATTTGTTTGAATTGAATGACCAATCCCCTTTCCAAACAGTTTTTCCCCAGGGATTACGAAGTTTAACCAACTTTTAGCCTTGAATTGGAATGATCTTCAGCAAAGAGTAGGCATGTCCTGCGATCAAACCGAACTGGTCTTCACCTTTCTTTCCTAATGATTCAAGATAATTTGAGCCACTCATAGTTGATACGTATCTTTTTTTTTGTGCACTTTCAAGCTGTTTTTCAGCTGTTTCTGCTTATTATGGCTTTTACAGGGCTATCACATCACATGGAGCTCCAGTCAAAGCTATGAATCCTTCCTTTGAACTACCAGCCTCAATATTTTTATAACTACCAAAAACTTTGGCCCAACATTTTTCAAGCAACATGACCCAAATTTAATTATAATGAGGTTTGGCAAAAATAGGTGTTTTTCCTCGGCATGGGAAGCGGTCATCAGTGGTGATAACTTTCCATTCTCCATCGATAAAGAGTTTGACAGCATACAGACCAGCAGGGTTGATGTTCAAGAGAAATTTGTCAGAAATCAGTTCAGGATAGATCGAAATAATAGAAGCAATACTACTTAAAAAATAGCAGTCTCCAATTGATCCTTGGATAATGTCCTTTGGCTATATTTATTGAGCCACACCGATTCGACTCTTTTCTCTCATCAGCACTGATGCTGCCATTTGAAAAATATAAAACTGAGCTTTGAAGATGTCTGCAGATGAGGTGTAGACTCCTTCAGTTATTCTTGGGTTTTCTTTATCTAAGTATTTGCCGTTTTTGTTAATGTAAGCCTCAAGCTATTCAAGGACTTGATATTCTGAAGGTTCGGGCTCTCCTTGTCGAAAGTATCTCATCGAGTTGGGATAAATCTGAAAGCAGTTACTGATATCATTGTTATGATTATCATATGAGTCATCTTTTTTCATCTATGGCTTAGGTTGATAGTTAGGGCTTAGCATTTCAGCTTGGCCTTTCTTTCCAAAAGGATTAGGATTATCCTTTTTATTAGGGCTTGGATACTTAGGGTATTCAAGGCTATTATTTTTATTGATATGAGGAGTTTGTTTTTTGTGAGAAATGTCCTCACAGTCAAGAGTGTGGTGCTTTTGGGGCATCTCCCCTTTTGCTTATCCGTAGGTTTAGTATTTTATTTTGAAGAAGTTCGCTAACTCTTTCACAGTAATTTCACCTTTTGGGAAATATTTGAAGAGGTGATCAATCAGTATTTTTCTGATATCCTTGCTGGCAAACTACCTGATTTAAGTTGCAATCAACATCTTACCAAACTCTACTTTATTTATGGACCCATTCTCGTCAGCGTCAAACTCGTAGAAGAAAACAATCGGACTAGGGTGTTTCTGGACAAACTCCTGAAGTTTATGTAAACCGATTCTTACGACTTTTTTTTTCATTTCTTCCTGGCGAGCTTTGTCCTAACTCTACTTTTTTTCAGAAATCATGCCTCCAATTTTCTAAGTCAGCTTTTTCAGCTCAGGTACTCTGATTGTTTCTCCTCCATGACTGAGTTATTTGAAGGCCAATTGCGAGTCAAAGTTATTGTACGTCTCAATATTGATGAGAGATATTATCCGAAAGTACTCAAGTCGACTGAGTTAGTTTGTGTTGATTGTTCGGAAATTCTGAAGAAATTAATCTATCGTAAGTCCAGTAGAGTCCAGAAATTTCTTGAATTTATCAATGAAAAGCACAGTAGATGGTGACAACGCAGGTCTACTTTCCATACTTTTAAAAACTAATAAATAAAATGAAAATCAAATTAAGCATAGATCGATTGACGTGATCAGAAAAAAATACTAAGATAGGATGAATTCAATCAACAATGGCTCTTACGCCTCCCCAAGAGCAGAGATTTGCATTTAATTCAGGGTGAATGTTGATGAAGCCATTTTATCCCCAGTTTGTTCCCCATGAATTCTTAATGATCCAGTTTGGCCTGTAATGCTATTAATCGTGAGGCATTCCATTGTCGTGAGAAATTTCCAGATCTGCTGATTGAACTCCATGATTCACAGCTCCTGGCTCAAGAGGGACTGTTACATTCTATTTATAGAGGCCACCTCCATAGAGGTAAATGTCATTATGGACGAAAAGAGCAACAGACAAAGGTCCATTACGCAGCTAATTT
>Ga0100385_1004564_pt1 | contig 11891 bp, 7 predicted proteins | sample CryGeymeta201509_FD_81543 | JGI IMG/M metagenome (GOLD analysis project Ga0100385, IMG submission 81543) | Groundwater microbial communities from Crystal Geyser aquifers in Utah, USA - Crystal Geyser metaG 2015-09 | ecosystem: Environmental > Aquatic > Deep subsurface > Groundwater | place: USA... | reverse complement strand
CAGGTAAGCACAATTTTTGACCCAGGAAAAAAACGTGATGAAAAAAATAAATACAAAAACCACATCGCTGTTCGCCATCTCGCTAGCAGCTCTACTCGTAACCGGGTGTTTGCCCGAAGATAAAAAGGATCCTACTCCAGAACCAGATCCAACCCCTGACGTCGATTTTTATGAAGAAAAAGGTTGGTCGCTTGTTTTCTCTGATGAGTTTGACGGTACGACACTAGATACCAGTAAGTGGGCCTATGAAGTCAATTGCTGGGGTGGCGGTAACGATGAAGATCAGTGCTACGTAGAAGACTCTGATAACGTTTTTGTTGAAGATGGCGTTCTTAATATTAAAGCCATCCGCGAAGCCGTATCGGGTGCAGAATTAAACCCAGACAGCCCGGATTACGATCCGGCAGTTACAAAATCCAGAGGTTTCACTTCCGGTCGTTTACGTTCAGTAAGTCCATATGACTATGTTCAGGGTCAGGATACTGGCTTCGAATTCCGTCATGATTGGAAATACGGTCGCATGGAAATTCGTGCGAAAGTACCTTCAGGTCAGGGCACTTGGGCTGCGGCCTGGATGTTACCAACAGATTATGAATTTGGCGGTTGGGCAATGTCTGGTGAAATCGACATTCTTGAAGCCGTTAACATAGGCACACAGTCAGATGCTGACGATGCACAGCCAGGTGATGTTGAAAACCGAGTTTATGGCACATTGCACTATGGTCGCGCATGGCCAGGTAACGAGTACAGCGGTGAATCTTACACAGCTATAAATCCTGCAGCAGATTTCCACACATACACAGTTGAGTGGGAAGAAGGCGCAATGCGTTGGTTTGTTGATGACGTTCATTACGCAACGCAAACTAAAGAAGGCTGGTATACCCATTACCAAGACGAAAATGGCGTTTGGCAAACCAGTGGTACAACTGACGCACCGTTTAACCAAAACTTCCACATCATTTTGAACCTTGCTATGGGCGGCGCCTGGGCTGGAAACGTAAATGATGGCGGCATTGATGCTTCTATAAATGAAGCAACTTTCTTTGTTGACTACGTACGTGTTTATCAGTGTGAAGATGATGCGACCGGTGTTGCATGTGGCACGACAGGCGAAGAAGGCACTTATGCACTTCAGTCTGGTGTTGTAGAGCCATTATTGCCAGTTGCTGCTGACTTTACCGCAGACCCTATGGTTATGATGGGTGATTCTGTTCGTGGTGACTGGATGGTTGCTAAATGGGACGGTGACGGCAACGATGAATATGAATTCGTTGAAGACGATGCTGGTAACTACCTAGACCTAACCTTCAATGGTAATGGGGCTATGTACTTCTACGGAAACGAAGGTTCATTGACGGACTTTACCGATTACGCCGGTGGTGAAATGTCGTTTGATATTCGTATTGTTGAAGGTAACGCAGACGGATTAACTCTGGGCATGTCTGGTCCAAGCTTAACCGGTGAAGGGGAAGCCGCTACAGCTGATATTGATATTTCATTGATGGGTGAAGTAGGTGCTACTGGATGGACGACTGTTACCCTAAATATGTCTGACATTCTTGCGACAAAACCTGCCTTCGATTACTCAGAAGTAGGTGTACCCTTTAAGCTTGTACAGTTCGGTGGTGATTTAGACCTGCATGTGCAGATTAAAGACTTAAAAGTAACTCGCGGAGCGCCAGTTGTACCTCCAACAGGAACGACACTTTTTGAAGATACAATTCACGCTGACTGGACGACTTGGTACTGCTGCGACGGTATGAACGCAGCGGCTACTGCTTCTGATTCTGATGCGAGTTATGGAACTGTTGTTTCATTTGAATATGGAGCTGGTAAACCGGCAGCTGCATTTTCAGCGAGAGCAGCTCATGGCGCTACAGGTGATAAATTAATTGATGCTTCAGCTGATGGTGCAACGCTACAGTTTGATTTGAAAATGGTTTCGGAAGCCACTGCAGGTCCATTAGCTTGGTCAATCAAATTTGAAAGCAAAGCAGGCGCGACAGCTGCTGAGGTAAATTTGAATACGAATGTTGACGGTCACACGCCAGTACTCGATACATGGCAACATTACACGTTCAATATTTCAGATTTGACAGGACTGAATGCTGAGGAAATCGATTTCTTTATGATTTTCCCAGCTTGGGATCAGGGTGCTGGTGCTAACATTTATATCGACAACGTAGAGTTCGTTGGTGCAACTGAAGTTGATGCGCCTGCTGAAACAGCTGGTCCAACGGTAGCAGCAGTTGCCCCTACCGAAAACGAAGCAAATGTTATCTCGATTTTCAGTGATGCCTATACCGGTGTGGCGGGTACGAACTTTAACCCGTCTTGGGGGCAAGCAACGGTTACCACTCAAGTTGATGTGGCTGGAAACAATACCTTGAAATACGCGAATCTAAACTACCAAGGAACCGAATTTCCTGCGCAGGATGTTTCTGCCAAAACCAGTATCCATGTGGACTTCTGGACTGCCGATGCAACAGCACTGCAATTGTTCTTAATCAGCCCTGGTCCAGTTGAAACGGCTTACTCACTGGCTATTACGCAGAGTGAATGGGTAAGTGTCGACATCCCGTTAACAAGCTTTACTGGTGTCGATTTAGCCAATGTTTTCCAATTTAAAGTGGTGGGCAACGGCACGGTCTTTTTCGATAACTTATACTTTCATTAATTAAAAAGTATTTCGTTATTCAAATGTAAAACAATTATACCGGCGGTTCGCCGCCGGTTCTTGTAACTTTAATAAAAGAAGTACCACTATGAACATGACAACAATAACAAAAAGGATTGTTTCTAGTATTGTCTTAACCGCTGGTGCGGTAAGTGCAGTCTCGGCCATGGATTTGGTGATGGTGACCGATGAGCAAAATCGCTCTGTTTTACAAACCACACTCGCATTGCAAAGTAATAACCAATGGAATGTTTCCGCTTATGGCGGCTCCGATTTAGAAATGGTCGATGACATACGTTCTCGCGCGGTAACGTCCAATTTGCCAGATGCTGCACAAATACCAGGTGCGACTATTCAACGCTGGGCTGCATTAGGCTTTATCAACAATTTAGAAACATCATCCTATTCAGGATCGTGGCAAACACGTTTACCAAAGACCATCCAAAATGACATTTCTTTCCGCGACAACGTTTATGCAATACCAACCCAAATCCACCGCAGCAATTGGATGTGGATGAATAGCGCGATGCTGCAGAACGGCGATCAAAATTTGTCGGCACCTCGTACATGGTCCAAATTTTTTGAGCTTATTGATTCCAATGCGAGTGGTCGTAAAGCAAATATTATAACTGTGAATGACCCATCTCAGAATGCACTTATATTAGAAGCCCTCATTTTAGGGTTAAAAGGACCTGAGTTTTATCAAAAAACCTTTATCGAATTCGATTATACTTTGCTGAAAAGTGAAGACATGGTGGAAGTATTTACAATGTTGGCTAAGCTTCGACCATTGATAAACAAGCCTCAATACGAGAACTGGGATGCAGCCAGCAAAGCCTTGCTCAATGATGAAGGCCAAATTTTATTTGCAGGTGACTGGATCAAACCAATGTTGGTTGACCGTGACGGTAAGTTAGCTGATAGCATTGTATGTGAACCACTTCCACAAGCTTCAGCAACGTTTCTGTATAACCTAAACAGTGTCGTTTTGTTTAAAGATACCAATGCGCAATCGTCTAGCGAATTAGCTAAATTGCTGTTTACAGAAACACTATTAACCGATTTGAACTTGCGCGAAGGGTCTATTCCTGCACGTTTAGACATTAGTCCATGGGGTTTTGACCGTTGTGCGGTCCGTGCAATGCGTGAGTTCCGATCGGCTCACACGATTAACACATTGCAACCGAGCATGGCTGCAGGAATGGCCGCACCCGAGGGTGTGCAAAAAAGCGTCTATGAAAGTGTCAATGAATTCATTGCCAATTCTTCGATAACGCCGGAGCAGGGAGCACGCACTCTCGCTAAGGCAATTCGAGTGGCTATTTATAAAATTTAAGTTTCTGAGGAAATACCATGTCAGTCCAATCCATCACTGCCGTTAGTACAGACAAACACAAAGACGCACCGGAGATTAAAGGTCAATTTTGTAATTATCGTGGCCAGCGGTTTTACAAAATTGACAATTACGATCAGATGCCGAGATTCTTTATGTCTGTTGTCAGTGCTTATGATCATTGGTTGTTTATTTCCAGCAATGGTGGTTTAACGGCTGGCCGTCAGAATGCGCAACGTGCACTGTTTCCTTATTATACCGAAGATAAAATTAGCGATATGGCGCATTGCACTGGTCCGTTGACTTTAATTCGTGAAGCTGGTGTCTTGTGGCAACCCTTTGCTGCCGATACTTTAACGGTTGAGTCGGGCAAACGCAGTTTGTTTAAGAGTGCCTTAGGGGATCAACTTTATTTCTCAGAAGCGAAGAATGGGTTGTGTTTCGAATATGGATGGTCGTTTAGTGAAACCTATGGCTTAGTCCGCACTGCAACGTTAAAAAATAACAGTGACGTTGACCGAACGGTAACCTTACTCGATGGCTTGCAAAATATAATCCCAGCCAACATTGGCTCGGCCATGCAAAATGATAACAGTGTGTTGCTTGACGCCTATAAATCAGCTGACTGTTATGACCAAAACGTGGCTGCCTACTATTTAAGTTCTCGATTAACCGATTTAGCTGAGCCAGCGGAAAGCTTGTTAGCGAACTCTGTTTGGCATACCGTTGCGGACAATTCATTTGCCACGAAAGTTAGCTTAGATTCAAACTCACCACAAAAATTTGATCGTCAGCAAACGCTCGATCTAAATGAACGTCAGCGCGGTCAGCGCGGTGCTTACTTCATCGAAGCTGACATAACGTTGGCACCGGGTGAACAGGTAGAGTGGCATTTAGCGTGTGAGGTAACCTTAGATGCCTCCAAAATCCAATCACTACGAACCATTGTGAAGCGAGAAAAGCTGGCGCAACAGATCCGCCAAGATATTTTACTGGGCACTCAAACGTTACAGTCGCATCTGGCCAAAACAGATGCATTGCAAGCGAGCGCTGACGAACTCACTGCAGTTCACCATCAAGCCAATGCACTCTTTAACATGATGCGTGGTGGTTTTTTTGAAGATGGATATCAGTTAGAAAAAAGCGATATTCTAAAATTTGTAAAAACACGTCAAACGTCCTTGGTGAAGCAGGATTGGTGGGACTCTGTTCCAGAATCGTTGACCATTGTTGACCTTGAGTCGCTGCTTGCAAGCAGCGATTCTATAGATTTAAAACGTGTTGTTCGTGAATATTTGCCCATAAGCTTTAGTCGTCGTCACGGTGACCCGAGCAGACCATGGAATCAGTTCTCCATTAATTTGAAGAATAGCGCTGGCGAATCGATTAAAGATTACCAAGGTAACTGGCGCGATATTTTCCAAAATTGGGAGCCTCTCGCTTACAGTTATCCAAAGTTTCTACCAGCCATGATCAGTGCCTTTCTAAATGCGACCACAGCCGATGGCTATAATCCTTACCGTGTAACGCGTGACGGTATCGAATGGGAAGAACCAGAACCAGATAATGAATGGGCCAATATTGGTTATTGGAGCGATCATCAGATCATTTATCTGTCAAAGTTATTGGAACTGCAGGCAGAAATGGACCCAACGTGGCTACAGCAGTCCTTTGCCGAGCAGCGCTACAGCTATGCGAATGTGCCGTATCGTATAAAACCATTTGCGCAGCTTGAAGCGGACCCTTATGACAGCATTGATTTTGATGAAGCGCTTCAGGCTAAAATTGCTGAACGAGTACGATCGTTTGGTACCGATGGGAAGCTGCTCTCGGATTCAAAAGGTCAAGTTATTCATGCCAATTTGCTCGAAAAGCTAATGACACTTTGGTTGGCAAAGTTGAGTAACTTTGTACCGGGTGGTGGCTTGTGGATGAACACCCAACGCCCAGAATGGAACGACGCGAACAATGCCTTGGTCGGTTGGGGACTGTCGGTTGTTAGTATCAGTTATTTGCATCGCCATTTGACCTTTATTCGTCAATCGCTAACTGCCTTGTCGGGCGATGTTGCGCTTAGTTCCGAAGTTAAGGCATGGTTTGAACAGGTTCATGCTGCTTTCCAGAACCTTCATGCAGTTGACAACACTCAGCGGTATCAGACTGTGAAAACCTTGGTACAAAGTGGTGATACCTACCGCGCCAAAGTCTATGCACAAGGGCTAACATTTAATGACGAGTCATTATCGGTCCAGAGAATCGTTGCCTTTTTAGATGATGTGATTCCGGTTATTGCCGATACATTAAAAGCTAATCGGCGGGATGACGAGCTTTATCATGGCTATAACTTGTTGCATATCGAGAACAATGAAGCGTCAGTGCAATTTTTGCCATTGATGTTAGAAGGTCAAGTTGCGATTTTGTCTTCCAAACTACTAGACGGTGCTGAAGCACTGGCGGTTTTTAAGGCGCTTCGCAGCAGCGATTTGTATCGAGAAGATCAACATACCTATGTCTTGTACCCCAACAAGACATTGCCACGCTTTATTGAAAAGAACGTAATTGAATCTTCATGGTTGACTGACGTTGCTACTGTTAAAGCACAACTGTTAGCCGAGCGCGTTTTATTTCAAAGCGTCGATGGGCATTTCCATTTTGATGTGAAGCTACGTAACGCAAAAGACCTCAAAGCACGTCTGGCAGACGTTAGCTTAACTGAAAAAGACCAAAATGCCGTGTTAGCCTTATTTGAACGGACTTTCAATCACAAGTCCTTCACGGGTCGCTCCGGATCGTTCTTTGCGTACGAAGGACTCGGCAGCACCTATTGGCACATGGTTTCTAAGTTGTTGTTGGCTGCCCAAGAAAATTGGTTTGCGGTTCGTGAATCGGACCCTGAGATAGCCAAGGCATTGGAAGATCGCTATTACGATATTCGCGCCGGTATTGGCTTTAACAAAGCGCCATCCGAATACGGTGCGTTCCCTACCGACCCATACAGCCATACCCCAGAGACCGGTATTGCGCGTCAGCCGGGTATGACAGGGCAGGTTAAAGAAGAGTTGATTACACGCTTTGGTGAACTTGGTTTGGTTTGGGTCAAGGGTGCCTTGGCGGTTAAGCCGGGTTTATTGCGCGCGAAAGAGTTCTTAACTGAAGCCACTCAATACTCGTACTTAACGATAAGTGAAATGTGGCAGAGCATTGCGCTACCCGCGGGTTCAATGGCCTTTACGCTAGCACAGGTGCCTTTCGTGTACCGAAGCGTCGATAAGACAGAGGCTTTAGTCATTGATATCCAAATGGCAAATGGTGAAACTATCACTGTTGTTGATGGTATCATCCCAACGGAAATCGTGAGTTTACTGGCGAAAAGAAATGGCGGAGTCCTGCGAATAGACGTCGCCTTTCCAATTGACAAGGCTGCACTACGCGGGTAAAACATCGCGTTCGTAAGGGCTTACAAAACAAAGGTAGTTACCCGCATGTCAACGATCAAAGAAGTATCAGCGCTCGCCGGCGTCTCGCTGGCGACGGTATCTCGTGTTATGAATGGCAGTGATCGGGTAAAAGAATCTACCAAGGTTAGAGTTAAACGAGCGATGGAAGAATTGGGGTATACCCCCAATTCTGCAGCCCAATCGTTAGCGTCAAATCGCTCGAACACCCTTGGCATGGTGGTTTCTTGGCTAGATGGCCCGTTTTATGGTCCCGTGATGTCAGGCGTAGAAGAAGAACTTCGTCGTTACAATAAGCATGTCATTATTGCCAGTGGTCATGGTGATCCGGTACAAGAACGTGATGCCGTCAACTACTTAAAAGCTCGTCAGGTTGATGGTCTTATTCTATTAACCGAATGTCTGGATCAGGAATACCTGAATAAGCTCAGTAGCGAACTGCCGATATACCTGATAAACCAACACTATGATGGGCTCGATAAACGGAATATGTTCTTAGATAATGAGGGCGGTGGTTATACCGCCACCAAGTATCTGATAGAGCAGGGTCATACCAAAATAGTGTGTGCCGCCGGCCAGGAACATAAGCAAGATGCCCGTGAGCGAGTCATGGGTTTTAAACGGGCCATGAATGAACATGGCTTAGCTTATACTGATGCGAACGTGGAACATACGGTATTCGATTTGCCTGGCGGATTAACAGCCATGCATTTGTTTGAGCAGAAAGGGATTGAGTTTACCGCCGTGACCGCCGGAAGTGATGAAATGGCGATTGGCGTTCTGGAATGGGCAAAACAGCATAATTTGACCGTTCCAGATGACCTATCTGTCATCGGGTTTGACAATCAATTAGTAGCTAATTATGTCAGCCCAAGGCTTACCACCATGGACTTCCCTGCGTATGACATGGCCAAAGCGTGCGCACGTATGGCGGTACATGAGATATATAACAAAAAAGAACCAAATGGTTTCGAGTTTAAGCCTACCCTCGTCGTGCGTAACTCGGTGGCACCGCCGAAAAACTAATTCGATTCACCATGAAAGGCTTTTTCTAAATCTGCGATTATTAACGTTGATGAAAAGTTGAGAGCTATGAGTTGCAGGTTACGACCAAATTCATCTCGGCTAAAGCCGAACGCACAGAGTTCGGCAACGTTGGTATTGTGGGAAGTGCACTCGGGGCGTCGTCCCGAGGCTAGGAAAACGCGTTTCTCCTGTAACTGAACATTTCACTGGCGGTTGTGGGTGAGCAAAAAACCTCGCGGCCTTCGAAAAAAGACTCCAAGAAGGCTCCCGCAAAAAAACAAAACCAAATCCAATATTTAACTTTGATAAACGACACCCACTATTCTGTTCAGGTGCACCCTAAGGACCTTTATGCAATACGATGAGTCATTTTCAATAGAAGTCCCCCAGCAATCTGCCGGAGTCGTCATAGTCGATGCACAGAACAGAGTCTTGCTTGTGCAGGAGGCCAGGGGGCGCCGCGCAGGGCTTTGGCATATACCGTCTGGAAAGGTTGAGCAGGGAGAAGTCCCCCAACAAGCAGCGATTCGAGAAGCGGAGGAAGAAACCGGTTTAAAAGTCGAACTCGGTAGTCATTTGGGTTCACAGTTAGGTCGGCTTGCTAATGATGACCTGATATTACGCCATGCATGGCTAGCAACAGTTGTGAGTGGCTCGCTGACAAGTAATCCTGAAATAACGGCTTTCAGATACGTAACTCCCGCAGAATTTGATGCGTTATACCAACAACGTTTAATTCGTATGCATCATACAAAAGTATTTGTAGACACTGCTTTTCAGTTATTAAAAATAAGCTAATAAAAAATTTGACTCTAACCTTACGTCATACCTTACGCTGTTATTATTCGATGACCATAAGGAGTCAACCATGCCCGAATACGCCATTGGCGAGGTTGCTAAAGTTGCAAAAGTAAGTATCCGAACCTTACATCACTATGACCATATAGGTTTACTGATACCTTCCGTTCGCAGCGATGCTGGCTATCGGTATTACAACGACAGTGACTTAACCCGTCTTCATACAATTTTGTTTTATCGCGCCCTTGGACTGTCTTTAAAAAAGATTGTCAGTCTACTCGCCAGCGAAAAACAAACGCGACTTTCACTTTTGCAAAACCAAAAAAACCTGCTCGATGAGCACATCGTCCGCTTACAAAATATGCGGTTGCAGCTCGAAAAAACACTATTGAAAGAGGCAAAAAAAATGGCAATACAAGATGATTTTGATGCACTCGATGGCTTTGACCCAGACCAATACGATGCTGAAGCCAAAGTGCAATGGGGACAGACCGACGCCTATCAAGAGTCGGCACGTCGTACCAAAAAATACAGTAAAGCAGATTGGGCACGATATAAGTTAGAGCATGACGCTTTAAACAATGAACTCATTACCGTGATGAACCGAGACTTGCTACCGACAAGTTCCGAGGCAATGGCTATTGTTGAAAAAATGCGCCTACAGATTGATCAATGGTTTTATCCCTGTTCACATGCCATGCATACCCAACTCGGTGAAATGTATGTTCAAGATGAGCGCTTTACCGACAACTATGAACAGCAACGTGCAGGCATGGCCGAGTTTTTACGCGCAGCTATCATTGCAAATGGAAATGAAGCAACCGAAAACTAAAAATTTGAAATCAGATGGGAATCGCATGTACTCAGATTGTGAAGGGATTAACAGTTTGAGGGAAAAATTTATGTGTTTCCCTCTAATAACTTGATCTCTCTCGCAAAAAAAACAATTGAGGCTAAAACTCAATGAAGTGATATGCGACTATACCGCGCGGAAGAAAATGGAAAATTAACTAGGGAAGTAACATGAAATTAGCACAATGGATTGTGTGTGCCACTGTCATTCTGTCGGCAAATACGTTTAGCTTTGAATGGGATGCCAAGCAGCTCGAAGCAGGGTTTGGTACAAGTTGGGCGTTCTACAATACCGAAGGCTATGGCACGGGACCTATTTTTACCCTCGCTGCCGGTGGTAGTGTCCCGATACTCGTTGAACAGCACAGTCGTTTAACTGGCCTCGCTTCTTATTCTTTTGCACCCATCTATGCAAGTGAAAGTGGCGATATTGGCGGCAACTATTCGGCACTTAATGTTCAGGTTCTAGTCGAGCACGATCTTGCATTTGGTGACCGTACCGCTTGGGCGGGAGTCGGTTTGCAAGGCACTTTTTCCTACAATTTAAACCAATTCAAAGTACTAGAATCCGGCGATTTTGAGTTAATCGATTCCGCAATTACGGCGTCTACTGCTCTTATCGGTCGATTTGAAATCCCCCTTAGTTCAGTCTATTCAGTAACATTGACCGGACAATACTCGCCTTTGGCAAGCGCCTACAGCAGCGTCGGTGCTGCATTTATTATGCATTTCTAAAAAAACAGAGAACACTTTTCCAAGGAGATATGGATGAAAAAAATTCTTATGATGTTGGTGCTTGGCTCGCTTATAGCCGGTTGCGTAAAGCCCCCTGAAGTATCAAACAAGAGACCAACATTTGTTGTAACGTCGGATGTGACCAATACTTACCCAGGCAGTAGTTTTCGAATTGCTATCGCTGAAGCGTCGGACGCTGACAGCGAAGGGGATATTGATTTTAAATGGTCATCTTCCCTAGACGGTGTCAATTTAATAGTGAGCAACGATCAATATGCTGAATTCTCCGTCGATCTTGGTGTTACGCCAAATCAACAGTTGACGGTAACGGGTACGGCCAAGGATTCTGACGGGGCGGAAACTAGTGCCTCAGTGAGCCTTTCTATTGTGCCTGAGCCTTTTATTATTGTTGACGCAGAAACAACAACCTTTAACAGTGCAGAGTCTCATCCTATCTATTTAACCGGTGTTTATAGTGCGAAAGCTATTAATCTAAAAAGTGCCGATACCCAAGACAGTGATAACAAGATTATCGATGTGTCGCCAGATGGACGATATGTGTTTTACACACAGCTCATGGCTAATGCAGATTGGGTTGCCCGACTATATGACGCAACGACCGATTTAAACCACACCGTGGACATAAGTTTTATAAATGTAGATGTCAACGCCATTGCCACATACTGGTCAAATGACAGTCGATATTTGGCAATACAAATGCCCAGTGTAATCGACAGTTCTAATGATGCATTGCTATGGTTTAGCACCGAAAGCTTAGCTACATTGACAACGATCGAGCCAAGTTCAGAAACATTAACTTTTGATAGCTTGGTTTGGAGTGATAATGACACCTCTGAAAACGAGCTTCCTTATGCCGCGATCGGTAATGAAAAAGTATCGGAGGACGCAACGACTACGGTTGGGTCGATGAAGGTTTTTGATCCGTCAAGTGAAACGCCTTTCAAGGAGCTTTTAGTCGGAACGGTTGAAGACCCTTTCTCAAAAGTAACTGGAT
>Ga0100385_1004559_pt1 | contig 11900 bp, 11 predicted proteins | sample CryGeymeta201509_FD_81543 | JGI IMG/M metagenome (GOLD analysis project Ga0100385, IMG submission 81543) | Groundwater microbial communities from Crystal Geyser aquifers in Utah, USA - Crystal Geyser metaG 2015-09 | ecosystem: Environmental > Aquatic > Deep subsurface > Groundwater | place: USA... | reverse complement strand
CGTCTCGACTGGTTGGCACTGGGCTATGGCTGGGTCGTTTTTATCGGATTTGCGGTCATCCCACTTGCAGCGCTGACAGGATTACTTAAGCTTGACCCGAGCGGTGGGATTGCCGAGCCAGTCGCCGCACTCACGGAAACCATTCAAAATTAACATTGAAACAAGACGATGAATCTGGACGCAAAAATACCTGAAGGCCTGATCGCAGAGAAATGGTCGAGTCATAAATTCAAGATGAAACTGGTCAACCCGGCCAATCGTCGCAAGTATCACGTCATCGTAGTGGGGTCCGGTTTGGCCGGGGGCGCAGCAGCGGCCAGTCTGGCGGAGCAGGGCTATAACGTTTCCTGTTTCTGCTACCAGGACAGTCCGCGCCGGGCCCACAGTATCGCTGCCCAGGGGGGCATCAATGCTGCCAAAAATTATCAGAATGACGGCGACAGCGTGCACCGGCTTTTTTACGATACTGTCAAGGGTGGCGACTACCGCGCCCGCGAAGCCAACGTCTATCGTCTGGCTGAAGTGAGCAGCAGCATCATCGATCAGTGTGTGGCTTCCGGTGTGCCCTTTGCCCGTGAATACGGCGGTCAACTGGCCAACCGCTCATTCGGTGGGGCGCAGGTATCGCGCACGTTTTATGCCCGCGGCCAAACCGGTCAGCAGCTCCTGCTCGGGGCCTATGCCTCCCTCAGCCGGCAAATCGGCCTGGGCAAGGTAAAGATGTATAACCGGCATGAAATGCTGGATGTGGTCAAGGTCGATGGGCACGCCAAAGGGATCATTGTCCGTAACATGGTCACGGGTAAAATCTCCCGCCACGCGGGCGACTGTGTGGTGCTGGCGACCGGCGGCTATGGAAATGTGTTTTTCCTCTCAACCAATGCGCAGGGCTGCAACGTCACGGCTGCCTACCGGGCCTACAAGCGCGGTGCCGGTTTTGCCAACCCCTGCTACACCCAGATCCATCCGACCTGCATCCCCGTGCACGGCGATCAGCAATCCAAGCTCACGCTGATGTCCGAGTCGCTGCGCAACGACGGGCGGGTCTGGGCTCCCAAGTCCGCTGAAACCGCCCGGCAAATCCGCGCCGGCAAGCTGCAGGCCAACGATGTGCCGGAGGACGGGCGTGACTACTACCTGGAGCGGAAGTATCCGAGCTTCGGTAATCTGGCACCGCGTGACATCTCCTCCCGCGCCGCCAAAGAGGCCTGCGACGAGGGGCGGGGCATCGCCGCCACCGGCCTGGGCGTCTATCTCGATTTCCGCGATGCCATCAAGCGCGACGGACGCAAAGCGATTGAAGAGCGTTATGGCAACCTGTTTGACATGTATCAATGCATCACCGGCGACAATCCCTACGAAGTGCCGATGATGATCTTCCCTGCGGTTCACTATGCCATGGGCGGCCTCTGGGTGGACTATAATCTGGAGAGCACCATCCCCGGCATGTTTGTGGGCGGTGAAGCCAACTTCTCTGACCACGGTGCGAATCGATTGGGTGCATCGGCACTGATGCAGGGGCTGGCGGACGGTTATTTTGTGCTCCCCTACACTGTGGGCAATTACCTGGGCGAGCAGGGCGTGGCAGCGGCCGGAAAAGTGACGACTGAGCATCCCGCTTTCGCTGAGGTTGAGGCCGAGGTACAAGCGCGCATGGACAAGCTGCTCTCGATCAACGGCACCGAATCGCCCCGCTCCTTCCACAAGCGTCTCGGTCAGATTGTCTGGGACAAGTGCGGCATGGCCCGCAGTAAAGAAGGCCTGGAGTCGGCGATCAAAGAGGTGCAGGCCCTGCGCAAAGAGTTCTGGGAGAATGTGCGCGTGGTGGGTGAGGCCGAAGGGATCAACCCTGAGCTGGAAAAAGCCGGACGCGTGGCTGACTTTATGGAGTTTGGCGAGCTGATGTGCCGCGATGCTCTGATGCGGGAGGAATCCTGCGGCGGCCACTTCCGGGTCGAGCACCAGACTGCTGACGGCGAAGCGATGCGTGACGACGAGAACTTCGCTTTCGTCGGGGTATGGGAGTATCTTGGCGACGATACCGAGCCTGCCCTGCATCGTGAGCCGCTCATCTACGAAAACGTCAAACTGGCTACCCGCAGTTACAAGTAACATCCAACACGATTTCAAAAATGGAAAAGACAATGAATCTTACACTCAAGGTCTGGCGTCAGAAAAACGCCGGGACTGCCGGACGTTTTGTCGAGTATCCACTCAAGGATGTTTCCGAGGACTCTTCCTTTCTGGAGATGCTGGACATCCTCAACGAGGAACTGGTGGAGCAGGGACAGGAACCTGTTGCGTTCGACCACGACTGCCGCGAGGGGATTTGTGGCATGTGTTCCATGACGATTAACGGCACGGCCCACGGGCCGCAGCGGGCCACCACGGCCTGCCAACTGCACATGCGCCACTTCCATGATGGCGAGACCATTACCATTGAACCCTGGCGCGCCAAGCCGTTTCCGGTGATGAAAGACCTCATCGTGGACCGTTCGCCTTTTGACCGGATCATCCAGTCGGGTGGCTTTATTACAGGCCGGGCGGGCAGTGCGGTGGACGCCAATGCGATGCCGATTCCCAAAAGCACGGCGGATTACGCGATGGATGCAGCTGCCTGTATCGGTTGCGGTGCCTGTGTGGCCGCATGCCCGAATGCATCAGCCATGCTGTTCACCGCAGCAAAAGTGGTGCACATGAACAGTTTGCCGCAGGGTAAAGCGGAAAAAGACCGGCGGACACTGGCTATGGTGACCACCATGGACGGTGAGGGCTTTGGGGGCTGCACCAATATCGGTGAGTGCGAAGCCGTTTGCCCGAAGCAAATCTCGCTCGATATGATTGCCCATCTGAACCGCGATTATGCGGCGGCTCAGGTCAAAGATTTTTTCAAGCAAGTCTAGTAGCCGGGTCAGGGCAGAAAAACCTATGTTTTTTGCTGGCTTATTTAAGCACTCTTATTATCTTCCACCGATCATCTTAATGTAAGATGTGCAGGCCAATTTCCCTGCTACTGCAAACCAACTAAACTACATAGAACGTATGAATATCATGAAGAAGCTCCTTGGAGCCTCCCTTATGGTTGCAATGTTTGCTCTCTCTGCCGCGCAGCTTACTGCGGCACCGGATGAGGGTAAAAATTTCACCGTATCGGATTCTCCGGAAACTACGGTCTTCAATCTGAAGATCCCCTCCAATAACCGTCATATCAATGACCTGCGCCGCCCCGCCGCTGCAGTGCCAGTCGCAGCACCTGCTGCCCGGATGGTTGACTGTGATTCGGGCCTGGCTACGGATTATGTCGATCAATATCTGGTGCGACTCGAAAAGTCGGCACCGGCCGTTGTTTCGCTCAACGAACCTTTTGATTACAACTACACCGTGACTGCCAAAGACAAGGTGAAGCGTGTTGTGGTTGAAGAACAAATTCCTGTCGGCGCGAAGTATGTTTCCAGTGATCCTGAAGCTGAGGTCAGCGGCAGCAACGTCACCTGGACTCTCTACAATCTGGAGAAAGGCGATCGTGTGCCGCTCAAACTTACCGTCAGCCCCAGCCAAGTGGCGGACCTGAGCAGCTGTGCCACAATTACTGCGTTCCCCGCTGCGTGCACTACCACTTCGGTAGGCGTGCCGGAACTGGCGATCGTAAAGACTACACCCAACCAGCAAGTGCTGTTGGGTGCCGGTGTGCCCTGGAATATCACGGTTACCAATACCGGTAATTTCTGCGCGTATGATGTTGTCGTAACAGACACGTTGCCTGCTGGTGTTGCGCATGCATCCGGACAAAAGACCCTCACGACCGAGTTGGGCACACTGGCTCCGGGTGAAAGCCGCGACATCACTGTCAACACCGAGACAACTGCAATCGGTGAGCATTGCAACGTCGCACAGGTTAGTTCGTCCAACGCCGGATCTGCCAAGGACGATGCTTGCATCGTGGTAGTGGAAGCGGGTCTCGAAGTGGTTAAGGAAGGTCCGCCCATGCAATTCGTGAACAAGGAAGCTTCCTACAAGATCACCGTGACCAATACTGGTGACGTGCCGCTCTCTGATGTGGTTGTGACCGACACCGTTCCTGCTCAAAACAGACTCTTGTCTGCTCCGGGCGCACAGATCAATGGCAACACCGCCATCTGGACAACCAGCCTGGGCGCAGGTGAATCCAAGAGCTTCGATCTCAATGTTCTCGGCCTGCAAGGTGGCACCTATTGCAACCAGGTCAGCGCCGCATCGGCAGCCTACGGTCTGAGTGGTTCCGACCAGGCCTGCACCGATTGGCGCGGCTATCCGGCTCTCCTGATCGAGGTCATCGATACAGAAGATCCCCTGCTGGTGGGCCAACAGACCACCTATGTGATCCAGATCACCAATCAGGGAACTGCTTCGGACACCAATGTTACGCTGGATGTTGTTCTCCCTGCAGAGCTCAAGGTGGTTTCCGCCTCGGGTGACACCCAAGGCACCATCTCCGGTAACAATGTGAAGTTTGCGCCGTATGCGACATTGCAGGCCAAGCAAATCATTGAGTTCCGCGTTGTCGCCGAAGCGGTAGCTGAAGGTGATGCTCGCTTCCGGGCTGAAATGAACTCGGATCTGCTCCGCACACCCGTGCCGGAAGTTGAATCCACTCAGGTTTACTAAGACGTTCACAGTCCAAGCCTTTCAGAGGCGTCCGCTTAGGCGGGCGCCTCTTTTTTTGGTGCGCCCGGCAGGCGTGAGGAAGACAACTTCAACCGGCACCCTGCAGGTATTGACGCCGCTCTTCGACTCCGGCTTCAGCGAGCACAGCTATGGGTTCCGGCCCGGAGGGCAGTGCGCACCAGGCCGTCGAACCGGCGCGGCAATACCAAACCGTAGGCAACGGCTTGGACTTCGCGAGCTTCTTTGGCGAGGTGAACCACGGCTTGCTGATGGCGCGTGTGAGCGGCAAAGTGACCGACATAAGGATGCGCAAGCTGATCCGGGCCTGCCTGAATTACGGCCTGATGACAGGTGGACTAATGGAGACGAAGGAGCAGGGAACGCCGCAGGACGGCCCGCTGTCGCCTTTGATGTAGAAGAAAAATGAAAAGGAATGGGGAACCGCAGATGCACGCGGATACACGCAGATTTTGAAGGAAAGAGTCGAAGCCTATCAGCGTCCACCCGTTTATCTGCGGTTTAAAAAGAACCCAGCACGACGTGAACAAAAGCACTCGACGAATCCACCTACATCGGCATTCTGGAAGCTACATCCAGTCGGCACAGGTCAACCCATTTATCGCGCCGGGAATCCCATGAATCACCGGAAAGACTAACCCCTCAGGCTGGGTGCCTGGCCTCACCGTTGTCCAATATCATGCTGGACGATCTGGATAAGGAACTGGGACAGCGGGGGCATGCGTTCTGCCGTTACGCCGACGATTGCATTATATACGTCAGCACGAAATGTAGCGGGGAAGCGGCCATTGGAGTCTGCCGTCAGCGTCCAATAAAAATCAATTTTACGTTGTTTGATACGATCCAGCAGTGGTAGCGCGAGTGCCTCCGGCATCGCTTTGAAGACTGGCTTCACTTTCCGAAGCTACTGAGGTCCGAGCACGGATTCTGGTGCTAATTCCAGTTTTCAGCCGAGCATACCCATGGTTTTAAGCATGGTGGAGATGTAGGGGATCAACTGTTTTTTGCGGCTCACGATGCTGGTCAAATCGTAAATATTGCTCTGGCTGCGGCGCGGGTAGCTGATGGCAGCTTTGACTTCATCATTGGCGGCTGCGACCAGCAGTGAGTTTTGAGAATTGATATCGGTGACCAGCAGGAAGCTGAAATAAAGTTCCTCTTCTTTGCGGTAAGCTTCCAGGGCCTTGCTCAGCGCAGCCTCGTGCTTCCAGAAATTATCGAAACCGAGTTCCTCGATTTGCGAAACGGAGTAGCGGAAATCACCCTCATCGTAGGTTTTACAGTCGGCATGGATGACTTGTTCGGCAGAGTTGCTGATTATCAGCGAGCCGGCAGAAAAGATGAGATCGGCTAATTCCTTGGGCGTTATCGCGGCGATTGGGTGCAGCCAGTCCAGCAGCTCGCCTTCCAGTGGCGTGGTGGTCGGGCTGTTGAGTAAGAGGGTGTCGGAGATAATGCCTGCCATCATAACTCCGGCGATTGCTGGCTCTGGTGTGAGATTGTGCGCGCGAAACAGATCCGCGATGATCGAGCAGGTCGAGCCAACCGGACGGTTGATAAATAAAATCGGTTGTTCGGTCGGGATGTTGCCCAGACGGTGGTGGTCAAGAATCTCAGTGATTTGCACATCACTGGCCCCTTTGACCGCCTGTCCGAGCTCATTATGATCCACCAGCGCAATGCGGGTAGTGCTGGGGCGGAGAATGTCGCTTTTGGAGAAGACCCCGATCAGCTGTTGCTCGTCGTTGGTGACCATATACAAAGGGTCTGCACTGTTGGCGATGCGGCGTTTGACCGAGGCAACGGTATCCTGCGGCGTGAAGCACTGCACTTCCGGCTCAATCACGCTGCCAATGTGCGTCGCGGTCTTGATGATCCAAGACGTGGTGGCCGAATCATAGGGGCTCACAATCAGGCAGACATTGTGCTCACGGGCCCGCTTGACGACGTCCTCATCGACTTCGAGCCCGCCGGTCACGACCAGCAGGCGAACGCCCAACTGGATCGAGCGCTCCTGGATGTCCCCGCGGTCGCCGACCACGATGATGCTCCTCTCCGAGGCCAGCCCCTGCTCCTTGTGGTGGCTGCCAAAGGAGCGAATGTCCATCGCGCCGATGCGCACATACAGCTCTTCTATGGCGTCGGTATTGTCGCAGTGCAGGACCTTGGCATCAAGCGAGCGGATGATGGAGCGGATATTCGTCTGCACCCGCCGCATGGACTTGGGTTCTTTGGGTTTGGGGATAAAAAACTCGCCCAACTGGAAAATGGAAACCAGACCCTCAACCTGTCCGCAAGCGTTGACGACCGGCAGGGCGCGCACATCATATTTGTCGATGATTTCCAGCGCCTCGGCACAGGTGTTCTCGCGTGTTACCGAGAGCACTTTCTGGTGCATGAGATTGTCGATACGTGGCGTGACGTCACCGATAAAAACCGGCAAGTCCAGATTGAAACGGTCGAGAATGGCATCAATGCGTGCATTGGAGTTGCCGCAGCGGGCGGCCACATATTCGCTTTGCCCGGTCGCATGCTTATACGCTTGGTAGGCCAGGGCGGAACAGACGGCATCGACGTCAGGATTCTTGTGGCCGAGGATGTAGATAGGGGTACTCATAGGTTGTAATAAAATGCTTCCGCTTCATTCAACAAGGCCGAATTATGTGGCCCAAAAGAAAACCCCAACCTCCGGGAGGTTGGGGTTCCTTTAAAAAACGGAGCTAGCCTAGGAAATTACGGATTGCTGGATTTTGCTTCCAGCAGATCCGCGTTGGTCGGAAGTGCATCTTCATAATTTTCAGTCAAATTACCATCGGTGCGACTCACGAAGCCGTTTTCGGTGCCGTCCAGGTCATTGTAAAAAGAGACGTGCCCATCGAGATAGGCGATATGACCGCCACGACCCCAAGGTGTTTCATTATCCCACTGGCCCGCGGTGGATAAACCGCGGGTCCAAAGCAGCGGCGTGGTGGTGGTGGGGTCACTGCCACCCACACCAAGAACAAAATCGTAGCTGACGGGTGAACTCGAAAAATCGTTGTTGGGTTGGTAGGTGCCGTCTGCCTGTCTAAAGCCTACTGTGGGCGGATTTGGTTCTGTTGCAATGACTTCGGGGTCCACTCCAATCCTCCAAATCGACGCATCCAGCAAGTCAACTTCATCGCCTAAAAATTGCGCGACACCTTGTACCGATGCAGACAATCCAGCATTGGTGAGGCGATTTTCATTGAGGACCTTTACACGGCCACCCGACTGGGAATAAGTGGCATACGATACCGCAATAGATCTCATGTTGCTGGAGGAGGTCGATTTATTCGCCACTTCGCGCACCTTGCCCACCGCAGGAATGAGGATCGCCGCAAGAATACCGATAATGGCAATAACGGTGAGCAGTTCGATCAGAGTAAAACCGGAACGGTGTGTTTTTGTATTTTTCATGATGAATGAGTAGGATAATGATAGATTGATATTTGAGGTCATTTTCCATTATGCAGCTTATATGCCCTGGTTGTCCAATTTTTTCTGTCGTGTCAGCGTAATTTCTCAGGTGCGCTTGATCCGGCCAAGCTTAGGAAACTTGCCCTCTATTCGTCAGGTTTTTGAACTGGATGGCCTCACTTAAGGAAATATGCCGGGTTTTCCGGCATTAGGGTAGGCAGTCTGCTTTAGCCGACTGCCCATAGGTGCAAATAATACCGCTTATCCGTGACTCTTGCCACCTACGAACTGGCTCGCTCTGGCTGCTAGCAAATGGAATGACTAATTTGGAGTTATTTCAGGCATCCAAGCTTCGAATGCAGGTTGAATTCTACGCTTCCAAAACGCTTCGGATCCATTACTTTATGCAGCACGATGAATGAATTTCTGGCTATTTTTGCAGGTGTCGGCCTGGCGGCGGCTTGTGGCTTCCGGGTCTTCGTGCCGCTTTTCATCGCCAGTCTGGTGGCCAATACCGGAATGGAGGTGGATTTCCTGGGAGGATTTAACGTGGAAGCTTTGCTGGGCGAGCATCATTGGCTGGGCAGCACCCCGGTCACGGTCATGCTGGGCGTGGCCACTGCAGTCGAAATCGGCGCCTATTATATCCCGTGGATCGATAATGCGCTGGATACAATCGCCACACCGCTGGCGGTCGCCGCAGGCACAGTGATCACCGGCACCATGCTGCCGGAATTTATGGGCGATGGCTCATTTAAATGGGCTGTTGCGATGCTGGCTGGCGGGGGAACCGCCGGGGTAGTGCAGGGCGCATCGGTGATTGCGCGCGGCACGTCCTCCGCCACCACCGGCGGCATTGGCAATCCGGCAATATCAACGGCGGAGTTGGGCGGCTCGGTGCTTACCGCTGCTTTGGCTGTCTTTGTCCCGATTCTGGCCGGGGTGTTGGTGCTCTTTTTACTCTATTTTGTGCTGCGGACGATTTTCCGCTACTTCAAGCGGCGGGCCGCAGCGAAACATGATGCCGGGCTTGAAGCCAAGTCGGCTGCCGAGCGCACGGCGGACTCGTCGAGCACTTAATCCGCTGCTTCCACTCGGTTGCGAATCGCGATGTTAGGGCAGATGGGGGCTTCATGCGGCCACTAAATTGAGTCAACAATTGCCGGGTCTTTTCTTAAGTGGCTTGCCATTCTTGAAATAAAAGATTCGCGCAGCAGCTATGAGTGAACAGGATTTGATGGCATTGATGCCGCGAAGCGGGGTAGCTGCCTGGCGTCTGAGGCTGGCGTAATGGGTGGAGTCTGCTCCGGTGCAGCAGGTCATCATTGCGGTGATTCTTCTGAACGGGCTTATTCTCGGCCTGGAAACCAGCACCGCAGCCATGGCCCGCTTGGCAGTGTTCTGGTGGTGTTAGATACACTGTGCCTGGCTGTCTTTCTGCTTGAGCTTGGGCTGAAAGTGGCGGCATATCGTTGGCACTTCTGGCGCAGCGGCTGGAACTGGTTCGACTTTTTGGTGGTGGCCGTGGCTTTGGTGCCGGGTGCGGGTCCATGGGCGGTTCTCCGCTCCCTGCGGATTCTGCGGGTGTTGCGTTTGTTGACGGTGTTGCCGCAGCTGAAAAAAGTGTTGGCAGCTTTTATGCACTCCATCCCCGGACTCTCCGGCGTGATTCTGGTGATGATGGTCTTTTTCTACACCATGGGTGTGCTGGCCACCAATCTTTTTGCCGCGTCTTTTCCGCAGTGGTTCGGCTCGCTGGGGGCCAGCCTCTTTTCACTTTTTCAGATCATGACATTGGAGAGTTGGTCGATGGGTATCGTGCGGCCGGTGATGGAACTCTACCCCTGGGCCTGGGCTTTTTTCGTGCCCTTTATCGTCATCGCAACATTTACGATCCTAAATCTTTTTATCGGGATCATCGTTTCGACCATGCAGGAACTGTCCACTTTGCCAGACCCGAAAGCCGGTCAGGCCAGTCAGGCCGAGCTCAAGGCGACGTTGCAGCGGATGGAAGCCGACCTGGCCAAATTGCGCAGCCACCTGCACCGCGATCAATAAATCCAGCCCGCCATGGCGTAATACAGCGGGATGCCGAACACGAGGTTGAAGGGGAAAGTCATGCCGAGCGAAGTAGTGACGTAGTAGCCCGGATTGGCCTCCGGCAGCGAGGCGCGCACTGCCGCAGGCGCGGCGATGTAGGAGGCACTGGAGCAAATGACGGCAAACACCGTGGCGCCGCCCGGGCTGAGTCCGATCGTCTTGGCCAGCAGGATACCAAAGGCCCCCTGCAGGATTGGCGCGATCAGGGCAAAGGCCACCAGCTTCCAGCCCGCCTGCCGGGCATCCCGCAGTTTCTCGCCGGCGATCAGGCCCATTTCCAGCAGGAAGAGCATGAGCACTCCGTAGAAGGGTGTAACTAGAAAGGGTTTGACCAGCTCACGGCTCTCCTCGCCGGCGACGGCCCCGGAAAAGAGGCCAGCTACCAGCAGGATAAAGCTCTTGCCGGAAAAGACCTCGTGAATTGAGGCGCCGAAGGACATCTTCGAGTCGCTTTTATATTTTTGGGCGATCAGCATCGCCACAAAAATCGCCGGTATCTCCATGGCAGCCATGATCGCGGGCATGAAGCCCTCATACGCGACGCCTTGCTTGTTGAGGAAGGCCAGCGAGGCCATAAAGGTGACCGCTGAAACCGAGCCGTAGTGCGCGGCCAGTGCCGCCGCGTTGGCGACACTCATTTTCAGGAAAATGCGGGTCGCGTAAAAAACGGCAACCGGGATGACACTGCCGGCGACCAGCGTGGCGAGCAGCGGCAGGGTGAGTTGTGCCATGCCATAGGCCGCCATCGCGGAGCCGCCCTTAAAGCCAATCGCCAGCAGCAGGTAAATCGTCAGTGCCTGATAGACCTGGGCGGGGAACTTCAGGTCACTGCGCAGCCAGACTGAAACCACACCCGCCCCGAAAGCGACAACGGGCGGAGAGAGCAAGTTTGAGGTAATCAGTGAAAGGGAGTCCATGTTTGGCAGCTTGGCGCGGCGTGGGCCGAAAATTCGCGTGATGGGATATTAACGAAAAAGATTGCGTGGATGGGATAGGCAAGGTTAATCGCACGCTTTATTCGCGAATTAGCTTTCGTGATTTACCGCGTTAATACATGCACTATACGTAAAATCATGTCTCAGACAGCCACCCCTCACTGGAATTTTTTCACCAATCATGCCCACGTTTTGATCTGCCTGGCGCGTAATGGGCAGCAGCCGCTGCGTGAAGTTGCCCTTGCAGTGGGCATCACTGAGCGCGCGGTGCAGCGCATCGTGGCCGAGCTGGAGGGGGCCGGATACCTCGAACGGGAGCGGATCGGGCGTCAAAATTCTTACGTGATTCACCCCGAGGGGCGACTCCGGCATCCGCTCGAGGCGCACCGGACAATCGGTAACCTGCTTGACCTGGTCGTGCCACGCACCAGTGGACGCAGCGATGTGGGTGGTCATGGTTCGGAAATTTAAATATCATTTTATCCTGATATCTTGATGTAAGGCTTGCCAACTGAGCTGCGATACTATTTATCCCGCAGTTCTTATGAGTAAACATTTCATCTTTTCATCTGAGTCGGTTGGCGAAGGCCATCCGGATAAAGTGTCCGACTACATCTCGGACAGCATTCTGGATGCCTGCCTGGAGCAGGATCCGAATAGCCGTGTGGCCTGTGAGACGCTGGTTAAAAGCAACTGCGTCATTTTGGCGGGTGAGATCACCACCAACGCCAAGTTGAACTATGAGGCAATCGTCCGCCAGGCGAT
>Ga0100385_1004554_pt1 | contig 11904 bp, 14 predicted proteins | sample CryGeymeta201509_FD_81543 | JGI IMG/M metagenome (GOLD analysis project Ga0100385, IMG submission 81543) | Groundwater microbial communities from Crystal Geyser aquifers in Utah, USA - Crystal Geyser metaG 2015-09 | ecosystem: Environmental > Aquatic > Deep subsurface > Groundwater | place: USA... | reverse complement strand
GTTCACAAATTTGTATTCATGAAAAACAAAAAAGATACTGTAAAGAATGTGGAGGTTCTCAAATTTGTATTCATGGTAAACAAAAATCATGCTGTAAAGAATGCAGAGGAATAATATTTTGTATTCATGAAAAACAAAAAAGATACTGCAAAGAATGTGGTGGATCACAAATTTGTATTCATGGAAAACAAAAACCACATTGTAGAGAATGTGGAGGATCATCATTTTGTGTTCATGGAAAATACAAAAAATACTGTAAAGAATGTGGAGGATCAGCAATTTGTATTCACGATAAACAAAAATCACATTGTAAAGATTGTGGAGGATCTCAAATTTGTATTCATAATAAAAACAAAAGATTTTGTAAAGATTGTGGAGGATCTCAAATTTGTATTCATGGTAAACAAAAATTACAGTGTAGAGAATGTGGAGGAACAGCAATTTGTATTCACGATAAACAAAAATCATACTGTAAAGAATGTGGAGGATCACAAATTTGTATTCATGATAAACAAAAATCAAAATGTATAGAATGTGGAGGTTCACAAATTTGTATTCATAATAAACAAAAATCAAAATGTATAAAATGTGGAGGATCATCATTTTGTATTCATAATAGACAAAAACAAAATTGTAAAGAATGTGGTGGATCATCAATTTGTATTCATGATAGACAAAAACAAAATTGTAAAGAATGTGGTGGATCATCAATTTGTATTCATGATAAACAAAAATCAAAATGTAGAGAATGTGGAGGATCATCATTTTGTATTCACGATAGACAAAAACAAAATTGTAAAGAATGTAAAGGATCAGCAATTTGTATTCATAATAAACATAAAAGATACTGCAAAGAATGTGGTGGATCATCAATTTGTATTCATAATAAATGTAAGCAAAAATGTAGAGAATGTGGAGGATCATCATTTTGTATTCACAATAGACAAAAATCACAGTGTAGAGAATGTGGAGGAAAATTATTTTGTATTCACGATAAAAGAAAATCCCGTTGTAGAGAATGTGGAGGATCACAAATTTGTATTCATGATAAATATAAATCACAGTGTAGAGAATGTGGAGGATCATCATTTTGTGTTCACAATAAAAGAAAATTAAATTGTAGAGAATGTGGTGGATCACAAATTTGTATTCATGATAAACATAAAAAAAATTGTAAAGAATGTAGTGGATCTAAAATTTGTATTCATAATAATAAAAAATTAAATTGTTTAGAATGTAATGAATCAGCATTTTGTATTCATAATAATCAAAAATCAAATTGTTTAGAATGTGAATTTAATATTTCTGAAGAATCTTATAATAACGATATATTTGATTTAGGATGCGAAATAATATATAATAATTTATTAGAATCTTTTTCGAATAATTAAAAAAATAATATTTTTTAATTATTTAAAATGGCAGGAGCAGCAGGAGCAGCAGCAGCAATGCAATTTGCACAACAAAATCCAGAAGTAACAGCACGTATAGTAGATTCAGGATCTGGTGTAGTGAAAAGCGGAATAAGCGGAGTGACAATTATTTTTGTAGTTCTTTTAATAGGTCTTGTATTACTTTTTGCAATAATGTCAAGTGCATTTGTATATTCTTCACAAGAAGATACTGAAATGTCACAAACTTCAGGATCATAATTAAACTCGTTAATATATATTATTCTAATTAGAATAATTAATTTTAGTCTATTTTTTTCAATTCAATTCTTTCTGATTCTCTTAAAATTTTAATTTTATTATCTAAATCATTATAAAAAGCTATTAATTCTTCTTTATTAAGAGAAGATAGAAATGTTGTATCATTTAAAGATCTGGTTAATATAGATATTTTTTTCATAATAATATCTATATTGATTTTATTATCTGTAAACATTTTAATTATTTCTTACTTTATTTTTTTCATTTTTATAATTACACATAAATTCTTTTTAATATTATATTTTAACAATAAAGATATTAGTAATTATTCAGTTTAAAACTTTAAACTAAAATTAGTATCTGTATATAGCATTTTTATAATCAGAAGAATCATTCAAAAAATTTGTATAAAAGAAGTAAAAGGGGAGATCCACCTATTTTTCTTTAAAATTTGAAAACTAAAAAAGTCAAAAATTCAAAATTTACGTTTTTCCCGGACAGAAAAACAGTATCTGAGTACGATATTTTCGTGCCCGCGAAGGAGCAAAAAATAGGTCTTTACTATTATAGGTCCACCCCCCTTTTTCTTTTCATTTTTTGAAGCATTTTTGAGCTTAGTTCAAATATTTTAAATTATACTTTTACACATTTTATATAATTATTGTATTTTCAAATAATATTTTTGATATTAAAGATATTAATAATCATTTAGTTTAAAACTTTAAACTAAAAATGATATTAAAATACAGTATATTTCTAATCAGAAGAAACACCAAAAAAATTTTTATAAAAGAAGTGGAAGGGGAATTCCACTCATTTTTCTTTAAAATTTGAAAACTAAAAAAGTCAAAAATTCAAAATTTACGTTTTTCCCGGACAGAAAAACAGTATCGCAGTACGATATTTTCGTGCCCGCGAAGGAGCAAAAAATAGGGTTCTACTATTATAGGTTTACCCCCCCTTTTCTTTTCATTTTTTGAAGCATTTTTGACCTTGTTTCAAATATTTTAAATTATACTTTTACACATTTTAATGAAATTTAGTATCAAGATATTATATTTTAACAATAAAGATATTAGTAATCATTTAGTTTAAAACTTTAAACTAAAAATAGTATCTGTATATGATGTTTTTATAATAATATAGAGAAAAAAGAAAATGAATATAAATAAATATTTATTCGTCATCTTCTTCATCATATTCATATTCATCTTCATTTTCATAGTGATCTTCAACAATTTCATATAATATTTCTTTATTTTTTGGATTTAAAAAATTTAATATATAATTAAATATGTCATATTGTACCATAGTTGAATTTTCAATATAAAGTAATAGTGATTCTTTAAATTTAATTAAAAATTCATTATTATCAAATCTCATTTGTGTCATAACCCATTTAATTAATGGTTTTACCTTATTTTCCCTTTCTTTCTTTTTTAATTCATTGTATTCTCTTAATTCTTTCTCAATTTTATATAATCTAAGTTCTTCTTGACGTTTCAATTTATTAATTTTATTTAAATGTGACTTTTGATATTTAAATTCATTTAAACTTTCTATTAAAGCTCTTCTGATTTCTGGGTCTTCTTCTAGGTTAATGATTGATTCGTCAACTTGATAATCTATTAAAGTATCAGTATAACTTTCATCAGCATCTCTATAATCATCATCATCAATATCCATTTTATATGTTAAAATAAAATTTTATTTTTATACCAAGTAAATGATTTTGTAATATCATTATTATAAAGTGATAATATTTTACTTGCAACATTCAATAAATCTTCTTCTTGTTCAATTTCATATTTTTCTATTTCATATAACATTCCTTCTGTACTAACAAAATAATAATATGGAGAATTTATAAAAAAATCTAAATTCATAGTGGGAATAGTGGGAATACCATTCATAAATGGTACAAAACTTAGTTTTGAATAATTTAAGTTTTTCTCTTCTAAAGTTATGTTTTCAATATATTCTTCTATATATTTATAACCAATATTATTATTATATTTATAGTTTATAAGTGGAACCATTGATTTAAATGATTCAAATAATCTATCAGTACTTAATCTATAATCAATATTTGATGGTAATACTGGTCCATATAATAAAGGTCTATAAAATGTTGATATATCATCAGCAATTTTATGGTCAAAATATATAGAAACTTTAGGATCTCCAGTTGTAAAAGGACTAAAATAATATAAAATATCTAAAAATTCATTTATACTTAAAGTTTCATCAAGCCCTTTAACTTTAAATCCATAAAATAATTTATATGGAAATTCACAATAATATGGTATATCCCTAAAATTAATTTTTAAATGATCTTTTAATATTTTTCTTGTACTTGTACTTAATGTAATTTTTTCAAGTCTAGTTTTTGAATTACTTGTTACACCAACAACTCCAATATATACATTATTTAATTTTATATCATTTACAAATGCAGTAATATAAATATTTTCTAATAATTGACTCATTTGTTTACCTGAATACATCATATCATCTAATATTATTAAACTATCATTTTTAATTTCATTTAAAATATCTATATTTATATCATTAATAAAAATCGGTGTTAATTCAAAATTATTTATTAGATAGTATGCTCCAATTATTGATATAAAATAATTTGATTTAGTTTTATCGTTACCAACATACATATAAACTTTATTAGTTTTTAAATTAGAACGAATATCCATAAGTACATTAAAAATATAATAAAATATTTCATCAAATGTTACATATTTTGTATTATCAATTAAATTTTTTGCAGCATTTCTTCTTCTTTCAGTTATTTGTGAATCTATCCATAATTTTGCTTTTTCTTGGTCTATTTCATGAGTTCCAGAAATTTGTTCATTTATTTTTCTTATTATATTAAAATTCTTATTTATAAATAAGTCCATTTTTTTATTTAAAATTTTAAATAAAATTATTTATTAACAAGAATTAATTTACTTTTTCTAATTGCATATTTAATTCCGTACTTTGTTCTTCCGAATTTTTTAGAAATATCATAAATAGACATTTTATTTTTTCTGTATAATGCATTAATATATAATAATTGAAATAGAGTATAACGTCTATATATATGTTTTGCCATTTTAAAAGAAATTTTTCTCAATAAAAATAATTGTTTGAATTATTTTTTTATTTACATTTTAAAAAATGCTTTTTATAAACATAAATGAACATGATGAAACAAAATTTATTACTATTACATTTAATGAATCTTTAAAACCAATAAAATTTGTTTATTACGATAAAGATATGAATGTATTAGATGATGGTGTTTCTGTTGGTGTATTAAATAGAACAATAAATATTCATACTAAATCAACATCATTTTTAGTTAAAGGTCAAAATACAAGTTCAAATCCAAGAACAAGTATTACTAAGGGTAATGGAATAAGATATGGTCATTTTGGTGATTATAATGCTACACATAGTTACTATTTTAATGAAAGTAATAATACTATAAAATATACATGCACATATTGTTTTACTAATGGTATTACACTTATGAAAACATTTATTGGTAAATAGTATAAATTTATTTTTTTTAATAATTATTAAAAAATGAGCACACTAAATAACTTTTTTAAAACAGTAAATACGCTTCCCAATATAGAATTAACATATGACGAAAAAGTTGATTTTAATATTAATTGTCCAAATTTTCTAAAAGATATAATCAATTCTAACTTATCTGAAAAATCAAAAGAAGAGTTTTTAAAGAAATTTGGATATCGTTATTATATTGATGATAATTTTAAAACATTTGCAGATTATGGAAAACTTCTTTTTGTTGATGATGAATATATTGGATTATTTAAAAATCCAATTATATATGATAGTTTTACAAAAATTAATAATACTAAAGATATTGTATGTACATCTACATCTAGATGTTTAATTAATAAACGTAATAATTCTAAAGAAAGAAATATAGAAATAAAAAAACATTTCCCAATTAAACATGATAACAATAAAAACATTTTTATTGTATGTGCAAATAGTGATATTTATAAAGAATGGGAAAATATTGTTTCGGAAATATTAGATGCTGATGAATATACACCATATTTATACGGATGTAATATATTTACTAATTTACCATATATGTTAAATGGAAATTATGATATTGATAATTTTAATGAAATTTATGGAGATAAAGTTTTTGATATAATTTTATTGGAACATTGTAATATTAAAGATTATAAAACTGAAAATGATTTTTTAAGTAATTTATATATGGTTTTAAAAAAAGATGGATTTTTAATTTTGCCTGTTTTTAATGATGATTTTAAAAGTGATCTTTTTAGTAAAGTTGGTGAATTTCATTCAAAATTTAATGGTTTAAATTATATGGTATTAGATAAAAATAATTAACGTTAGTAATTTTCATAAAATTGAAAAAAATTTGAAAAAATTTAATAAAACATGTCTTTATGTAATTTATGTTCTCTCTCAACTAAATTTTTAGCCAAGTCTATTTGTGGTCATACATTTTGTACTTCATGTTTAGTTACTTTTGTACATTCACATTCGAGTTTAAAGTGTCCAAAATGTAATCTTTTTATGACACAAAAACCGAATGTGAAGAATGTAACGAAGGTGAAGAAGCATACTAAAACTGTCACAGATGAAAAGTTAACTCCATATCAACAAAAACAAAAAGAACAAAAAATAATTAAGAAGAACTTTAATGATAATAAAATTAAATTTGTGAAGCCTGATGGGACAGATTTATATATAAGTGAATATCAAAAAATTGCATCTTTAGCAAAGGAAAAACCAGAAGATTATTTTACTGGAGAGTATTTTTCATTTAATGAAGAAGAAAATGGAACTACCGTTGAACGTAAAGTTTTCATTCCCATTTTTAAGGATAATATTCCAGAATCGTCTAAAAATATTTATTTTTCTGATGACCATAGAAAAGCAGTGAATGATTTAAGAATTGTAAAGAAAGCTTTTAATGATAATAAAGGTAAATACGTGTCAATTAATGGTGAAGAATTTACACTTCAAGACTTTCATAAACTTGAAGATAAGAAAAATTTAGAAATGTATGTTCAGGGAAGTAAACTTTCATTCACAAATGAACTTACTTCAGAAACTATTAATGTTTTTGTTCCATTAATTGTCTATAATCATTAAACTTATTTTTTTTAAAAGTAAAATTTTACTTTTATTTAACTGATATAAGTAACAAAACCATTACCAATAGCAGAAGAACCATTAAATGGTTGACCATTTGGCCCACCATCAAAATTTATATACCCAGATGTTTTAATTTGAACAAAACCGGGGACACCTGAATTATCGTTGTCAACTTGTACAATAGATTCACATTCACTTTGTGGATATGGAACTGAAGTTGGCATTGCGGCATTAGAAGAAAAAGTAACATAACTAACATTAACAGTTGCAGAACCACCCCACTGTAATATAACAAGTGATCCAATAATATAATATTTAAAAGTCACATCTCCAACATCAACAAAATCAAGTGTGAAAGTAGCAGGAGAAGATGGAATTGGAAGTAAAGTACTAGTTGCAGTATTAATTAATGTATTAACATATGATACAGGTGTAAATTGATTTGAACTTGATGGAGTAAGTGTAGTAGTAGGTAATTGAACATTATATGTATTTAATCCAGTCCAATCATTATTTATTGCTGTAATATTAGTTACAAATTCTTGTCCTGTGGTACCAGTATCAGAATCTGGAGAACTTGCATATGTAGCTAAATTATCAACCGTTGTTGTTAATGTTGTAACTTCATTATTTAATGTTGTAACTTCACTATTTAATGTATTATATTCAGTATTTAATGTTGCAACTTGAGTATTTAATGTTTTAATATCACTATTTAATGTATTATATTCAGTATTTAATGTAGTTATACTAGAAGCTTGATTTTGTAAAGTCGATACTTCTGTTCCATTTATTTCTGTTACTCCTGAAATAGTTGGAACAGATAGTGTTAATGCTTGTAAATTACTTGCAAATGTAGTTGTATTTGTTGAACTAGTATATGACATGTTTGTTGTTGCAGAATCTAAAGCTGCTACATCATCATCAAGCGCTGTTATTTCAGATGTATTATTAGTTACATCTTGAAGTTGCGAACAAGAACATAAAGAGACAATTAACGCTACCATAACTAAAAGTAATATGAATACTAAACCAATATAAATTGGACCATTTCCTTGCATAGATTGACTCATTTTTAAAAATTGAAATTAATTAAAAAAAATTTAAAAAAAATGGGAAATATTTGTTTTAGACAATTAAATTCTGAAATTACACATACATTTGATAATTTAAATGATAATCATGAAATAAAAACTACTAATGAAAATGATAGATTAATGGAACTTTTAAAAGAACAAACAAATGATTTACCATTATATTCATTAAAAGGAAGTTATTGCTGTAAAGTTGTTGATGTTTATGATGGTGATACAGTAACTATTATTCTAATAAATAGAGGACAATTTGAAAAATATAAATTGAGAATGTATGGTTATGATTCACCAGAAATGAAACCATTAAAATCTATTACAAATAGAGAAGAAATAAAAAACAAGGCAAAAATAGCAAAAGATTTTTTATCAAATTTAGTTTTAAATAAGATATGTGAATTTAAATCAATGGGTAACGATAAATATGGAAGATTACTTGGTAATTTATATATTAAAATTAATGATAATAATATCTGTATAAATGAACTTATGATAAAAACTAATCATGGGTATCCTTATACTGGAGGTACTAAAAAGAAAGATCAATTAGATTATTAAAGTTTTTAAACAATTGTTTAAAAAAAAATTTTATCATTCCATTCACCATTCCTATATTCATTCACCATTCCTATATTCCATTCACCATTCCTATATTCCATTCATCATTCCTATATTCCATTCACCATTCCATTCATCATTCCTATATTCATTCACCATTCCTGAACCATATCTATATTCTTTTGATTACATAGTATTGCTGTTTTTTCTAAAATTATCCATGGAATTGTACCAGTACCAGGAACTGCATGTCTATCAATTTTATTTTTAGCTGGTCTTAAACTGTCATTGAAATGGACAAAATCAACTGGAAGTCCCAAATCAAGTAATTTTTTAATATACATATTTGGATAATATCCATTTGCTTGCCAAATATGGCAAGTATCAACACATATCCCAATATGTGGATATACATCTGGTATTTTCATCAATTCTAAAAAAAATCCATATAATTCTTCTGCAGTACTTAATAATTCTGTACCTTGGCCACTACTTGTTTCTAATAAGAATTTTGAAGTTAAATTTTGTTTTGATCTAATTCCCAAAATAATATTTTCAAACATATTTTTAAGTGCTTCATCTTTTGACATTTTTACGTGTTTTCCAACATGAAATACAACACCTTTAACTCCATGAGCTGATGCATAAGATAATAAATTACCAATATATGAATATTCATTTGGTCTACTTATATTAAATGCTAATGATGAATGACAATATAAACGTATTTGTCTATATTTTATTAAATCAATACATGAAGGGTTGGAAGATGATAATTTTGGAATTGATTTTGATATTGCGGTTTCAGATAGAAATATTTGAATAGGAATATTAATTCCAGCATATTTTTGTAATTCTGCTCTTGGAGTACAAGTTGGACTCATTGTAAAACCAATATTATATTTTCCTAAAAGATATTCACTAAAATTACATGGAATTCTAGTGAAAAGTTCTTGACAATTTACCACATCATATTCAAATGATTCGTCATCCCAAATAAAAATCATTTTTTGAATTTTATTATCACAACAGTATATGTTAGTTGTATGATATAAATCATCCCAATCTTCTAAAGATGTCCCAGCCGATATAACACATTGTGAACTTATAATATCTGGAAATATTGATGAATATGCATCTTTAAATATAGAATTTACATGTTCAACTTCAATTCTTTTATTTACGGGAATTTTTGATTTTTCAAATGGATATGACATTATAATAATTTTTACCAAATAAATAAATTTTTTTCATTTTACATTTAAAATGAATAATCCTAAGAAAGAAAAATCAATATGGATATATATATCTGCGATAATTATCGTAATTATAGTTATATTTTTTATAATTGTATGCGTATATTTATCAAGTCAAAATGATAATTGTAATACAGATTGTAATACTAATTGTAATGATCAAAATGTATGTTTACAATTAGCAAATTTAACAACTGATTTTGAAACATTTAAAAGTAATTTTACTTATGTGCAAGGTGTGACAGTTAATTTATATAACAATTGTAATTGTATTGTATCTCAAGCAATATTAGATTTTAGTAAAGTTGGAAATAATATGTTCATTAACATAAGAAGTCAATGTTTATTTGAATTAAATGAAAATGGACCATTAAAAATTAAAATTCCAGATAATGTTAAACAATTTATTCCATCATCTTCAAATTCATTTAGCTATATTTTAAACGTTAATATAAATTCAAATGTGACAGCATTAGGAAATATTGATAATAGTGGTTATATTATGTTATATGGATCACTCAATAAAGATGATTTTAAACATAATTCGAAATATATGATATCACAACAGATAATATCGTATTCACTTTAAACTAATTTATCTAAAATATTATTTATATTTAATAGTGTGTTAGATACTTTTATATTCTTCGAAGAATTGGAAATTCCTGATGAATTGGAAATTCCTGATGAATTGGAAATTCCTGATGAATTGGAAATTTGACTTGTTTGACTAGCTGGAGATTTATCATTGCTTAAATGACTATTATTTTCAATAATTTTAACATAAAAATCATTCTTTAATCTTAATTCATTATTCAATGAAACTAAAATATTAATTCTATTTTGTGCATCTTCGTAATTTTTTTCTTTATTAATAAATTCCCTAATTAATTCATCTTTATTTTTAATTTCTGAAATACGTTCATTTAATTCAGATTTAATATTATTAAGTTCATTTAATTCAGATTTAATATTATTAAGTTCATCTGAAAAATCATTTAATATAATTTCTTTTATTTGTGAACTAATTACTTCTTTATTATTTATTAAAGATAAATTATCTTCAATAAATTTATAGTCAATATTATCTTCATATAATGGAATATTCTCATTTAAATATTTAATTATATCATCTTTTGAAATATTTTCATGTTGTATATGTGATAATAATTTTAATAAAACATTTTTAATAGTTGAACTAGAAATATTATCACATATTCTAAATATAAAATTTTCTAAATTTGTATTGCTATTTTCAAAAATTTGTTTTAATTTAAAATAAATTTGTTCATCATTATCAATTGAAATTTGTTCATCCATTTTAAAAATTTTTTTGTTCGCATATTTTAATTCAAATTATACACAAAAATATTCTACTATAGAATTATTTTTGCTAAAAATTTGTTTTTTTAAAGCACTCCCATTACAATTAAGTCTCATTAACCATCCAGAAGATGAAACTGAAAGTTCTTTTGTGAGTTCAATAGCTTTTTCAAAATCTTTATTTTTAATAAAGGTAAAAAAATTAACTAAAAATTCTTTTGATATATCTGCTGGCATGTTATCAAATTTATCAAAATTTAATTCAAAATGATTATTTTGAAATTTTTCATTCTCCCCATTCTCCCCATTCTCCCCATTCTCCCCATTTTCTCCATTCTCTTCAATTCCACTTATAGCCATTTCAAATTGTTCTCTATCATTTTCTTCTTTTTTTCTATTCTCAGCCATTTTTTGTTCTTGAATTTTTAAAAAATTTTCTCTTTTATTTTCTTGTTCTCTCTTTAATCTTTCTTGTTCTTGTTCTCTCTTTAATCTTTCTTGTTCTTGTTCAAATTGTTCTTGTTCTCTCTTTAATCTTTCTTGTTCTAATAATAATAATTCATTTTGTTCTTTTTGTAACTGTTCGTAAATTTTATTTTGTCTTTCTTCTTCTTCTTTACGAGAAATTTCTAAAATATTTTCCATATCAAAATCATGTGTTTGTATAAAATCAGGTTCTGAATGTAGAGGTGGATGTATAGGTGGAATTAAACAATCTACATATTGTGTATCAGCAGTTCTAATTTCTTTTTCATTTAATTTCTTCTCTTTTTCATTCAATTTCTTCTCTTTTTCATTCAATTTCTTCTCTTTTTCATTCAATTTCTTCTCTTTTTCATTCAATTT
>Ga0100385_1004547_pt1 | contig 11909 bp, 15 predicted proteins | sample CryGeymeta201509_FD_81543 | JGI IMG/M metagenome (GOLD analysis project Ga0100385, IMG submission 81543) | Groundwater microbial communities from Crystal Geyser aquifers in Utah, USA - Crystal Geyser metaG 2015-09 | ecosystem: Environmental > Aquatic > Deep subsurface > Groundwater | place: USA... | reverse complement strand
GGTTCAGGCATCTCCATAGATTTGAGCATGGCGTAGAATCTGATGCGCCGAGGGGTTGAGTCTATGCGCGAGGCGAGGCTGGGTGGGTTGTTCCGGCCTGACTGTTGCGGCACGCCTGATGTGGCGGTAGGGCCGGTGATCAAGGCACCTTCGGGTGCCTTTTTGTTGTGGGCTGGCTATGCCGCTCGAATGGAAATGATCTGCGCACCCGTAAATTTGTAAAACAAACTTTACATTTTTGTTGAGCCGCAGTATATTTCCCGCATGAACATCAACACGATAGGCGCAATCATTAAGAAAAGGCGAGAGTCTTGCGGGCTGACGCAAGCAGCATTGGCTGCGGCGTCTCATGTGTCGCGGGTGACGGTTGCCAATCTTGAAAATGGGAAAAGTGGCGATATTGGAGTAATCAAACTCTCGGAGATCGCTGAGAATGTTGGTGCTCCATTATTCTCGCTGGAGGGCGGTTCGATGGACTTCATTAAAATAAACCTTGGCAATGTCAACACCAGCTATAAGACCACCATGACTCGTCCGTATCTGGAGGAGTTTATGCGGACCGGGGTGGTGCAGCCTGGCTTCGAGGGGCAGATATTGCATTTCATCGATGAGACGCCAATATCCATGATCACCGGCGCCGTGCGTCAATTCGCCGATACGAATCATGTCAAGGCGAAGTTGGTGTGGAAGACACTATCAAGAGTGGCCAAAGAGATCAAGTCTCCCAATAAGTTCTGGAGCTGTTTTGAATAGGCCGTCCCTTAGCTTTCCAGACGGTCCGTGGGTAAGTCTTCTGGAGAAGACTTACGGCTTGCTTCGACGGTCTCCGTTCCGTGTGCTGTCGCAATAGCAATACTGAGCGCGGGGATGGACATGATGGATGAGCTGCTCTTTGTGCTTGCCGGGTTGCGGACTGGGGTGATGGTGGATGTGGTTGAGATGCTCGCTGGTCTCACGGCGACATTCAGGATACTCAAGCCAAAGCTAAAAGCTTGAGCTTTTCGACCCTATAGCGACCCTATAGCGACCCTATGCCAAAAATATTTTGAGCCTATTTGATGAAATAGGTTGCCAAGATGGAAAATATCATTAAGATTAGGCACATGTGCTTCAAACCATAGAATAAGCTTGAAGGGAAGTAAATATGAATATGCAGGTGACGGACGCGCAGGCGTCAACCGCGCCGCAGATCGAAGAGGCGGCCGGGTCGAAAACGACCTGGCCGGATCTTTGTGCGCGCCTAAATATCCAGTTGAAGGCTGGCCGACAATCCGATGATGACATTCTGGATATGCTCAAGCGGCAGAATGCGGATCACCCCTTGGCGACGGACGAACAATTCTCCCCAGCATTCAAGGCTGAGTTCAACAAGCAGTATGGCGAAGTGTCGATCGGCGGCGACGAGTCCTAATCCCTCTATTGGTCGGCGTTCTGTCGATCAGCATCTCTATGTAGCGCCCCCCATAAACATCTATTTAATCGGATGCCTTGCCATCTAGTTCAATTTGTGTATAATTGACACTTACACAAAGGAGCGCCACCATGACGCAAGACAAACCCGCCATCACACCCACTGCTGAGCAGATCAGCATCCGCGACTCAAGCGCGCGGGTGTTGGTGGTGAATGCGTTTGCCGGCGCAAGCAAAACAACGACATGCGAGATGTACGCGGCCCGCCGTCAGAACAAGCGCGTGCTCTATATCGTCTTCAACAAGGCACTGCAGCTCGAGGCTGTGCGCAGATTCCCGTCGCATGTGAAGTGCATGACAGCACACGGTCTGGCGTATCAAAAGTTCGGCGCAAGATACGCGCACAAGCTGGCCAAGAACCTGCGTGTCACGGATGTGGTGGCCGCGCTTGGGTTGGGAGAGAATTATGTGGTTGCCCAGGGCGCCCTCAATCTGCTCTTGAAGTACATCGCCTCATCCAAGGATGAGATTGCGGATGTGGCCGCGGATGAGTTCATCTCGACGACGATCGTGGATGTGGCGCGCGCACTGTGGAAAAAGATGAAGGACGTGAACGACCTTTCCGTGCAGATGCTTCATGACGGGTATCTCAAGCTATTCCAGCTATCCCGCCCGCTACTCCCGTTCGACATGATCATGCTCGACGAGGCGCAGGATACAAACCCCGTATTGGCCGCGATCCTTGATCGGCAGGTGTGCCCTAAGGTGTATGTCGGTGATGTGCATCAACAGATCTATCTGTTCCGTGGCGCCATCAATGCCATGGCATCCATCGACGGCGAGCGTCATGCGCTGACGCGGTCATTTAGATTCGGGGGTGAGGTGGCTGAAGTCGCCACCCGACTGCTGCGAGTGAAGGGGGAGCGTGGCGATGTGATTGGAGCCGGCCAGGCCGGCCGCGTCAGTCCTGTGGATTTTACCAAGCCACATGCCCTGATCTGCAGGACCAATGCCGGTATCTTCAAGGAATCCATCGAAGCGGTACGTCTGGGGCGTCCTGTCGGCTTCGTCGGCGGCTTCGATAGCTACCAGTTCAACATGATTTTGTCGGCCCACAATCTGAAATTTGGCGGCGCTGTATCGGACGCCTATCTGCGCGCGTTCGGAACCTACGACAAGATGCTCTCCGTCGGGAATGAGACCGATGACCCTGAGCTCAAGATGCTGTGCGCGATCGTCGAAGAGTTTGGGCGGAGCATTCCGGAGCTCGTCCATGACGTTCGCGCCAAGGAAGTCGATGTGGGTAAGGCGCAGATGATCTTGACGACCGCCCACAAGTCCAAGGGGCTTGAGTTCGATCAGGTCAAGTTGGCGAACGACTTCTTGGCGGTATCGAAATATCGCGAGGCCATCAAGCGGGCTGAGGGGGCGGATCTCGATGGGCTTGATGTGGAGATGAATCTGCTCTATGTCGCGGCAACTCGCGCTAAGCGCGTGCTTGAGCCGAATGAGACGATCGAATTGGATTTGACTTAAACAAGGGGTGATGTATGGGCACAAGTGCAAAAGGTGAATTTCTCTCGGTGGAAGATCTGCTGCGTGATCATGAAGAAGGAGGGGCGTCCGCCAGGCAGGCTTTACGCGAGGCTGGTATCGAATTTGTTTCGTCGATCCTGGCGCTCTCTAAGGAAGATCTGCTGCGAATCCCAGGGCTTGATGTGGGCATGGTTGACGCTATTGCATCCGCGCTGGCCTCAATAAGGTTGTCATTAATGACGCCAGGTGAGGCTGATTCTGAGGCGCGCGGACTAAACGACAAAATCCTGCACTGGCTATGCACAGGTCGCGTCGGCTTGTCATCCAAGGCCATGGCGGCGCGCATCGCCGGCATGGATGGCGGCTCCGATCACCCATGCGACCCCGATGATTTAAATCACTGCCTGCTGTTCCTTGAGGCGGTGCCTGAGGCGCGCGCGCATATGGACAAGTTGAGCACACTATCCACAGAATGGGAAATGCTGGTGGTTCATTGGCAGGAGATCGAGCGATTGTTCATCGATGAAGTTGGCCTTAACTGGTGCAAGCACGGTCGTGCCGAAAAAACATACGCCCTTATGCAGAAAGTGTTGTCGGAAAAATGGTTGATCGTTCATCGATTGCATGAGATGGCTGGCGTATGCCTAACCTGCGGCGCTCGAAAATGCGAACACGGCAGTACTACCACCACGCTTCCAGACACGCTCAATACCGACGTGGTTCTGCGCGCAATCAATATGGGCGAATTTTTCTTCAAGGAGTGAGGCGTTCTTGTGAACCTACTAACCAATCAACAACGACAAGCCATCAATAGTCAGACAACGCACTTCCCCGGGCTGGATGGTCTGCGGGTGTGGGCGGCCCTGATGGTATTCATTCTGCATGTGGATTACTTTGGCGCTGCAGTGTGGGATGGATGGGTCGGTGAGTTCTTCTGGGTCTATGAGGTAGGGTATGTCGCGGTTGATATGTTCTTCGTCTTGTCGGCTTTCCTGCTGACCCTGCACTGGCTCAAAGAGCCGGACTATAAAACGTATATCGTCAAGCGATTTTGGCGGATCGCGCCGGCTTACTACGGTAGCGTGCTCTTCGTCTTTGCCGCCGTGTACATCACCGGTGAGGTAACTGGCGCACATTGGGTGGCGGAGTTCTGGAAGCATTTGCTTTTCATGTCTGGCATGACAAGCGTTCCTGGCTTTGGCATCAATCCCGTTTTCTGGTCTCTCTCGGTCGAGATGGTTGCTTATCTGGTGCTGCCTTTCATCATCCAGGCGGTCTTTCTGTACGACATCCGCTATGTTTTGACAGGGGCGATCGCAATCCCCATGGTATGGAAGGTCGGCATCTTTTATGTCGTATCGCAGAATGGTGCGTTTGCGCCGGCGATGAGCTATCTTTGGTATGCATTCCCATCGTTCGTCTTTGATTTTGCGGTTGGTGTCATTGCTGCGAAGCTCGCGCTTCAACAGTTCAAGCTTCCGGCCAGGATGAGTAATCCATGGGTTGCGATTGCAGCACTGATGTTCTTTGCAAGCCTCTTTCCTGGCGCTGGCGCGACAATGATTTATGCCTTCCCGATCGCGGCGATCTTGTGCGCATGGCTCGTTCTGTCTGCGACCCAGCATGCAGGTTTTATCCGGCAATCCTCCGCGCCACAAGTTCGCTGGCTAGCGCATATCAGTTATAGCTTCTATCTATGGCACGCGTTCATGATCTATATGGTGATCAGTCTTGGCGGCGACAACTTTATTGTCGTGGTATCAGCCTCCTTGATGCTATCCCTAGCTGCCGCATGGGCGTCGGCCAGGTGGATCGAGCCTATCGGAAAGAAAATGCAAAAAAAGTTACACAACTGAATTAGTGTTTGCTACTATCTCACACCAATTTTTTAAGGAGGAAAGTAATGGGTTTTTCGCGTGGTGTATTGGATTCCATTAATCAGAGTAGTTCGGCAGACGAGATTGATCGTGCAGGCGTGATCACAATGATGAATGACGCCGAAGCTCTCGCAAGACAGCAGAGCAAGCGCTACCGCCCTTTGCCGGCAGAATTTGACGGTATTCACTGTGAAGAGTGTGGTGTCAAAATTAATCCTGATCGCATCAAGGCGATGCAGTATCAGATCCCAGTCGAGAACAATGTTCATCCGCACGCGACGGATAAGCCGGCGAAAGACAAGAAGCAGGTCATCAAACATGGTACCGAAATGTGCATCTTGTGCGCCGGTGATGCTGACCATAGGCGTCGCCAATACCAGTGAATGGCGACATGCTTAAGTCCATCGCTACTGTCTGCGTATTGATCGCAGGCATCTCCATAAATGCAGCAACTGCTTCGACAATGCCGGCCCCAGACTCCCCGGCGGGACTGATGTTGCGCAATTTCATGGGGATGCCTGTCGCGGGACCTGTGACTCAGGTGCCAGGCGACGAGAAAGATTCCTCTCGCGAAGATATGGATGAGCGCGAGGACATCTCAGATCATCATGATCGCCACAAGAAGCGGGTGCACAAAAAAGATCACCACCGCAAAGGTGGTGATGGCCGAAAAGATTGATCGGTTCGATCAGGTCGGCGACGGTTGGGCGGCTGGCTCGGGTGAAGCGTCTTCCGGCAAAGACACTTCACCATCGAATCTTTCGTCCATCATGAAATTGATCGCATCGTCATATCCTTCGATCTGGCGCAGCGCAGCATGTCTGAGGGATGTGATGATGCTTTGCGCGATGGATACCTGGTAGGTTTCGGTCTCGCATTGATAGTCGAATGAGTCGACCATTTTGATGATGTCCAACTCGGACAAGGGGTGTGATGGGCCGGCGGCCATTGCGAATATGTCTGGTTCGTTGACATAAGTTTTGGCGATATTGCGCGCCTTTTGAACCAGTTTCTGAGCAACCTCATGGTCGGTCGTATTGGCTTTGTTTGGGTAAGCGTGATTGAAGGAGATGATGTTCTCCGTGATCAGTAGATCGGCGATATTTGCGCTGACCTGGCCGGGATCGCGCGCGCCGGACGGCATGACGCAACTCGGTAAACAGAGCATCCGTCGTTGCTGTTTGTCTTTTGTGAGCCACATCTTGGTGGCATAGGCAGCAAGTGCTGCAGCATGGCTCGGGTGTAGAAGCATGACTGACATTGGAACTCCTTATCTTGGGGATGGGGTGGGCGTGTTGCCAAGCAGGTCGATTACATCATCAAGCTGCTTGCGGGCGCTTTCCAGCATCCTGATCGCCTCGTCGCGATCGTCACCGGCATCGCCAACCTCGCGCACCATGAAGGCCAGTAGGGTGTCGCCGCAACCATCAAGGGCAGACTCGGTTTTGATGTGTGAAAATTCCCCGTCCACGTAGTTTTGAATGACTTCCAACTGCATATCGTTGAACTCCTGGTCATCTGCATTTGTCCCGCCGACGTCCGGCAGGCGGAAGTTGTTGGACGTGCGGAGCGTGTCTTTTTCGGCCTTGTATCCGTCAACGATATGCTCGTGCAAGGTTGACGGATGAAGGTGGGCGTACCTGTCGATTACATAAATGCCGAGCATCTCGATCTCGACGGGGCAGGACTCTTCGTCCTGGATGGCGTCCATCCAGGTCTCCGGATCCTGGTAGTCGGTATCCGTCAGAAATTCGCCCAGCGCCCACGCGCGTGCCAGCGTATCGTTCGCGTTCTTGATGGTGTCCGGGGTGCCCATTTCGCGTACTGACACGATCTCGCCGGTATCGACGTTCCTGACGCGCGCATCCAGTACGCATGGATGCGCGACATTCGTTCCGGCCGCGCCGGCGATGATGTAGTCCAGGAAGTTCCTGGAGCAGACGCCAATGTGATGCCGCGCAGATTTTGAAGGGAGTATCTCGAACGCCGTAACGGATTGCGCGCGCCGGCGCATCAGGTTGTCCTTGATGGATAGGTCTGCGTTCAGGATGTATTCCGCGCCGGGATCCCCAGGGAGGGTGATGAAGCGGTAGTCCAGTGTGGATTCATCCGATTGGTCGACACCATCATTAATATCGAACACCATGCCGGTATGGCGATTGTATTTTGCGATAGCGGTGAATTTGGTTGTCGCGTCGCCCTCATAATATACAGAAGTCAATTGGCAGTTCACAATCCCGTTCTTATTTGCGCCCATTTACAGCTCCTTTTGAAAATCTTGAATCAACCATACACTTTTTAAAATAAAAAGTGTATGGTTGATTCATCCAATATATTCTCTGCTATTTGGAGTGATAATGAAGATCGAACTGAAAAATATCAAACATGCCGCCTTTGCCAGTCAGGAGACGAATTGCTTTGCGGCAACGGTCTATATCGACGGCAAGAAAGAGGGCACTGTATCGAATGAAGGTACGGGTGGACCCAACAACTATCACCCCTACGGCCTTTATCAAAAGCTCACGGAGTATGCCGACTCTCTTCCGGAAATTGAGGCTTGGAAGAATGAGGATGGCTCGCCGCATATGATGAAGACCGATCCGGATATTCTGATCGGCGATATCTTGGGCGAATGGTTGGGCATCAAGGAGCTAAAGCGCCTCACAAAGGGGAGGATCGCGTTTGTTCGTGGGGCTGACATCTACACTACCGGCAAGATGGATGATGCAAGAATGGCGACCATCCTGTGCGACATTGCGGGTGCGAAGCAAAAACTCAATGCAGACCATATCCTGAACGTAATGTCTGAAAGAGACGCGCTTCTGGCGATCGTCGACAGGAATGCCTTTTTGGCGAGGTTTTCCCCTAAGGCTGACGATGTGGCGGCACTTGCTGCGCCAGGAGTGTGAGCATGATCCGCTGGCCAGACCTTTCCAGATTCGGCGCCGAAGCGGTTGTATTCGGCGGCTTGCACGGCGTGCGCGTGGAATCACCTGATGAGGCTTTCGTCGCGGCATTGGGCGGCGATCGTGTGACGGATGACGGGATCGTGCTCCTCCCGCCCGGCAAGCGCCTGAATATCGACCTGGTTGTCAGCGCCTTTCCGGATTTCACCTACACGGACATCAAGGAGATCATTTCGATCGACGAGGTCGATGTGCTCAAGCGACCCTATTTGATCGAAATGCCGTTCGGCACCAATTCCATGGCCGGTATATCGGCATTCGAGGCCGCGCGTCATGCTGCGGAATGGTTGGCGCGGGATAGCATCGTCCGCCTCCAGATCCGCAAGGTGTCCGGCCCTTATCTGGATTCGGCCGTTAATTTGCTTCATGCCGCATTTGTTTCGAATGGCGATGGCACAGCGACCTTTGCTCAAGAGATATTTCCAGCCTCCAAGGAGCCGTTGACTGATGATCGGATCCTGCATCTAGCGACGGAGGAGCGCGTGCGATGGGCGCCTGCTGATGAGCCAGAGTCGGTGCCAAAGCAAGTGCTTCAGCCGGCATCCGCCGTCCAATCTCAGCCTGAGGTGAAAAAGCCCAACGGGCGTATCGAGGATGTCGGCGCCAAGATCGGTGGTGCCCGCAAGGATTTTGCGAAGAACGCCCTGCGCATCGAAGATGCCGAGAACATGACGGACGCCGAGCGGGAGAAGCTGATCACGCTAGCGAACATCTGGCCGTTCAGCATCCGGGATGCAATCGACAATGGAATGGAGCCGGGCGTTGTCCGCTACATTCTGGATTCCAGAAAGACGATCCAGCCATATAGCGCGTTCCGTAAGATTGGGTCGCGAGGCGAGCATACTGAAGAGGATATGTTCAGTCATTACATCGGCTTTGCCGAGGCGCTGCGCGACAATCTGTCTAGCGTAAAAACCAAGACAGATCTGGCCGAGGGTGTTGCGGCATTCTATAAGGACGAGCGCTATAAGGAAGGCAAGGCTTGGCGCGATGGTTCGGTAGGTTATTTCTTTTCAAACAAGTCGTGGAAGTGGTTGGCTGACACACTCATCGGGCAACTTGATCACGAAGGTCGCCGAATCGGGGGGTATGTTGGCTCTCCGCGAGGCTGGACGGCCAAGCATTCGCGCTTGAGTGATCCTGACGCCCGTGAATATGCGATCGGCAAGCTCTTGCCGACCCGGACTGCAGTCAAAGTCGAAAATGACATTGAAGCGCGTGTCGCTAGGCCACACCTGGATGCCTTGGTGGATGATTATCTGGATGGAGTGGACCACAACCCACAGGAATTGATCGACCGGTTCGGATTCAAAGCCGTCGAGTTCGGGAATTGGCTGCCGCAGGATGAGCGGCAGCGCGTCGTGAACCATGCTGTGGCGGCTTTCAAGTTCCTGTCGGAAGTTCTTGAGCTCCCAGAGGAGATGTTGTCGCTGGGCGGTGAGTTGTCCCTGGCGTTCGGCGCGCGCGGCACCGGTGGCAAGCGTGCACCGATGGCGCATTACGAGGGGTTGCGTCGCGTCATGAATCTAACAAGGCTATCTGGGGCGGGCTCGTTGGCGCATGAATACGGACACGCCATGGATAATTTCCTGGGTGAGTCGAGTAAAAGCTGGCGCGGATTCTTCACTGATACGAGCTTCAGTCCTGTGGCGCATGCTGCAAAATGCGAAATCGGCACCGGCCGCGCCATGAAAGCGTACGGCGATGCGGCGCGCGAGATCGTGGAGCGGCAATCCGGATGGGCGCTCAGCTGGATGCATAGCCTTGTTGCTGAGATACCAAAGAGCGGATTGCTCGCCTCGACACCACCCAAGGCGGTTGATCTTCTGGATGGGATCCTGATTGACTCAATGACCAATCTGGTTCCCAATATTTCGCCGGAACACATCTCGGCAGCGATGGCGCGCCGCGTGACTGCTGAGGCGGAGGAAAAGCCGCTGCTGCCATTTCTCATTGAGGAGCTCGAATCGTCGGGGTTTGTGCCAAGCCATGTAGCCGGTGAGTTAGAAGGGGTGTTCGAAGTTGCAACGGATCGCCTCGCGAAGCACCATGTCAAATTGCGCGATTTCTTCTCCGCTAATAAGAAATCCGCGCATTGGCAGGTGCAGGCCAATATGCGCACGGTAATGAAAGAGGCTACAACTCTGATGCGCCTACTATCCCCTCAATCAAGAGAGAAATTGCGGGATTATGCGCAGTGCTCCTCACGATTCCTGGAAGACGCAAAGAAGATCGATGAGGCGAGATCCAAGCCCTATTGGTCGACGGATATCGAACTCTTTGCCAGGGCGTTCGAGCAGTTCGTGTTTTACGAGGCAAAGGATCGTGGGCTGAGGGTGGATTACCTTGTCCATAGTGTCGAGGTCTCGGATTCCGAAGAGCCGTCGGCCTACCCGCGAGAGTATGATCGCCTGGCGATGCGCGAGGTGATCCGCGAGAAGTTCATCCCGAGCCTGCAGAAGGCGCTCTGCGCGGTGCGAAATGAGGCGTCTCCGGTACCGTCAATGTAAGGTGCATGCCGAAAAGGCGTCTCCCAAGCGATAAGACTATATTTTCAGATTACATTTATGTCATATATTGACTATAATGTAATCTGAAAATTGGTATATAGGGGGTATTGTGATGAAAGACATCGAATCAGTTATTGAGCGCGACATCATTCAGTCTCGACTGGTGTGTGCGATTTTTTCGCGCGCTGTTAAGGGGCAGATTGCATTGAAGGGTGGGTATGCGCTGCGCGCATTGATGGGTTCACAAAGATTCACCAAGGATATCGATCTTGGGCAGGATCCGTCCCAATCTCTCCACCGCTTACAGGCGGTGATCAGGGGGGCGATCAAAGAGGCGTCACTAGGATTTTTGCACGAACTCAAGGTTACAGAGCCAAAGCAGACGGACACAACCGCCAGATGGAAGATATCTGGCGTGACCTCAAGTAAGGCTGTCGTGCACTTAACGATTGAAGTATCTCGTCGTGGAATTCCAGTTGGGCATGTGAATGAGAAATTGTTTGTGCCGCCAGTTGAGGCCAGGGCAAACTCGGTCGGCGTTGATGTCTATGATGATGGCGCAATGGTTATATCGAAGATATTTGCGCTGACTAGCGAGACTAGGCTCGCTCCACGAGATTTATTTGATCTCGATCTTTTGATCAAGATGAATGTCGAGCCTAGCAAGGATTTGCTGGATCAGATCCCAAACAAGAGGGAGATGATCGAGAAAGTTTGGAACAAGGTTGATTTGATGACCTATGACCTCTTTAAAAGTGAGGTTGCGCCATTTTTGCCGATCGCAGCGCGAGGGCGAATGTCTGAGGAGCTATTTGATGAGATGAAAGTCTCGGTTGGTGAAAAAATTGAAAGCTGGCTAAGTGAAGATGACTCCAAAAACGATCTCCCAGTTCCGCGATAGTGGGGCGCCAAGAGTGTGGACAACCAGCATGCTGGGGCGTTCGCTCGCGGATGCTGGTTCTGATTCCACTATCGCTCGGCGTGTAAAGAAGCTATGCGATCTCGGGATATTGACCCGGGTGCGCGAGGGCGTGTTCCTGAATAAGTTATGTAATCCGCCCGCGGCACTTGTGGAAGCGGCAGGCTTCATTCGTAGTGGGGCGATCGTGAGTCTGCAGAGCGTGCTTGGTGATTCGGGTGTGCTCAACAATTACACGCCCGATGCGACCGTGATCATCCCTTCCGGAATGGGGAACACCACTGGTGGGATTATTAAGACATCTATGGGCGACATTATTGTCAGGAAGCTGTCACCAGACCTCCTTTATGCTGGCGATTTGAGTGATCGACTCGAGATTGGCGTCTCGTATATGCGCGCGACGCCAGAAAAGGCGCTTGTGGATTGGATGGCTCTCGTCAAGACGGGTAAGAGTGGTTTAAAAACATTGCCTGCGCACGACATTGATTTGAGCATGCTGAATGAGGATAGGCTGAAGCGACTGAGTGCTGCGACTGGTGTTGACGATGTGCTCGCACGACTCGTTGAGTCTATCGAAGAGGTGGAGGATTACAACCCTGCCGCCCCTGGGTTTTAGGACGTCTGGATAGGAGGCTAAAAATGCCAAAGATCTGTGAGTTTGGAGCCGCGCCAGAGCAAGGGCGGGCGGGCT
>Ga0100385_1004543_pt1 | contig 11919 bp, 18 predicted proteins | sample CryGeymeta201509_FD_81543 | JGI IMG/M metagenome (GOLD analysis project Ga0100385, IMG submission 81543) | Groundwater microbial communities from Crystal Geyser aquifers in Utah, USA - Crystal Geyser metaG 2015-09 | ecosystem: Environmental > Aquatic > Deep subsurface > Groundwater | place: USA... | reverse complement strand
TTTGTCTTCTGAACCATTTTTGAATTCCTGAAGCTAGCAATTATACTTTTCACTGACAAACTTGATATTTTGACTTTTGAATCGTTCGCACTTCTCAAAAAAAACTGTTAGAGAAGCTCACAAGCAAGAGCCATTTGCTGTTTCTTATAAAACCTCATTTTATGCTCCAACAATAAAATGGTAATATAGAGCTTAACTGACCTTTGCTACTATTCCCAAAGTCATTCTAATTCCCTGATATCATCAGATTCGGTAGAGCCAACTCTAAGCAATAATGGCCTTCCCAAATAAACATGTCATTCTCATCATAATTTACTTTGATATAACAAACATTTCATATTAATTGATATGAATAAACACTTTAATTAAAAAAGACAGATTATTAGCATAAATCACATTTCGATTAAACATTCTATTTAAAAATTACTTTAGAAAATATAGAACAATGGGGGCTGTCAAGAGTGTCACCCATAGCTTCAAAGCCAGCTAGTATCTCTTCTGGTACATTGAAAGGAAAGAGGTTGATAAAGTCACCGAACTCCTCAATTAAAAGCCTGAACTCGTGAACTGTAACCTTACAACTAACTATAAAACCACTCCTCTTCATAGAGTGGCCCTAAATGGAAACCTTTAGCTAGCTCAGCTTCTGGTAGAGAAATTTGAAGCTAACGTCAATTACCGAACTTCAGCTGGATAAACTCCTCTTATGGCTGCTGCAAAAAGGGATAAGCTGGATCTTGTCGAATATCTATTGAGGTTCTAAAGCAATCCAGATATCATCAGTCCCACTGGTCTGACTGCCTTGGACTATGCTGTACTCCAAGGAAACTACGAATGCGCAATGGCAGTGTTCAAGAAGGTCAAAGTGACTTCACTTAAAAATCCTTACGAATACTTTATCATCGCTCATAAGCACAAATACCGCTGGGTCGATTATGATATCATTGTCGATGGAATCTAAAAGGGTATTCCTCTAGAAAATCTCAAAAATTTCTTGAAGAAACCAAAGAAACAATTTAATGACCCAGTTGTAGATCCTAGAGAGCCATGGAGAGATTGGATTTTTAGAAATTTGGATTTTGAAGACCCTCCCATGATTGAAAGGAGTGACTTGCCAGAATAATTGCAACCTCAAAATCGAAAGATGGCGAAATTGCGCCATTTTGTGACTCGAATGACAATCAGTCCCCTGTCACAGAAACCTACCTTCTATCCGAGAGAAGTCGACTAGGCTCAATCTGATATCAAAATCAATGAAATGGTTTCCATTAATACTGAGAAGATCGAGATGAAGAGTATGTCGTGATCTGATAACCTTAATATGCTTTAATTCTGTTGCCTATTATTGAAATTATTGGGACCACACAGACATTTGGCTTCTTTTTTATAGTGAATGTCACCAGCAAGAGGATGTATTTGTGTTGATAAATTTTGATTTAATAATAATTTCCCGCTATAACTATGTTTGAGGCAAGACTTGAGGAATGCTCTCTCTTCAGAAAGATTATTGACTCCATTAAGGATCTTGTTAAGATGGTCAACATCGAGGTTAACACCAAGGGACTCTCCATTCAGGCAATGGACAGTTGCCATGTTGCCTTGGTTTCCCTCCTTATTAAAGAAAAGGCCTTCTCCAGCTTCACTTGCCACAAGCCCCTCACTCTCGGCCTTACCATTGAAAATGTGGCCAAAATTCTCAAAATTGCTGACAACGATGACTCTATGACTCTTCAATGTGAAGATGAGCCCAACTCCCTTAAGTTCCGCTTCGAGTCAAGACGTACCAAATATGCAATGTAGGTGGAGAAAAGATGTCGGAGTTCAACCTTTCCCTGATGAACTTGGACAGCGAGAATCTTGGCATCCCCGAAACTGAATTCAGCTCAGTTTGCAGAATGCCCTCTCAATAGTTCAACAGAATCTGCCGGGAATTCGGCAGTCTTTCTGAGACAATCAAAATCGAAACCAACAAAGAATGCATCAAATTTTCCATTGTTGGCTCCCTCGGTACTGGAAATGCTGTACTTAACGCCCGCGAAACTGGTGATGAATCATAAATTAGTCTCGAAGTTGATGAGCCTGTTTCTCTCAGCTTTGCTGCCCGTTACTTGAACTTGTTCTCAAAGGCTACTGGACTCTCATCTCAGGTGACTCTAAACATGTCAAGCGAGACCCCCTTGATGGTAGAATACAAACTTCACAACGGAGGAGGTGAGCTCAAGTACTATTTGGCTCCCAAGATCACCGAATAGGAATGATAGTCAATATATTGCCTTTGTTCCTTATAGCATATTTAATAAGGATAGTCAGATCAATCCTTTCTTTTGTAGAAAAGCATATAGGCTCCGGAACCTCCGACGCTTCCTTCACTGCAAGAACGAACCGAACTGTCATTATACTCATGCCATTTTCCTCCGTTTTTGGCATAGGCTGTGTAGTGTCCTCCACCCAGGCCTCCGTAATGGTTGCTCACTGCATATAGTTCATATAGAGGCTCACTGTTATTGGAAATTTGATATTAAGCTTCATACTTTGGAGTAATTATATGTTCCTTTATTTTCGATTACTTGGCATAGTCGCTGATAGGAGCGGGATTAATGACATTAGGTTTCATGTCCAAGAGAGGTGGGAAGTTGACCTTGGTTTCGTTTTTTTCTTTTCTGATTATACCTTTTTGTTTGAATCTTTTGAGGTGAAGAATCAACACTTTTGGAGCTCTATAAATACTCATTTCTTTAGTTGCCAACTTGTGCTCTTTGCAGTTAGAGCAATACCATTAATTGCCAGCTTCAAGTTGTTCAGGTTAGCTGAGGTTCTTGAAACAGTCTGAAATGTCAACGGGCCCATCGTCACTATCTTTTGAAATTCTGTGCTTCTTTGATATATCATCGAAATCTTTCAATTTGTCAAAAGTGAAGTAATCGGACACGTTTTTAGGGAACCTGATGTCCAACTCGCAATCTTTTTCATCAATTTTCTGAAGGAAATCACCTAAATTATCTTTATCTTCAATGGGAGTTTCTTCTTCAAATTTGAACTCAAGTCTGTTGTAAAACCTGTCCAATTTTTTGCCGTATCTCAAGACCAATTGAAATGGTCTGGTTGTCAACATGGCAGCTTCATACTCCTAATAGCTCTTGCCTCCAAACATTTTCTTTGCTTTGTTGTCATTATAGGCCTCATTGAAAAGGAATTTCAGTACTCTTTTGTAGATAGCTAGGCCTGTGGTATTTCTCTCGAAGAAGAAAGGAAATTTGAACCATAAGTTATCATAGTCACTGTAATAACTCTTCTTGCTAAATCTGCCAGGTATTTATACTCTGTCTTTCATGTTGAGTTATTCTTCAGTCAACTGAATAGCAAAAATGTTCTTGCTTTCGTTTTCAACTTTGTAGATAATTTAGGACATGGATTATCTGCCAGCCCGATAAACTCCTTCGCTCATGCTGACAAGATAAATAACAATTGAGTTAGGGTCAACTGAGACAATATTGGCAACATTTTTAATCCATTCCTCAGCACTAGGTTTGTTATAAGTAAATGAAACTCTTTTGGTCTTTTGTTCGAAATTTTTATGAACAAAGAAACCATCAAAAACATTGACAACTTTTTGAGGAATGGGAAGAGTAACAGTGATGAAAGGATCGAAAGTGATCGATTCTTTATTGCAGGTTGGACAAGTCACCTTTGATTTATACTGCCCAGTCATCAGATCTGTAATGACGGATTGGTTTCTTTTGATATGAGCAACCCAGCTTTCAAGAGCTACCTATTTATCAGGTCTGTTGTTGCTTTCAACTGACTCAACATAAGGTTTTTTCTCAACTCTGTTTAAATCTTCATGAAGACCATCAATCAAGAAGGAGAAAAACTCCTGGGAATCATGCTGAGCATATCCTGAAAACATGGGATTAATGCTGCTCACAGCCGATTTGATAGCATCTGGTGTGACCACTGAATCAGTATCGCACCACATGGATTTGATAAATTTGGCATAGGTCTTAGCCAACTTTCCCTTGGTACCTAAAACGTTAGTTCGATTGATTTCCTTTTCAAAGAGGCTGTGAAGGAAGTAGAAAGTCAATGGCTCAGTGTTTGACAAGCACTGCAAGCAACTGTTCATGAAGCAAGTATTACCAAGATTTCTCAACCCAACAACTCCTCTTGAACTGTTGCTAGTCATTTTCATGTCAATAGGTTTATTTAATTCTTCAAGCTCGGCATACTCACAGTATCTCAAATGGAATCTTTTATCTTTCTACTTGCATTCTTTTGAGCAGTATGCTACTTTTTCGCATTGACAAGGGAACTTCAATTCTGTAATGTCATAACATCCTTCACATTTCTTCTAGTTTTATGCCTGCAAAAACCATCTCTTAGATTTATCACGGACCTCAACCACAAAAAAATCGCCTTTCTCCATACTCAAGTCTTCTATCTTGACCTCTCCAGCTAATCTTTTGCCAAAGCCTTTGATACGATATTCATAATTGGCTCTATCAGCAGCAACCTTAAGATACTTGAACAAAGAGTCCAAATTTTATTTCTTTTCCACTTTCCAGAGTCTGCCTTCACAATAAGAAGGTAGCTCTTCTTGCTTAGCAACTAGATCAACTAATTACTGAGCAGTTGCGTTTTATGATTATTGGATGACTTTCAAAGCAAAATGTTCTCTTCTCTTTGTCTTTTGGTCGATCTGTTTCAAATCGGTGTTGGTGATGATGATGTATTCGTAGTCGTTTAGATAGAGTGGAATTCTCTTTTCAGTACCGAGCTTAACAGCCGTTCTTTGAAGCTCATTGCAGTGCCACTATTTCAAGAGTTTATAGGAATCCTCACTCAAAAACTCAAAATCTTATTTTTCCCTGAGTCCTTCTCTCAATTTTTGAGTCTTGGGATCAAAGAGATTGGCATTCATCTTACAAGGGACATGCCTTTCGACTTAGTGAGAGTGGCAGAAGTCTCGCCATTGATTAAGAAAGTCAATGGAGACTATGTAGTACAGAGTGTGGTCGGAAAGATGGAACTCTTCTTGATCTTTATCGACCTGCTTTTGGAATTTCTATAACAATTTCTTGTAATGTTTGTCTTGTTCTGGAGTAAGCTTTTTGGTGGGTCTACTACTGGGAGCAGCAGCTGCGTCAAACTAAATGTCCATAATTTTTTATCAACTTAAATTAACAAAGAGTTTAAATAGGCGATCGGAAATTAATATATTCTGGAAATCTATACAAAAAAAATGATGAAAAAGATAAAAGAACCAATTTGATAATCTAAAAGAAACATCATATTTTTGAAACTTATAATTAACAATAATGAACATTTCAAACATCGCTTCAGAGCTGAAGTTCGTAAACAAAATAGGCCAAACATTATGCCCATAATAACGTATCAAACTCGAACTAGCGGTCATGCAGCTCTCACAGTAATATATATACGACTCCTTCAATTTCTGGGGCAGAGTAGAAGGTATTCATAAGAATTACTATATTGTGGAGGGAATCACCTTCAGAGGGTAACCTTACCAACCCAAGAAGCAACACTTTTGGAGCTCTGAGGATTTTAAATTTGCAGAATTACCACAACCAAGACTTGATTTTGTGGATCGAGTATGCAAGATGGACGACTACTTCACAGGTCAACATGAAAAAATCATCTTCAAATCTTTCGAAGACATCATGAAGGCCAAAAATTTCACAGAATTGGATCGGCTGAGTGTGTTGGTTCATCTCGTTGAACAAGACTGTAGAGTCGTTCCAGCAGGAGCATATAAGATGATTCCCACTCAATAATTTGTATTGAACCCGAACTTCAAAGGTCTCAAAATCGATCAGGCCAAGAACCTGTAAAACTACGTCCATATGAGAGCCCCTACCCTCCCAGACAAACAATTGCTCATAGGTATTCGTCTTTATATTTAGAGAGTGGAAAAGCATTCGAATGTGACAATTGTTTAGATCCTCTCAGTGAGGACAAACAAAAGAATGCCTGGTCGGTCCAATCTGATGAATCAAGGACTTAAATAACCCTTCGAAATTTAATTTGGCCAGGATATGTGGGGTACCACAGAACAAATTCAAGTGTTTTTGGAGGTGTATATATGGGAAATGGCATCAGATCTCTCGACTTGCCATTCATTATTTGATAGAAATGGGCTCAATATTTTTACTAATTAATGAAGTCAAATTGATTCAGCAAGTCTATTATAATAGGGGAATAGTCGTTGGCGAAAGATGAGTTAACATTCTTTCCTCAAAAATAGCAACTCTACCCAGCAAATAACCATTCAAGAAGCACCAAGCGAAGAATATCTTCATTTCTAGAACCCCATCTAATAGAAGCTGTTCGAGAGCTAAGATCAATAACATGGAAGGTGGGTCGAGGAGCTCAAAATCAACCGATAAAAATTGTTCAAGTATAGCAATGTCCCCCAAAACAACCATATTTTACAGCCTTTGAATCACAAACATCAAACAAACTCCAACTATTAAAACAAAGTTGTACCCCAAAACAAACAGTTGTATCACACACCCTCCATTAAAACTCTCAAAAATATCAAGCATAAAATCACACACAACTCTACACGGCTTAAGTCTCAGGAAGATAAATAAAATGAGTATAAAGCTATCCTACCAAAAGTGAACTTTACAAATAACAAAAATTGCAATAGTCTCAACAAAACTACATCTGTTCTTTCGCTAAAAGATATCAATGGTCTTGGAAATAGTAATAAAAGCAAGGGAGGGGCTTCAAGTAGAGCATTTTGCATGAAAGGTGGTGTAAAGTCGACACGATTTTTTGATAATAGCAAAGCAAGCAAGACTACGCTTTAGAGGAATCAATCTAAAGAAGCCTTAAGCAGAGCCATCAATAAAACTTCTTCCCTGTCTAAGTTCAGATATTTAGCAACAAGTGAAGCAGATAATTAACTGAGCATTGATCCGACTTAAATCATAGCAGCTTTGGGGAACATCAATGAAAAACAAGAACTGCTGTCACAGTAGAAGTTATAGCTTGAAGAAAAAACAAAATAAGTATAATATGTGCTATTTAGCTAAGAGAAAACATCGAAAGGTAGCAGCATATGATTGAAGAGATTGCAAGGAACAAGGAAAAAATGAATCATTCAATGACTCGTCAAGAGCAACTCTCCAGGTATTCTCTAGATGGAGCCAAACTCTATAAGAAAAAACTTTAAAATTGTCAACTTGATGCTCGGACTATGGAAGGAAAATTATCAGAAGTCACCCAAGAAAATACAAAGCTCAGTCAGGCAATCAATTAGTAAAAGGAGTTAATCGGAATGTATGAGTCAGTGATTGAAGAGTTAAAATGCCAGCTGAAGATAGAAAAGCAGGCCAAGACGGAGTTGCAGAAGAAGGTTGCTATTGCAAAGAAGACTCTTAAATCAACAGAAAGCAAAGCCAATACTCACCAGAGCCAGACAAAGTAGCTGTTTCACAAAATATTTGTGTCTCTGGATAGATGGCAATGATCAAATGATATGATTTATAGATTTTTCCATTTATTATTGGAATGAACAGATTGAGTTTCAGCTTAATCAACTTTTGAAGCAAAAGTAGGATGGGTTTCGTCTACCTTCTTCCTATTGAGCAAATGTAGTCAACAACTAATTATTATTTGTTAATGAATACACTAAGCTAATCCTTCAAACGATATTGGGAACCAAACTTCCTGCAAACCGCCTCGGTTACTGTGATTGCTGGTACAGTCGCCTCTTGCCTCACCTATCCCGCAGAGTTCGTTAAGACCAGCATCCAACACCAGTCCATCGCTGTCGGCTTCAGAGGAAGAAGAGGTATCCAGTCACTTACGCAGGACAACAGCAGGGTTACAATCCCTTCAAGATCATTAGACAAGTACACGCCACTGGAGCAGGAATTTCAGGCCTCTATACTGGATTTGATGCCCACCTCTACGGTAGATTGACATACCTTGCAGTCAGAAACACTATCTACTCCACTATCTATAACCTGGTCAAGCCCATTAAACCCTATAATGATCTCAGTTATAGAGAAAAATCCTTGATTGGAGCCTTTGCAGGTGCCATCGGTGCAGTTGTCTCCCACCCATTCACTGTAGTTTCAATCAGACAAATTCTCGATACTCAAACCAAACCTGAGTGGAGAAGAAACTACTCAGAAAGCCCACTTCAGGCAATCAATGAGCTTAAAGCATCAGGATAAACCTGGAATGGCCTGAGAGCCAACGTTCTCAGACACGTTGTATATAACCTTGCTATCACTGGCCCTTATGACTACTTCAAGGAAGGATTATTCACCAGGTTCGGAGAATACGGTTTTGTTGATCCCCTTGCCTTGTTGTTGGCCACTGGATTCACTGCTATTGTGACTCTTCCTATTGATAACCTCAGAACAAGATTCTGCCAGTTGCACAAGGAAGCCGACAGAAACAGATTGAACTACAAGGGCATGATTGATGCTGTATCTAAGTCTCTTGAATTCGAAACTCATCCCTTGGCTCTTTGGGCAGGATTGGGAACCTACTTCCCTCAACTGTTCGTGTATGCCTGGCTCACAGTCGGAATTTCTTCTGTCTTCTCTGAGAGCTGGAAGAGAAAAGAAGGCTTGCTGGAATGGCAGATCTGATTATCTACAAATCGCCATAAAAATATACTATTCAACATTAACAATATAGCGAATGATTCTTGACATCAATCATTGAGCTGAGTTAGCATGGCTACCCCTCTTCTGACCCAATGGGCTGAGTTTGTGCTCTTTTCGATGGGTAAGTTCACGCTAAGGACGTAGTTTGTTGAATGTCCCGTGGTCGAAAGTGTACCTCTCCTGACTGAAGTTTTGTAAACAGGGCAGACATAGGAGTCACTCTATTTTGGCTCTTTCTTTTCATTGGTTGGCAAGAACCACATGTATGGCACTGGACTGTATAGGATTTTGTTGTGGGATTCGTTCATGCATTTGAGATCAGAATCCCATCTAGCACCATCCAAGAAAAGGCCGTGGACGTAGCAGCCATCTTTAGGAGATTTGCTGACATCATTTTATTTGCTGTTTTCGGGGATCACATTGAAATCGAAAGCCAACGTATCGATGGGGAGTTTATACTGAATAAAAATATTAATACCTTTCTGGCGTAATTTTGAAGAACACCTGTCAAGAAAGACTGAGTGAAGAAGAAGCCTGAAATCCAGAAATTTGGAGGAGCACCTTCGTCGATCCACTTTTGCATGAACTTCAACCTTTCAACAAGATCGTTGATATAGCTTCCTAGAGGTTTGAGACTGGGATATGATACTTTAAGGAACAGGTCAGGAACTTTGTTGTCAAACAAACTGTTGAAAACAATTTCGAGCTCCTGACTCATCACCACAAAACCGTCAATAGCCTTATCAACATTGATTAAATATGAGTGAACTGTCTTTAGTAGCTTGTTGAATCGCATCAGCTCTTGCTGTAGCACTGTGTTCATTGATTCCTCGTACTTGACTGGATGTTTCTTGGCAGCTTAGTCTGTATCGAATGGCTTGGGCAATTTGGACACAAGCTCTTTGATCTTTTATTTGATGATAGATTCAGTTGAAGCCCCACTTCCTCCCACATCTCTGGGTAGCAACATCAGAATTGTTTAGCAGATTGTGTTGGCTTCCAGAATAGCTGAAGATATCTATGCATTTGGATGGAGTCCGAACACTTCAGTGCTGTCATTCAAAGGTAGAGATTTGATGTACTCCAAAGATGACTACCAGTTTGGTTCGTCCATGATTCTGTATACTCCATCTTTTGTCATCTTAAAGTTGTCTTGAGTGATTTCCTCCGAATAGAATCTCTTTAGAATAATCTTGATGAGTCTTCTGTCCATAGGGTCTGTGACTCTGCCACCATAGTTGGCTTCAGCTGCCATATAGTTAAGGGCTTCATAAGGGATTTGCTCATATTCGTTCAAGAACATCTTCAGCTGAAGCTGGCAAATAGCAAAATCAGCAGCTGTGAACTCATAAGGAATATTCCAACCCAGAGGACCGTATTTTCTTCTCTCTAAAATCAAGGCATGGAAGAAGGATAGACCCATGAACATCTTTTTCCATTCTTTTGGTTTTTCGCATTCCTCGAAACTTTGTGCATTCAATGTACCAAATGTTCTCAGCAGATTGTTTCTTAATCCTCTTGGAGGCTCGTAGGTCATTTTGATACCTTTCATGAGAATAGTCACAGGGAATATGTTAGAGGGCATACTTGTGAGCCATATTCTGAAATCCTTATTGATGTTCTCAGCATTTTCCAGAATTCTTTCAAGCTCAGGCATAAAGGAAGGAGCCAAGTGACAATTCTGAAGCAATACCCATTTTCCTTCACTCATTGCACTCTTTATAGCTCTTTCAGCAATTTATCCTTGGCCTTGACCAAGAGATATGATCGAAAGGTTTGACTTAAAGCCTTTTTTGTCTGCAAGGCTAGTAATCTAAACTCGAGGATCAGCACCAGGGCTGAGGATGAAGATAAGAGGAGTCTCACAGTCAGAATCAGCATAGGTCTGCTCCAGATCGAAAGGAGGAGGCTCGATGTATTATTTTCCTATTTATTCACTGATTAATTTTTGAACTGAGTGAGTGAATTTGTCAGGTCTAATTATTCTGATAATGATAAGTTTTGCAAATCTGGATGATTCACCCCACTTTCCAGGCCACCTTTCGACCCATGGATCAATCGAGTTGTAAAGATGAGTGAACTCTTTGTGGTAAGTCTGGAAGTCCGAAACAATTGACTCAAATCCTTCCATAGTTTTTGACAACTAGCAAAGAGAGCACCAAGGTTTGTTGATCATCCAAGGCAGAGTAGCAGGGATTGGAGTAGTTGGTTCGATCCAAGTACCTCCTACCATCAAAAATCTGATCTCACTATTTTTGATCTTCTTCTCAGCAATCAATATTTTCGTGCATATCAGGAAGGAGAAGATAAGTTTATCTTTTTCGAGTAAACTTCTGCACAAGGATTCATAGAAGTTAATCTGGAATTTATCGATGATGTTTTTGCATCTGTTCTCTTTGCCAGGAATAGATTTCTCGATAGAGCGTTTGTAAAGGTTGATGTAGAACTCAAGGGACCATTGATAAGTTGGTTCGATGTTGGCAAGATCCAGAGTGATGAAATAGAGAGTGGATACTCTTTTTGATACGTCTCTGTAGAAGTTCCTGATTTGTTTGAACTGGTTCTGGAAATACTCAAGTTTCTCCATCTTTTCGGCCCTCTCCTCTGACTCCTTCTTGGAATTTTGCAATGTTTCTATCAAGTTTTCATCGTCAAGGAGGTTTCCGCTAGAACTACCAAGTAGCTCAAGAATTTTGTCTTCCGTCTGCTTCTGTTTATTTTTGTTTTCAAAAAACTCCTTAATATTTTTCTGTTTTTGTTCCTACTTTATGGGTTCCTCTATTTTGACCACAATGTTAAGCATCTGGTCATCAAGACCTTCAAGGGTGACCTGGAAATTAAGTAGTGTCACTTTTACACATACTTCTGGAGAATAGTGAGGTTTGCCTAGTTTGGTTGTCATGTAAAATCTGAAATCAGTTGAGTAGTCAAGCTCTTTGTCCCCAAACTTAAGGCGATAAGAAGCACCAGCTTTGATTAATTTCTTTTGGAGGATAGGCTCGAAAAGAGAGTCAATAGTTTCGTTGATGTTTTCCAGGAGAAGAGGAATACCCACTTGAATAGCATTTTCGAGGATCATTTCGAGTTCTTTAGCTGACTGCGTAGGTCTGATAACTTTGATACCAGACTCCATGTTTTTGATCCATGTGTTGGCTTGAATCTGAGGATCGATCATCAAAGGCCATCGACTTGAGTTCTTCAACATAATAGCGTTATCGATGGAGAAGCTATCGTTAGGAAGTTGTTGTGTATTTGTCCAGACACCGATTTG
>Ga0100385_1004542_pt1 | contig 11922 bp, 9 predicted proteins | sample CryGeymeta201509_FD_81543 | JGI IMG/M metagenome (GOLD analysis project Ga0100385, IMG submission 81543) | Groundwater microbial communities from Crystal Geyser aquifers in Utah, USA - Crystal Geyser metaG 2015-09 | ecosystem: Environmental > Aquatic > Deep subsurface > Groundwater | place: USA... | reverse complement strand
TCCCGCAGCGCTTCGAGCGCTACTTTGCTTTTAAACTCTGATGTGAATTTACGTCTCTTTTTCATTGGTTGCTTTACCTTAGTTGGGTGAAGCAACCTGTCCAACTTTGCGGGTCCGGCTCACGCCCCTCGCCAAATTGGCGAAGCCTCTGATTCACGTGAATGAACGTCCATTAACGGTTTAAAAAATTTACCACCGGGAGCCCCGTGCGTCTCTACTCTTTGAGCTGGACCATCGCCTTGCCCATCGCCGCACCGACCAGCATGTAGGTCTCGGCATTGCCATGATAGTGGAAGCCCTGATTGCGGGGCGACTGCTCGGGCGGGCGAAAAAACGGGCGAATATCGACGGACATGACATTACCAACGAACTGGGGATATTTGTCCGGATCGCTGACCGCCATTTGGGCGTTAAAAACGGTCGCCGCGCTGCTGCCGGGCTGCCAGCCTACACCACCTTCGAAGCCACAACTCGCCACAACGAATGGCGCATCGGGCGCGTTGAATTCTGAGCGTAAAGTATGGATCAGGTGCACCAGATTCTGCTCGTAGCGGGTGGCGAGTGCACCGGCCGTATCACTCCCGCGCTGGCCACCGTCCTTGTGGCCCTGCCACCAGCCGAAGCCGGCGATCTCATAGCCGCGGTCGGCCCATTGGGGAAATTCCTTTTCAAAGTTGGCCAGCACGGCTTTGGCCGCGTCGAAGCACTCATCATACTGCTTGCCCCCATACCAGGGCACCGGGTTGGGTGCCTCACCCTTTTTCCAGCGCTCGGCGGTATCTTTGTAACCGGCATGCACCCATACGACCCCCTCTTCGTCGGTAAATTCGAAGCGTTCGGAGCCCGGCGGCAGGAAGTCCCAACCCAGCGAACGGTTGCCCTGGCTGGTCTTGAGCAGGATGACCGGTTCATCATGGAAATTGCCGACCATGTGTCCGAAGCCCAGTTCCGGCCCGATGCTGGTGGCACTGGCCCCACAACCGTAGTTGAGCCACTGATTGCCCTTGGCCGTGACCACACCGCGATACCAGACATCATCGCGGGGAGCGAACTCTCCCGCTTCATTCAGCAGATAAGGAAATTTACCCTCCTTCAGCACCACGGTCTGCAGGGTGCCGGGCAGATCCTTGCGCGATAACCAACCGGCTATTTTGCTATCATTGCCGAAGTAAGTGATTTTGAAGGGCAACTGCTTGCCCGCCTCCAGTTGAATCAAGGTTACGGTGGCTTCCTTGGCACCAGGTTCCTTGCGGTAAACCTCCTGGCCACCAATCAACATGATGTTGTGTGAAATGCTGCCCCAGCCCGATTTGAATTCATAGAGTCCGGTCTCCGGCATCTCGATGGAACCCCGCAGGATATTGACTCCCTCACTCGGCATATCGCTCTTTCTGGCTGCTTTGAAATTCTCAAAGGAGACCACCCGCTGCGGCTTCAATGCGTCGTAGTCCACTGCGGCATCATAGCTGCCCGGATAGACCGAAAGCTCGAGATTGGATAACTCATTTTCCCAGCCACGGCTACCGCCAGTAAATTGGCCGATACCCACCATGTTGGACTGGCCGGAGAGGATGTAAACCTTGACGGGCTTCTCCTGGGCACTGAGCGAGGGAATGAATGAGGCAGCCAGAACCGCCAAGGCTAGGCTTACGGTGAGATACGGTTTATTTTTCATAATACGAATTGAAAATACATCATAAGGCGCAGACAGAACAAAAGTTCCCTATAGTTAAAAAAAATGGGTGACCGAAATCACCCACCGAAAGCAAGAAGATCGACGCTTAGCCGCGACGGCGAACAATCACCCATGCCCGCTTGCCAGCAGTGCCCCGGAGCAAAGCTCTCCCCCGGTTAGTAAGCTTTAGTTTACACGGGTAGCGCGATCGCGTCCCGCGGCGCACGTTGCGGCTGTTGCCTGCTTGACGCTCCTCGGCATGCCCTCTGGCCAGGTGCCGGGCACTGCACACGTTACTGCGGAGCGGGGACGCACCTGCGCTACCAGGGCTACCAGGGCAACCGCAAAAGGCAAAAAATAATCAAAATCCAGTTAAAAACAATCCTTATGAAATATCAAATATCCACTAATCATTAGCTTCGTAGCGATGAGCGCAGTCACCGCAAACGCCACAGCATCATCAGCAACAGCGTTCTCAACGGTAGTTTTGAAAGCCCGGACGACTCGAATCTAACTACTTTCGACAACTGGACTACGGGCGGCAATGTGGCTGAGATTCAGCGCAACAACAGTGTCGCTGCTCTCGTCACGGACGGCAGCTACTCGCTGGTCGTGGTTCACAAACCAACACTGGCGTGAAATTGGGTGCGATTATGAACACCGGTTATGTTGTCAGCACCGGGGATAAATTTTCGCTTTCATTTGATTGGGCGAATGCCTTCAACTGGGATGCCGGAGACCGCATAAATTGGCGTCTCTTTACCAGTGACGACAATACCCTGACCACGATAGGCTTGGGAGACACCGGTACGGATTCCAACACGGCCGGCAACACATTCGAAGCATGAGCTTTGCCTGCATCCATCCTGCGTCATTGCTGGTCAAATGAATCCAGTTCCTTTGCTGTAACTCCAGCATGCTACCACGATACCGGGCCGCAGCTTCGTAGATGCCGTATTTTTCCATGGCTCTGAAATAATTCGACTCGGATGCATGGGAAAAAACTTCTGCGACTCCTCAGTCTCTCGACTCTTCCGTTGACCGCAGAGGCCCTCTTCCCCGTTGCCCCGGGGAGTGAGGGCACCCTCACGCAGGCGGTGCGCCGCGGCAGCCTGCGAGTCCTCGCACCCAGTAGTCGGGGTGATTCATCTCCCGACCAGCAGGCCAAGCCAACCGAACCCGCCAAAATAAACCGGGGGCTAAGCAGTGCGACTACGATTCAAGCATTTCGACACCGCATATTATCCTGAATCCTAAAAAGATGATTTGATTTCCCGCCAGTCCCACCGCTTGATTCGCAGCGTGTCCAATAACGAAACCAGCCAGCCTTTCCTCTCACCGGGCCAGAAGCGTATCGTTGCTACCGGTTGCACAGCCATGGCCGCGCTCTTCCTGGCCGCTGCAGCGTATCTGCTCTTTGCGTTATTGAGGAACTTTGTGGCGACCTTTCAGGACGTGTTGCTGCCGCTGGCGATCGCTGCGATTCTGGCCACACTGCTGCGCCCGATTATTACTTTATGCGAGACCCACACGCGCCTCAACCGAATCGGCGGCATCCTCCTGCTCTTCGCACTGGTCGTGCTCGTGCTGCTGGCAGTCGCCGCTTACGTGTTGCCTCCGGCCCTCTACCAAATCGGTGAATTTCTGAGAGAGCTGCCCGGTCTGCTGGAGCGCATGCTCGATTACCTCAAGGGATCCGCACCCTCAATGTGGCAATGGTTGACCGAACGGCTGGGCCAATCACCCAACGATTATTTCCAGCAGTTACTGCAGGACAACTCGGGCTTCATTCAGAATGCACTCGCCAAAGCCTCGTCATCTTCCGGGCATTTGTTCGGCCTGCTGGGTGGCCTGTTCAGCAAAATTGCCGCTTATTCCATTATTCCGGTCTATCTCTTTTTTATCCTCAACGGCGACCGCAATATCTGGCACGATATCGATAAGCAACTCAGCTTCCTCCCCAGGGAACGGCGCGAGGACCTGCTCTTTCTGGCGAAACAGTTCAGCGATATCCTGATTGCCTTTTTCCGCGGCCAGATCATCGTCGGCCTGCTGCTGGGGCTGGTGCTCGCCATCGGCTTCGGGCTGGTGGGACTGAAGTTCGGGATCCTGCTGGGCTTCCTGCTCGGGCTGCTCAATATCATCCCCTACCTCGGCACCATGCTGGGGATCCTCACGGTGCTGCCACTGGCTTATCTGCAGAATGATGGCGGCCTGCCGCTGATCGGGCTGTGCGCCGTCGTCTTCATCATCGGACAGTTGTTGACCGACTACGTCTTCACCCCCCGCATCATGGGTGACAAGACCGGCATGAGCCCCATGCTGATCATCTTCTCCATTTTTTTCTGGGGCGTCGCCCTCGGCGGCCTGCTCGGCATGATCCTCGCCATCCCGCTCACCGCCTTCTTCCTCGTCTTCTGGCGACTGGCCCGCGAGAAATACCTGCCCGCCCTGACCACCAAAGGATAAATTATGACTGAAAACACCACAGCACCCTTCGCCCGGCTCGACGGCCGCAGCATCGATCAACTCCGCCCCATCACCTTTCAACCGGGCATCGCGCCGCATGCGCTGGGCTCCGTGCTGGTCAGCTTCGGCGACACCCGCGTGATCTGTGCCGCCTCGATTGACAATCGGGTGCCGGGCTGGATGCGGGCGCAAAAGGTCGAGGGCGGCTGGATGACGGCCGAGTATTCCATGCTACCCTACAGCACACTTGAGCGTAAGCAACGCGACATCAGCCGCGGCAAAGCGGACGGGCGCACCATTGAGATCCAGCGCCTGATCGGGCGCTCCATGCGGGCGGTCTTCGACCTGAAAAAACTGACGGGCAAAACCATCTGGATCGACTGCGACGTACTGCAGGCCGACGGCGGCACGCGCACCGCTTCCATCACGGGGGCCTACGTCGCCGCCCAGATCGCGGTGCAAAAGCTCATCGCTGCGGGAGAGCTGGCGGAGAATCCCTTTGCCGATTCCGTCGCCGCCGTCTCGGTGGGTGTGTATCAGAACGTCCCCGTGCTCGACCTGAACTACCCAGAGGACAAAAACGCCAGCGTCGATGCCAATCTGGTCATGACCGGCTCCGGACGATACGTGGAGGCGCAAAGCTCCGGCGAGGAGGCCACCTTCACCCGCGCGGAACTGGATGCGCTGCTGGAACTGGGCGCAAAGGGCATCGCGGAAATCAGCCAGTTGCAGCAGATCGCGATCCGGGAAGGACTAGAGGCCTGCATGCCTGCGGCGGATTCATGAAAAAACCACCACCGACTTTTGACCGCGATTTCCTCAAGGAACTTGCGGGCAGCATCGTGCTCAAGGCGGGCGAACGTTTATTTGAATCTCACTCCGTTGCGTCGGCCAACTGGGAAAGCCCTGTCCTGATCGGACGCGTCCTGGGCAGCGGGCAGGTTTATCAACCAGCGCTCAACCTGCGCTCCACCGTATTTGCGGAGAACCGCTGTAATTGCGCGGACGGCCGCAAACGCAAGGTTTGCGCCCATGCCGTCGCCGCTGCGCTCCATTTCGAAGCCGCCAAGCATGAGCAACTCCATGCCGCAGCAGCACAAGCGGTAACGGAGCAGGACCAGACCGAAGCCGTCGCAGAGCCGCAGGAGCCGACCCCGGCTGCACTCAAGTCGCTGCGCATCTCACCGGAGGGCATACGTCTGCGCCTGCTGGTCTTCCTGCCGCCCAACCTGGCCGAGGCCGCCCAACGCGGGGCCATCGTGGTCAAGGTGGATGCCGCCACCGGGCGTGAAATTTTGCCGCTGAATCAACTCAGCCGCACCCGGGCTTATGCCGTCAGCGAGGCTCAACTGGACGCCATGCGCCTGCTGGAGCACTGGTGCGGCGGCAAACTGGCCGGACTGCTGCAACTGACGCCTGCCCACCTGCACCAGCTGCTGGCGGCACTGCAGGGCGAACCAGTGGTGTATTGGATCAAACAACCTAACGAGCCCATCCGCTGGCAGGAAGCTACCCTGCCCGGAGTGCATGAGCTGTTGCCCGATCCCCCATGCGGCGGGTCCGAGGAAGCGGTCAACGACGTCACTGCCGCCATCGCGGAAGCCCCCCGGCAACACATCCGCCTGCGCCACAGCTTGCGCGAGCCCACCCGCCCCAATCCTCGCCGTGCCGCTGAATCGAGAGGTGCGCAGCTCTTTGAATCCCGCCCCGGTGATTACCCCACCTGCGACACACGGAACGAATCGACCGCGATCCGCGTGGCGGATGCCATGGAGGGCTATGCCGCCAACCGGATCGTGGTGGATGGCTCGCCCAACTTTCTGGCCATCCGCCTGCCCGCCCATGACGACAGCATCCAGCCGCTGCGCGAGCTGATCAAGCAGGCCGGCTTTATGCTGGAGCCCTCGAACCGCAAGTGGTGGCTGCGCGACCGGCATAAGACCCTCAACTTTCTGGCCGCCCACTGGCGTGCTTTAAAAGAACAGTGGCAGGCGACCTTCACCGAAAACTTTGAGCGCAAGCTCAAAGACGTGCAACTGTCGTCGCTGGAGGTGCAGACCCGGGAGGACGCCGGGCGCTTTGTGCTCGAAGTCAGTCTGAGCGCGAAATCCGGCGAGATGGATCTGCGCAAAGCCATCGCCAGCGGCAAGCATTACGTCGATTCCGAAGCCGGGTCCATCACCCTGCTGGATCAATCCTGTGTGGCGCAGCTGCACGAGATCGAGCGCGCCGTCAGCGGACAGGCCGACCGCCCCTTCACCCCCCACTTCAGTCAACGCCTCGGCACAGCAGAGCTTGCCGATGTGGAAGACGTGATCGACGCGGCCTGTGCAGGCTGGCAGCCTCCCCTGGCCTGGCAGTCCCGCAGCCGGGCGCTCAAGCAAGTCGCTGCACTCGAGCCGGCTCCGGTGCGGCCGGGCTTTGATGCTATTTTGCGCAGCTACCAGCGTATCGGCACCGCCTGGCTGTGGCACCTTTACCGCCATAACCTGGGCGGTATTTTGGCGGATGAAATGGGCCTGGGCAAGACGCTGCAAGCCCTGGCGCTGATCGAGTGTATCCGCAATCAGGATACCGGGCAGCAGCCGGCGCTGGTGGTCTGCCCCGCCAGCCTGGTGGAGAACTGGCTGCGCGAGGCGAACCGCTTCACCCCGGGCCTGCAGGCACTCAAACACCACGGCCCCAAGCGGGCCAAAGAACCCGTCGCACTGGAGGATGCCGACCTGGTGGTCACCTCCTACGGCACGCTGCGCCAGGATGCCGAACTGCTGACGACGATGGACTGGAGCGTGGTGATCGGCGATGAGGCCCAGCACATCAAGAACCGCCGCAGTCAAAATGCCCGTACGCTGACCCGCCTGCACAGCGCCGGCCGCTTCCTGCTCACCGGCACGCCGGTGGAGAACTCGCTCGACGACCTGCTCTCGCTCTTCACCTTCCTCATGCCCGGTTATCTGGAAAAGGCACCCCCCAAGCTCTCACAGGAGGACCGCGCCTGGCACAGCAACCGCCAGACCACACGGGCCGCCGCCTACATTCTGCGCCGCACCAAGCGGGAGGTGGCGCCCGAACTGCCGGAAAAGATCGAAAAGACTTTCTTCTGCGAATTCGGCAGTAAACAGCAGCGCTTTTACCAGGAGACGCTCGAAAAGACCCGCAAAGGGCTCTTCCAACTCGAAATGTTCGGGGCCAACGAAGGGCGGCTCAAATTTGCCGCCTTCACCGAACTGCTGCGTTTGCGTCAGGCCTGCGTGGATCCCCGCATACTGGACGAGACCTTCGCGGCCAAAGAATCCGCCAAGCTGGCCGCCTTCAATGAAGTGCTCGACGAGTGTCTGGATAACGGCAGCCGCATGCTGGTCTTCTCCAGCTTCGTGACCGCACTCAAGCTGCTGGCCGAACACCTCGAAAGCCAGGGCCACCGCTTTTGCTACCTGGACGGCTCCACCCGCAACCGGCTCGCGGTCTGCGATACCTTTAACGCCGATGCCGGCATCCCGGTATTTCTGATTTCGCTCAAAGCCGGCGGCACCGGGCTCAACCTCACCGGTGCCGACACCGTGCTGCACTATGATCCCTGGTGGAACCCCGCCGCCGAGGCCCAGGCCACCGACCGGGCCCACCGTATCGGTCAGGAAAAGGTCGTCACCAGCATTAAACTCATCGCCACCCACACAGTGGAAGAAAAGGTGCTCGAACTGCAGGCCAAAAAAGCCGCCCTGCTGGAAGCACTCTTTGACGAGAGCCAGGCCGCCAACTCCAAAGTCAGCATTCAGGACATTAAGGAACTGCTGCAGTGACTGGCAACTGCTCCAGCAGCCACTCATGCCATGAATGAGCCGGCTGCATACATCCTTCCACTCCTCGTTGCAACACTCTGGTTCTTCGCCTGCCTGCTACCCGCTACCCGTTCATGCCGACCAGCATCGCGCGACCAAATGTCAGCCCCTACTCCGCCGCCATCATCTCCTGATCGATCGTCGTCAGACGCCGCTGCTTGGCTCCCAGCTTGGGGATGCAGGCAATGAGCGCACGGGTATAAGGATGCTGCGGATCATCCAAAACCTCATCGACCGGGCCACGCTCGACAATGTCGCCGCGATACATGACGATCACCTCGTCGGCAAAGCCTTTGACGATACCGAAGTTGTGGGTAATGAGCACGATACTCATGCCAAGTTTGCTGCGCAGTTCACGCAACAGGTCCATGATCTGGGCCTGGATGGTGACATCGAGCGCGGTGGTGGGCTCGTCGGCCACCAACAGCTTGGGCTCACAGGCCAGTGCCATCGCAATCATGACGCGCTGCTGCATACCGCCGCTCATCTCGTGCGGATAAGCGCGATAGCGCTGTGCTGCGCCGCGGATACCGACCAGATCCAGCAACTCAATCACGCGTGCCCGCACATCAATGATATCCGGTCGGTGCAGCTTGACAGCCTCCGCGATCTGATGCCCAACGGTAAAGACCGGATTCAGGGAGGCCGAGGGCTCCTGAAAAATGTAGGCGATCCCCTCGCCCCGCAGGCGGCGCACCGCATCGCGCGACATGGCCAGCACGTCTTTGCCCTCAAACAGGATCTGCCCCTGCACCGTGCAGGCAGGCTCGCCGGGCAGCAGCCTGGTCAGCGCCAGGCAGGTCACGCTCTTACCGCTGCCGCTCTCACCCAGTATGGCAACCGTCCGGCCACCGGACGCGACACTAAAGTTGATCCCGTGCACGACTTCTGTCGCCTCACCGCGGGCATGAAAGGCAATCCGGAGGTCTTTGACTTGAAGTAGCTCGGGCATGATTTTTTTATCGTTTCAGGACGTGTATCGACGCAAATGCCAGTCGTCCTCCGACTGATCGATTGAGACTAAACCACACCCCAGCCCTCATCCTCCTTGGCAAGCAAGGCCCGCCCCCCGCCCAGCACAGCAAGGACGAGGGGCAGCAGTTTTTCAGCACGGCGACGCCAGCTGCGCAAAGTGTTGAGGCGCTGGAGCCCGAGTTCGCGAAGTAAGGGATCAGGCTCGGCGGCAAGTTGCACCTCAATCGCATCCAGCCGATGGGCACTGGATTCAAGGTGGGGACTGAACTGGTCCTTGATAAACCCGCGCACCAGTCGCTCCATCGAAAGCTCCGGCGCAAAGTGGTCTTTGCGTGAGCCGGCGACATACTGCAACTTGATGGCACCCAGCTGGCGCAGGGTTTTCAAACCACCCGAGACCGAACCCCGCGAGATCTCAAGCCGGTCGGCAATCGCATCGAAAGAAAGCGGCTCCGGACTACAATAGAGGCAGCCATAAATCTCCCCGATGGAACGCGGGAGACCGACCAGGGCCACCGCACGGACAAAACTGTCGATTATGGCTACTTCCCAGGCGGCAAGCGTCGGCGAATGATTGAGGCTGGACATGTGAAGAAAATACAAATTATTGCGGCTAGGCAGGGGCGCCTGTTTGAGAGAACCACAAACTGGACGAAACACGAAAAAAGTATTTTCTTCGTTTTGTTCAAGATTATTTGATATATTTGGCGGTGAAATCACAGGGGCATTTCATCTGGATTGACGATATTCTTGCGTTCGCGCTTAAAGGGCGCATTAGTTGTCAGGAGTTCGATTCGTTCCCGGCGCGCCGGTATTTTTATTCTTACCGGCGCCGGAAATGAGTCGGCTACTCCGGACCAGAGCGCGTCGCGCCCCGATCCTGGAGTGGCATTGTATATTTTTTCGGATGAATCGGGATTGATGGTTTCATTTTTTTGAGGAAAGCATTCGTATGGCGTCGGACACGGTCATCTTCCTCCTCCAGGACGGTAATGAGGTGGAGCCGGTGTCTTTTTGCCGCTCGAACAGTCCGAGTGTGAGATTGCGCAGGGACGCCATCATGTGCGCTTGCGGTCGCTTCGAGATTCCGGAGGCGTCCTCGCCCATGCTGACATCCCTTCTGTGGGGAAACCGTTTTCGACCGCGTCCCAGTGCCCGCGCATGGCATCGAGTAAAGCGGCCTCGCGGTAGTCGCGCGGGTTCGTGCTGCTGACGTAATAGGAATACTCCTGTTCTTCCTGGTAAACGCGGCCACCGCGCAAGTAATGCCGTTCGCGCCAGACGGCGACAAACTGGCGGCATCCGCACAGTCCGGCTTCTTCGGGACTGACGCATTTGCGCTGGATGCGCCAGCGCGTCAGCCGCCCGTGTTCTTTGACCCAGCCGCTGTCATGTCCGCAGGGAAAAAAACTCTTGAGGCAGTTTGATTTGCGCTCTTTCGAGGATGCCGCTTTGGTTGCCTTTCAGGCCGATCAAATAATCGGCCCAGCTTTACCGCCGGGTATTGGCGGCAGGCTTCCAGTATTAGGATAATTGCTCTTCGATCGTATCGGGCAGGTGCTCCGGCTCGAGGGTTCGCTCGGGCGCGAGCAGCACCATGCGCTCCATGGCGTTGCGCAGCTCGCGCACATTGCCCGGCCAGGGGAGACGCTGCAGGTGGCGCACCAGCGCCGGGGCGAGGCGCTTTTGCGGGCGGCGGTGGCGCTGGCAGAAGTGCCGCGTGAAGCGCTCGGCCAGCGCCGGGATGTCTTCGGGGCGCTCCCGTATCGGCGGCAGTTCGAGGTGGATGGTATTGAGGCGGTAGAGCAGATCCTCCCGAAAACCGCCTTCGCGGCAAGCGACCATCAGGTCGATATTGCTGGCGGCGACGATGCGGACGTCGGCTTGCACGGTGGTGGCACTTCCAATCGGGCGGAAAATGCCGTCTTCCAGCACGCGCAGCAGATCGGCCTGCCCGAGGGCGGAGAGGTCGCCGATTTCGTCGAGAAAGAGGGTGCCGCCCCGGGCCAGCTCGAAGCGGCCGGGGCGGTCCGCCACCGCCCCGGTGAAGGCCCCGCGCACGTGGCCGAACAATTCCGATTCGATCAAGCTGTCGGGCAGGGCTGCGCAGTTGACCGCGACGAAGGGTGCTTTCCGCCGGGGGCTGAGCTCGTGCAGGCGGCGGGCCACCATCTCCTTGCCCGTGCCACTCTCGCCCGAGAGCAGGACGGTCACGTCGGTATCCGCCACCCGCTCCACCTGCGTCTGCACCCGGCGCATGGACTCGCTCTGCCCCGCCATCACATCCGGCGCGTAAAGGTCGCGCAGGCGGCGCAACAGACGGCCGTCCTCGGCGGCGATCGACTGGTGCCGCAGGGCCCGGCGCACGGAGTCGGTCAATAAATCCGCCGAACAGGGCAAGGGCAGGCAGTCGAAGGCCCCGCCATGAATCGCCTCTATGGCGATGCGTATATCCGGGTGGGCCCCGACGAAGATGAACTCCATATCGGCGCAGATCAACTGCAAGCGCGCCATCAAGCCGCCCCCCTGGGCGGCTGCGGCGCGCGACTTGATGACCACATTCGCCGGCGTCTTGGCCAGCCCTTTTTCCAGTGCAGTTTCCGCACGATAGACGCTCACCTCCCATCCGGCCGCCTCCAGCACCGGGCGAAAAGCACCGGTGAAAAGACGTTTCGGATCGAAGAGCGCAATCAAAACAGCAGCATCAGCCATCCCCTAATAATTGCGCATCTGGCCAGTAAAGCGAGCAATTTTTGCGCAGATTGGACACACCGGGTGGATAAAGTTTTCTGGCAGTTTGTTGGATATCATTGACCATCAACACGAAGGAACCTAATCCGGGGTTCTTCGCGATTTTTAGTGGTTCAAATTTTAAAAAGAGCGGCTAAATAATAGTCGTATGAATGTAGAATCATTGTTTCACGATTTGTTAGGATTGGGCACGGATTGGCGTGTGAAAGAGTT
>Ga0100385_1004540_pt1 | contig 11924 bp, 11 predicted proteins | sample CryGeymeta201509_FD_81543 | JGI IMG/M metagenome (GOLD analysis project Ga0100385, IMG submission 81543) | Groundwater microbial communities from Crystal Geyser aquifers in Utah, USA - Crystal Geyser metaG 2015-09 | ecosystem: Environmental > Aquatic > Deep subsurface > Groundwater | place: USA... | reverse complement strand
TGCTGAAAATGGGGCGCGACAGAGGCCAAGAGACCGCCAAGCCGGTTCAGCGGGTGTCGAAACCACGACGTTTAACCCCATGCCGAACAACAGCTTTCTCGTAAAACGTGGCAGCCCGTAGGGCCGCCATGATATGTGCTGTGATCGTCCGGCAGTAGCCATATATGTCTATATATTAAAAGAAAATAACACCTTCCCTTGTGCGGCATGTTCCAGCATAATCTGACTTGTTCCATGTTGTTCAGGGGGATAAATTGGGGGAAGCGACTGTAAAGGGCAGGCTCACGGCACGGCGTGTCGATACCATCAGCGAGCCCGGCAAATACCATGACGGCGGCGGGGCCGGGCTTTTCCTTCGCGTCTGGCCGAGCGGATCTCGCCAATGGGTGCAACGCATTGTCATTCGTGGCAAGCGGCAGGAAATCGGGCTGGGAAGCCCCCCGGCTGTGTCGCTGGCGGCTGCACGCAAACTGGCGCTCGAAAACAAGGGCAAGGCATTGCAGGGCGGCGACCCGCTGGCCGAGAAGCGGGCGGCTAAAGTTAGACCGTTCACCTTCGCGGAATGCGTGACCGCATATGGGGAAGCCAAGCTACGCGAATTCAAGAGCGAGAAGCACCGCAAGCAATGGTTATCGTCGCTCGAACGGCTCGCAATGCCCGCCCTGGGGGACATGTCAGTGCGAGACATCGGCACAACGGACGTGCTGCGCATGCTCGAACCGCATTGGCGCGAGCGCACCGTCACCGCAAAGAAGCTGCGCGGACGCGTAGAGGCCGTTCTGACATGGGCAACGGTGTCCGGGCATAGAGAAGGCGACAATCCTGCGGCATGGCGTGGAAATCTGAAAGAACTGCTTCCGGCACCGGGCAAGGTGGCGAAGTCGCAGCACCATCCGGCGCTGGCGCTGGGCGACGTGCCGCGCTGGTTGGCTGATCTGCGGATGCGCGACGGCATGGCCACGCGGGCACTTGAATTCCTGATCCTGACCGCTGCCCGGTCGGGCGAGGTGCGGGGCATGACATGGGACGAAATCGACCTCGGAGACGTTGATACACCTCCGACTTCTGCAACACGGCGGGCGGTCTGGACGGTCCCGGCTTCACGGATGAAGAACGGGCGCGAGCATCGCGTGCCGCTCACGGCTGAGGCGGTGGTTCTGCTGGAAGCCCTGCCGCGCCTCGACGGCACGCCCCTCGTTTTCTTTGCGCCGCGAGGGGGGATGTTGTCTGACATGAGCATTTCCGCCGTTATGCGGCGGATGCAGGAGGCCGAGGTAAAGGCGGGCGGCGTGGGCTATGTCGATCCCCGCATGAAGCGTCCGGCCGTGCCGCACGGGCTGCGATCGACTTTCCGGCAATGGGCTGCAGAGCGTGGGTATCCCCGAGACATGGCCGAGATTGCACTGGCGCACTGGCAAGGTTCCGAGGTGGAGCGGGCCTATCAGCGATCCGACATGCTCGACCGGCGAAGGGACATGATGGCCGATTGGGGCGCATTCTTGCGTGGCGAAGCATTGCAGGCCGACAACGTGGTGAAGCTGGGGTCGGCGGGATGAGGGGGCCAAAGCTATCACGCGCGTCAAGCGTGCTTTTTGGGCCAGATGATGAACCCCTGGATGAGCCTGAGCGGATGATTGCCGATTTCAGAGATGAGATCCTCGGAGCCCTTTCGTCAAAGGAAATTAAGAAGCTCAAAGACAATGGTTCATGGGAAGGGGTTTGGCTCACTTCAACGGTCGCGGCACTGTATCTCGCGCGTTTCTGGACAATGCGAAACCCCTGGTGGGCAGACGAAGCCCTGCAAGAGCTCTTTAGTGTGAGTTTGCCAGTCACGAAGGCGGTGTCGTTGGCACATTTCAAGGCGATGCAGATTCGCAAACAGAATTCTGCACGAGAACTGGGCCAAATGCTCCGCCGGTATGAGGATCAGAAGTTGAAAGACGTCGCTTTCGTTCAGATCGAAACCATGAGGCAAGCAGGGATTCCTCTTTCCAAAGCATGTAGCGGCATTGCGCTATGGCTGGACCGGTTTTCGAAGGGAAGCGAGGAAGATCGCGAGATCCTCGGAATCAAGACTGTGCCAAAACGGATGTGGAAAGTTGAAACCCTCGTGAGGGAGGCGCCAAGGTGGCGTGATGATTGGCTTCGTGGAAAGGTATGGGCTGTCGCGATTAAGCGCGACTTTGCTGCGATGGATGAGTCCACGCGCCGTGCCCACGGCGAGAAGTTGCTAAGTCAGCTCGAGGCAATCGGACCCGCAGACGGTCACTTCCGTGGGCAACCACGCTAACCCCCTTTCCGGCAAAAGCCCCCATGTTGTCTTACCGGTATAGTTCCAAGGCTGCGGGCACCACCATCCGGCTGTGACTCAACAAAGCCGGAAGGAACCGACATGTTCGAAACACTGCTCCGTCGCCCTGAGGTGCAAGCCCGCACCGGGCTGTCTCGTTCGACAATTTACGACTGGATGAAGCGGGGAGAATTTCCCCAACCCGTCAAGCTCGGCACGCGCCTTGTTGCCTGGCGAGAAAGCGACATTTCCGCTTGGCTGGAAAGTCGCAAAACTCGGGCCGCGTGACCTGATGGTAGACAGGGAGTGCGCAGGCGCGCCAGGAAAAGTGCCCGGGGATAGCGGATGACCGATGCTCGATCCCTTGCGACGGCGCTGGGGGGGCGCTGGCATGGCCGCTACGGCAGCGCACCTTGTCCTGTGTGCCAGCCCGAACGGCGACGCGACCAGAACGCCCTGTCCCTAGCCGATGGCAGCGACGAGCGGCTGCTGCTTAATTGCAAGAAATCCGCGTGCGCCTTCTCGGACATTCTCGCGTCGGCGGGCGTAGCTCCAAGCGGCTACACGCCGCCAGACCCCGCCACTATCGTGCAGCGCAAGGCCGAGGAACGGGCGCAAATCGAGAAACGTGCCCGACAGGCCGAACGGAGCTGGCAAGAGACCTGGCCGATCACTGGCTCCATTGCGGAGACCTATCTGCGCGGCCGCGGCATCACCTGCGATCTTCCCGGCACGCTGCGCTTTCACCCGTCATGCTGGCATGGGCCGACTGCAACACCGCATCCAGCACTGGTAGCTGCGGTCGACGGCAGTGAAGATTTTGGAATCCACCGCACGTACTTGCGCCCCGATGGCTCTGGCAAGGCGGACATCGACCGGGCGAAGTTGATGCTCGGGGCAACAGCTGGCGGCGCTGTAAGGCTCAACGACGCGCCTGGGCCACTTGTGGTGGCCGAGGGCATAGAGACCGCCCTGAGCCTCGCAAGCGGGCTTCTGAGCCGTCCTTCAACGATTTGGGCTGCACTTTCTGCATCAGGCCTCCGAGGGTTGCGCCTTCCCGCTGTACCGGGGCGGCTTACTATCGCCTGCGACGGGGACACGCCGGGCCGCGAAGCCGCAAATGCCCTTGCCGAGCGGGCGCTCGCCCTGGGTTGGGCGGTGGGAATTCTCGACCCTGGCGACGCGCGCGATTGGAACGACCTTCTGACCACAAAAGAGGTGGCGCCATGAAGATTTTGAAGCCTTCGCAGGCTTCACGCGCACCAGAAGGCCCAACCCCCCTGATCCGCGAAAGTCGATTCTACTCTGCGGCGTCGCTCAAGGGAAAGCCTGTCCCTCCCCGGCAATGGCTGGTGCAAGGGCTGGTGCCGCAAAGGACGGTCACGCTTTTCAGCGGCGATGGAGGCACCGGCAAGAGCCTCTTGGCGCTGCAACTGGCGGTCGCGGTCGCGGCGCAAGCTGCATGGATCGGCAAGACGGTCAACAAAGGGCGCGTGATTTTCCTAAGTGCCGAGGATGACGACGACGAATTGCACCGGCGCTTGCATGACATTCTGATGGCAGAGGGTCGAGACTATGACGATCTGTCGGGCCTAACGCTGCGGTCGCTAGCGGGCGAGGATGCGTTGCTGGCGGTCGAGACACAAATCGCCCTAATGCAATCCGCGCTATTCGAGGAATTGGACAAGCGGGCGGCTGAGGAAGCCCCAGTGCTGATCGTCATTGACACCTTGGCGGACGTGTATCCGGCCAATGAGAATGACCGGGCTAAGGTGAGGCAATTCGTGGGCATCCTGCGCGGTCTGGCGATCAAGCGGAAATGCGCGGTCCTATTGCTGGGGCACCCGTCCCTGACCGGCCTCAATAGCGGCACCGGAACGTCAGGATCGACGGCATGGAATAACTCTGTCCGGTCGCGGCTCTACTTGTCGCGGATCACCGACAACGGCTTTGAGCCTGACCCTGACGCGCGGGTGCTGTCCACCAAGAAAGCCAACTATGGGCGCACGGGTGGCGAGATCAACCTCAAGTGGGAAGCCGGTGTATTCGTCGCTGAGGCGCAACCCACGGGGCTTGATGCGCTGGCAGCGGGCGCACGGGGCGAGCGGGTATTCCTAAAGCTGCTGGACACCCTGACGGCGCAAGGTCGCTACGTCTCTGCCAGCCCCGGCCCGACATACGCCCCGACGCAATTCGCCAGCCACCCCGAGGCTGAGGGCTGCACAAAGCGGGCGCTCAAGAGTGCGATGGATGCGCTTTTCGGACGTGGCGAGATCGTCATTGCCAGCCACGGTAGCGGTGCGAAAGCCCGCTCACACATTGCCAGAAAGGGGGCCGATCATGGTCAGGAATGAGGGTGCAACCCCCGGTGCAATACTGAGTGCAACCCCCGGTGCAACCCCCCGCCAACGCCCGGTCAACGGGGGTGCGACACATACCCCTTTTACCCCGGGCGTTGCACCAGCCCTTTGCGGCTGGGCGCACGCATTGTGGCGGCTTGAGCTAAGGAGGTTCTGAGGGGGAAGATTATTCCTTGAATGAAGCCGACATGATATCACTCGACGGATAACGTATTGGCCGGGGTCGGAAAGTTGGACATTTGTGAACTTGAAGCATTCGCGAATTCGTTGAAAGCGCAACTCTTTTTCGCGGAAGTCGCAGCATGAACCTTTTCAATCGCAAGACCCTAAAGCGCCACACAAAGCCTAAGCCGATCCCACCCGATCACTTGGCCGCACTGGACGCCTGGGCTGACATGATCCGCTCTGGCCGTGTCTACGCCCTGAAGGAAACCGCCCTGCATGGGCAATTCGCGGCAAAGATCATCGAAGGCGTTCTTGGCTATCATGGGCCTGCGGGCGGGGCCGATTACACCGTCGCAACCGAACAGGCGATCTTGCGGGGCAGTGTCGATCTCGCCCTTGGCCGGTTCGGGGGTAAGACCCCGGAAATCCTTGCCCCGTTCGAGCTGAAGGGGGCCGATACCCGCGACCTGGACGCAATCATGCCGGGGCGGAACAAGACCCCCGTTCAACAGGCGTGGGAATACGCCATGAACGCGCGGGGCGTGAAATGGGTGCTTGTCTCGAACATGATCGAGCTGCGTCTTTATGGCTTTGGTGAAGGCACCACCGCCTATGAAGCCTTCCAGCTCGACCGGCTGACCGATCCCGACGAATACGCCCGGTTCATGCTGCTGCTGTCAGCCGATAGCCTGCTGTCGGGCCGCACCCTCGATCTGCTGAAGCAAAGCCGCGCCGAAGACCGCGACATTACCGACAGCCTCTATCAGGACTACAAGGCGCTGCGCCTGAAACTGATCGGGGCCGTCCAGGCGGCAGACCCCGCTATAGCCCCTCTGGACGCAATCGCTGTCGCACAGAAGATCCTCGACCGGGTTCTGTTCATCGCCTTTGCCGAAGATACCGGCCTGCTGCCCGACAACACCCTGTCACAAGCCTTTGTCACCCGTGACCCCTACAACCCCCGCCCGGTCTGGGACAATTTCCGGGGTTTGTTTAACGCCATCGACAAGGGCAGTGATGCCCTTAAAATCCCCCGCTACAACGGGGGCCTGTTTCGCCAGGACGACACGATCAACGGCCTGACCTTGCCCGATGACGTCTGCGAGGGGTTCAAGACCCTTGGCGACTATGACTTCGCGTCCGAAGTGTCTGTCACCGTTCTGGGCCATATCTTCGAACAATCCATCGCTGACGTGGAACGCCTTCAGGCGCAGGCGCGGGGCGAGGAAACCGAAGAAGAACGGACCACCGGCACCACAGGGCGGCGCAAGCGTGACGGGGTGGTCTACACCCCCGACTACATCGCCCGGTTCATCGTGGCCGAAACGCTTGGCGCGCACCTCGAAGAAGCCTTCACCGAAATCTTGCGCGCCCATGCCAAGGCCGGGGCCGATCTGTCCGACTATGCCGCCATCCCGTGGCGCAGAAAATCGGCCGAGCTGGAAGCCTGGCAAGTCTACCGCGACCGGCTGAAGACCCTGCGCATTGTCGATCCCGCCTGCGGATCGGGCGTGTTCCTGATCATGGCCTTCGACTTCCTGAAGGCCGAGCTGGGGCGAGTGAACGACAAGATTGCCGATCTGCAAGGGCAGGGCCAGCACATCCAGGACCTGATCGACCCCGACAGCGAAATCCTGACGAACAACCTGTTCGGGGTGGATGTGAACTCTGAAAGCATCGAAATCGCCAAGCTGTCGCTCTGGATCAAGACCGCCCGTCGCGGCAAGGTTCTGGACAGCCTGTCGGGCAACCTGCGCGTGGGTGACAGCCTGATCGAAGACAGCAACTTCGCCTATCTCGATCACGCCTTCACTTGGGAAACCGCCTTTCCCAGCGTCTTTGCCGAAGGCGGGTTCGACGTGGTTTTGGGCAACCCGCCCTATGTCCGCATGGAACACCTGAAGGCGCTGAAGCCCTATCTGGAAAAGCGGTATGAGGTGGTGTCCGATAGGGCCGATCTCTACTGCTACTTCTTCGAACGCGGCCTGCGGCTGCTGAAACCGGGCGGGCGTCTGGGGTTCATTTCCTCGAACACATTCTTCAAGACCGGATCGGGTAAGCCTCTGCGCGAATATCTACGGCGCGAGGCGACACTCGAAGGCGTGGTTGATTTTGGCGATCTGCAAATCTTCGATGGCGTGACGACATATCCGGCCATCCTGACCATGAAACGCGGGGCCGCGCCCAAGGCGCATGAGCTGCGCTTCTGGAAGGTGGATGCCCTGCCCGAAGCCAACTTTCAAGCCACTTGGGAAGCCGCCGCAGGGCCGTATCCACAAGCCGCCCTTGGGGCTGGATCATGGGAACTAGAGAATAGCCGCCTTCAAGCTCTGCGGGCCAAGATCGAGCAAGGAAAGCCAAAACTCCAGGACATTTACGGCGCACCACTCTACGGCATCAAAACAGGTTTGAACGAAGCCTTCGTGATCGACACCGCGACGAAGGATAAGCTATGCGCGCAAGACCCGCGTTCTGCTGAACTGCTGAAGCCATTTCTCGAAGGCAAGGACATTCGCCGATGGCGGGCAGAGCCGCGTGGGCTTTGGGGTATCATGCTCACGAAGGGCTGGACTAAAGGGCGATATGGCCCTGGGGACGAAGCAGAACAGTGGAAGCATCTTAGCTCCGAATTTCCCGGAATAGCAGGATGGCTTTCTCAGTTTTCTAGCAAAGCCGCCCGGCGAACAGACAAGGGTGATTATTGGTGGGAACTGCGGTCATGCGACTACCTTGCCCTTTACGATGAACCAAAGGTCATCTTTGCCCATTTTCAAAGTGAGCCGCTTTTCTTCTTCGACGACGAAAACTTCTACACGAACAATCGCGGCTACATCTGGCGAGCTGGTCTATTCGAGGTGGCCCTACTGAACAGTAAGGTTGTGTGGTTCTTCATGACAGGCGTAACGTCTTCTATTCAGGGCGGTTTTTTTGAGGCGACGACGCAGAATACTACCAGAATCCCCATACCTTCCACGACAGAAGCACAGAAGAAGGCGCTTGCTGAACTTGCTGCTGAATGCCAGCGCGTGGCTAAGAAACGGCGCGACATAGAAGCCGCTCTTAGACGCCGCATTCCCGATCTCTGCCCGCCTGGCCGTGACCCCAAGCTGACAACGCGGCTTCAAGAATGGTGGACCCTGCCCGACTTCGCCGCCTTCAGGACCGAGGTGAAGAAGGTGTTCAAGGCGGATATTCCCTTGGCCGAGCGTTCCGCCTGGGAAGACTGGATCACCCGCGACCGCGCCGAAATCGCCCGGCTGTCAGCCGAGATTGCCAAGGCCGAAGCCCAGATCGACAGCATCGTCTATGGCCTGTTCGACCTGACCCCCGAAGAAATCGCGCTACTGGAGAGCGTGGTGTGACGTGACAGAAGGACAGAAGAAAATCCCGATCCTGAATCTGTATCTTGACGACTCTGGGACGCGGCACCCAAGCAAGAAGCCCGGGAAGATGCCTGCGCATGGCTGTGACTGGTTTGCTCTAGGCGGGGTTCTGGTTCGCGACGAAGACGAAGATGAAGCCCGCCGCCTGCATACCGCCTTTGTTGGGAAGTGGGATGTCACTACCCCTTTGCATTCGTCCGAAATCCGGTCACGGAACGAGGGCTTCTTCTGGTTGCGGGACAAGAGCAAGGACGAGCAAGCCGCTTTCTATGAAGACCTCTACTGTCTCATGCGGGATGCACCCGTGACTGGGATTGCCTGTGTCATCGACCGACCGGGCTACAACGCGCGGTATGCGGAAAAATACATCGAAAATCGTTGGATGCTCTGCAAGACGGCCTTTTCCGTCGTTGTGGAAAGGGCCGCGAAGTTTTCGATCTCGCAGGGCTACAGACTTCGCGTGCTGCCCGAGAAGTGCAACAAGCCGGAAGATGCCGCGCTGACAGCCTACTATCGCGAGCTGCGCACCGAAGGCCTACCCTTCGATGCCAAGAACTCAGGGAAGTATACGCCCCTGACGAAGGACCAGTTTGCCGCGACCCTCTACGACCTGCGGTTCAAAGCGAAGTCGTCACCTATGGCCCAGTTAGCAGACCTCTACCTGTGGCCGGTCTGCATGGGTGGTTATCATCAAGAAAACCGACCCTATCGCCGCCTTCTGGAAGACAGAAAGCTGATCGAGTGCTTGCTGCCCGAAGCAGACCACGCGACTCTTGGTTCGAAGTATAGCTGCTTCGAAGGCGTTGTCCGGAAAGAATAAACCCCGCCACGGGGGGCGGGGTTGGACGACCGCACAGGCGATCTCGAAGGCTAAGCCTAATTTACAATTACCACGAAGTGATTCAGAAGAGAAGTACAAATGTAAGGCCTCAACAACGGACAGGAGCTCAGCTTATGGCCGAAAGGACGAAACTCACATCCAAAGCTCGCGCCCGCGTCATAATCAAAGCCGCCATGGAAGTGTTGAACGAAGCGGGAATGAGCCTCCTCCAGCGCGATTTCAAAAGGGCGGTGGCGCATCAGTTGGCGCTCGTTGAGCATGACCTCGGCCGCTGTTAAGAGACGGGTTACATCCGCTGGGAAAGCGTCCTAACTTTTGTTCGATCGACGCGGTAATGCTTGAAAAATTGAACCGTCAATTTCTGCCCGATCTCGCGCGCGCGCGAGGTAGGGTAATAGTCGTAAACTCCGAGGATCGAGAGGATTATTGCCTGAGAGTTTGCGGCGCTCGAACCCGCAAGGGCACGCCTTGCAAGGCGAAAGCCCTACCGGGCAAGATCCGATGCAGGTTCCATGGCGGCCTAAGCACAGGTCCCAAGACGCCCGAGGGTCGCGAACGGATAGCCGAGGCACAGCGGCAGCGTTGGGCCAAGTGGCGAGCCAAAAACGGTCACCGCAAATAACACCGCTCCGCAGTTGGACATTCGCTGGCCATCCGTGCCAGTGCAAGGAACACTCGATAGGCCGCCGTCTGCACGCGCTACTCCCCTGCAGGGATTTGCTCGAGCTGTTGCCGAGGTGCCTCATGTATATCGCTATCCGGTGAACTCGTACTGCCAGAACCGTCGGGATCTCTTATATCTGGATCGAAAGGAGGTCTATCAGTGAGAATATTCAAATTCGACGGCTCCGAGATAGGGGCTCTTTCCGACGACCTGTCCAATGGCGCGCTGCTAATGATGGGGCCGTCTCCATCTTGGGAGCCGCCCGACGGCGCGTTTGACTTTGCCAAATGGGTGCGCGACGACGAAAGGGCGGTCGAGCTGGATCCGGCAGACGCCGAGCGGTTACTTGCCGCGATCGGCGCCCCGCCGGTGCCCGAGCTGGAAAGCAAATCCAAGAAAGACTGATCGAGCTCGGCTTTGATCTCCCGCCACCGCGCGTTACCGGTTTTCTGCAGCTCGAAAAGATCCGTGCCTTCCTCTGCGAGCTTGGCCTTGATCGGGATCGTTTTCAGCTTGTGAACCTCGGACGCGATCGCCGTCGAGATCTCGTCCTCGATCGCAATCTTGTTGATCCGGAGCGGGTTCTTGATGTTGATGTAAGCCCTCACCAGCCGCGCCGGGCGCCCCGAAACATTTGATCGCTGGTGGCCATAAGCCTCGGCATAGAACTTGGAAGCCGAGAAGTATGTTTCGCGCCCCGCAAACCCACCGTCAAACCGACGGGCCGTAGGATCGCCCAGAGTGTCGATCGCCAGAGGATCGAATTCGTCGAATTCCAGATCCGTGCCATGATAGACCACGATCGGCTTGCCATACACGGCGATCGCCGTTCCCTGCACCAGCTCGATCGCTTCCTCGTCGGTGCTTACGAATCGTTGCCCCGCAGCATCGCCCGCCGCGCCTTGGCTATCCGCTGCAGCTCCGGGCTCTCGAGGAACGTCTCCCGCGCGTCTTCCCGCAGGTAGATCATAGCGGCTGCCGAGGAGCGGGTTTTCGGATCCGCCTCGATCGAGGATCGGCTTGGGGTGTCGGGCAAACTCGCATATTCTGGATTGTCCGGCATTGCACAGTCAAGCGCCGCCACTACTGCGCGAAACTTCTGTTCAGAAACCTCTCGCGACCTCTCGTCGGCCAACACTTCGCGCGGGGAAATGGACGCCCATGAACCATCATCAGTCAACAGCAGCATGTATCCTGGCCTTGGTTCCAGCGCGGGGTTGAAACCGCCTACCATGAAGAAGCGCATTTCTACCTTGCCCGCATCGGCTTCTCTGGCCTTCTCCATCTGCTCTCTCCGCACTCGCAAATTCTGCTCCGCGTCCAGTCGAGCAAGCTCGGCTCCCATAACTGCCAGCTTGTGAAACCTCTCCTCGGTCTTGTCGCACAGGCTCTCTAGAAGGGTGTCTTGCGCTGGATTCTCGTTGCTTTCTTTGTGAGAGTGTCGCTTCCCGCGCCGAGCGTCCAGTTTTTTGGATAGCTTGACCATCCTTCGCATCAGTGGCTCTTTGAGAAGTAACAGCGATGCAACCTGCGAGAAGATCACGACACCTGCGACCGTTTCGCTGTAGCCTCCTGACCACCTGACAAGGTCTTCCCAGAAGAACCAAAGGGGAATGCACGGTAAGAAAAGCAGTCCGACCGAAATCCATCCTGACCAGCGTTGTTCAGTTCGCCATCCGAGAGAGAAATTGCGGGGCGGTTCCGTCAGAGCCCACAATCGCTCCTGCTCGTATTCGTCCAGAAGCTCCAAACTTGCGTCATCAGCAACTTGCCTTGCGAGTTTACGTGATGGTGTGAGCGGCTGCCAACCCGGTTGGTCGTAACGCCATTTCACGGCGAGATCATCGTGGGAGATAGCGAATACCTGCTCAAAATGGCCATTTTGATTTCGGGATGCGAAAAATTTCATGCCGCGATGGACACTACCATGATGTAACCCTCAACTTCTCCATCTTCACGGCGATTGTAGAGCAAGGCGCAGCAGCCGTCATTCGGTTTGTTCCGGCGCAATCCGCGTTATGATGGGGGATAAACTGGGGGTGAACGCATAGAGATCTCTATTTTAATACAGTATTATCAATATCTTGAAAGAATTAAATGGCAGCCCGTAGGGGAGTCGAACCCCTCTTCCCAGGTTGAAAACCTGGTGTCCTAACCGATAGACGAACGGGCCAAGCACTGGCGTGTCGCGTAACTAGGCAAAACCCGCTGGGGGCGCAAG
>Ga0100385_1004538_pt1 | contig 11927 bp, 11 predicted proteins | sample CryGeymeta201509_FD_81543 | JGI IMG/M metagenome (GOLD analysis project Ga0100385, IMG submission 81543) | Groundwater microbial communities from Crystal Geyser aquifers in Utah, USA - Crystal Geyser metaG 2015-09 | ecosystem: Environmental > Aquatic > Deep subsurface > Groundwater | place: USA... | reverse complement strand
CACTTTCTGTCCATATATTTTTAGAAGCGATGATGACTTTGTCTTTCTTTTTTAGAACACCTGCATGAGGGAATGAAGGTTAGTCAATCTCGGCAGAATTCAAAGAGGCGTTATTTTTGGATGATCTATTTATCTTAGCAGGATAATTTGTTGCTTCTAGTGGCTATTCGATAACTTTTGCTATTTAGTTACCCATGGTAAACTAAGACAGAAATAATAGAAGTAAAGAATAAAGAAATTATACTCTAGTCAAAAAAGATAAGAAAATGAAATTTAAATTTGACAAAAAACGAATGTCAGATGGATTTTTTTGCCAATAAAGGAACATATCACATTTTTTGGCTTGACATAATGAACAAGATTTATGTTAATAGTAATTAGAGGGGTTATAATTTTTATTAAGATATATCATGGAGCACGGAATCCGAAGAGGTCTACACATTGATGATGACTAAGGTTCAGGACAAAAGTACGAGTATGGAGGTATTTTGATATATATTCAGGTTTTGATGCTGCTCGTAAAAAAGGATCAACTTAAAAGGGATTAGACGATCTCCTCTTTGGTGGTGGACCTAGAAAACCCAGAAGACCTGCACCCGCACCTTAAAAAAAATAATAGCCTGCTAAAAATGTCAGTACTGAGAAGAAACCTGAACCTCCTGCTAAGCAACCCGACGCAAATAGATCCTACAATATCAATCAATCAGGAGGAGCACAAAATGCTGACTTGAACAGATCAGGAGCAGTCTTAGGAAGGAAAGAACCATCAATCATCAAGTCTAGCCAAGACGATACCAAAAGTAAAGAACCTGGAGGAACTATTGGTATCATCAGCAAGCCTCAAATCGACAATTACGTCAAACCTAGCAATCCTCAGCCGACTCAAATTGCAGAGGAAACTGTCCAAGTTGAAGTGTTCCAGGGATACGGCAAGAGAAACAAACATAACAAGCCAGGATTCTTGAGGAAAGGAAAAAAAGTAGCTGAAAATTTCAAGTTTGCTGAGGAAAACATCAATCAACACAGCGCTATCGATGTTGTTCGTCCTTTCGAAACTGACAGAACTAGACAGAGAAAGCTCAACGATTTCAATTTCCAAGATTTTGAATTCCCAGCCAAATCTATTTGCTTAGGTTCTGAATGGAAAGACAAGGAATCCGTCTGGAAACAGCCCAAGGATGTTGCAAGAGTTGTCAATTTTGGAAAATATATTGATCCTAATGACTTGAACCCTGGATCACTCAGTGGACCTGAATTTTTGAGCGCTCTTTCAGGAATTTCAGAGCTTGAGGCTAACACCAAGAGATTGATTGAGGATCAGCAAGTGAACAGCAATGGATTTTATCTGATTCGACTATTCATCAATTCAGTTTGGAGGTATGTTGCTGTAGACAGTTCCATTCCTTTCGTTGATGGTGAGCATGCTGGAGTCATCAGCTATTAAGGCGATTTTGATCTTCAGAACGCTCTTATTGAGAAAGCTTACGCTAAATCTTTTGGAGGTTATGAAGTTTTCAACAATGCCCAGCCAAGATAATACTATCTCAGAGATCTCACTGGTGCTCCCGTTAGAAAGTACACTCCGTAATTTTTATCTTATATAGTGACCATCCTGATATCAAAAACATTGTATCTAAGGCTCTTTCTTCAGGACAAGTGGTTCAAGCTGTCCCAACTGAAAGAATTGCATCCTTGGGTATCAATCCTCACTACACTTATTCGGTGATCAACTTCTCCAACAAGGGTGTTGAGCTGAGAAACAGTTGGGGTACTCTTGAGGAAAGATCCAAGGTCAGTATTAGATCTGAGGGCAACTTCGAACTTAGCACTGCCCAGATCAGAGAAAATATCAGCTGCATCTTGGTCACCAACATCAACACTGATTATTGCACCACTACTGTCCAATCTAGGCATAGACCAGGATTTTACTCAACTTACAATTTTAAGGTCAGAAACGATACTCACGGATTTTTGACTGTCAGTCAGTGGGACAGTCGTCTTTTCCCTTCATCTTGCAATTATCAGTATTCTCCTGCTACCATTATTCTTCAAAAAAACAATGAAGATGGCAGCGTTTAATACATCAATGCCAGTAAAATATTATTTTATTTAGATCATAGCATCAATTCAAGAAATCTGGATTTGGAGGTCAACCTTCCAGCTGGAAATTATACCGTCTTTGCTGCTATCAACTGGGTAGGTGAAGATCAAGCTTTCAACCTGACCTTCTATGGTTCAGAAAAGGTTGATTTGAGCAGAGTATATACTGACAAGGAGCCGAACGCTATCTCTCAAGGTTTGGAATCCTGGAATGTTGAAAACGGCAGAAGGACTGAACTCTCAAAGAGTGCCACTCAATACCTCAGTTATCATCGTTAGAGCAACTGTATCATCATCACTGTTGAGAACACATCAAACCGAGAAGGAAAAACCAATATCGATCTTAGCAGAGCCAAGTTCGATAATGTAACTCTGATTTCAGGGCACAACAATGAGGAGAATTACAGTGAAAAGGTGAGCAATGAGATTGATGATTATAAACAGGCTCATCTGGCTGACAAAAGATGGGCAGCTTATCTTGAGGCTGGAAGCAGATTCACCTGGGTTTTGGCATCCAAACAGGTCTACAATGAGTCCAATGCTCGTGCTTGGGGATTCAATTGATCGTATCTGCATAAAATTATTTAAATTTATTATCTTATCCAAAAGTGAATGCAGTCTCCACGCAGCAATAAATTACTACCACCAGGAAAAAGTCAAAACACTGGCAGTTAAGCCCGTAAATCAAGAAAATTGATCGGCTTCGATAAATAGCGATCAAGGAGTGGTTCCAAACTCAACCCTGACTCTCCAGACTCCAAACTATCTAAAAATTCAAGCAAAACATTCACAAAGAAATAGGTGGACTTCGACAGCATGTACAGCAGATTCATGCAGCACAAAAATTACAACGAGAACCATGAACTTGGCTACTCTGAAAAGGAAATCAAGTAAGCTGTAAATTTTATCTTCAAAAAATACGATTCCAACTTTGATCAGCTTCTTGACAAAACAGAAGTTAAAAAGTTGATAGCCAGTTCTTTACTTCACATGGGACATAAGCATACACCTACCGAGTTAGAAATCAAATAATTCATCAATGCTATGGATAAGAACAACGATGGAAAGTTGAGCAGGGATTAATTATAGAAGGCATTCAAGAGGGCAAATAGGATATAATATTGATCCGTTGAACATATATTTTATTATTAATTTGATGAGCTATCACCTTGAAGATCCCTATCGATATCTACCCAAATGCTTCCCCTTTGTCGATCCCCGACGCCCATACTCTAGCATCTATCAATCTAACAGAATAACATAGAAAAATAGGGAAATAGAGAGTCAGATGGTGCAGATGAAACAATAATATATGACGAAGATCAACACTGAGAATCAGAATAGTGAGATCAATATGCTCAAAGTACGTAGTTTAGCAAATTCGTTGAACAAAAGAACGAAGGATCCACTTTAAGAGGTAAAATGTTAGGTGTATGGAGCAAGAAGCAACAAGCAAAAGAACTTGAGGAAACAGTCCCACAACTTTCCTGGTTTTGTGAGATGCCAAGACCTGCTATCTGAAATGCGTTCCAAATGATCTTAATAATGAAATAGATAGAGTAATACCACTTTATCCAAGCAATGTTCATTTTTAATCTGCTAACTGAAACAACTCTTAGCCTATGCTAATTTTCATCAACTTTTCAAGATCACTCGATTGAAAATCATATATATGAAATTACAAATTCGAAGGGATTCTGAGTGCACTTTTAAAAAATGGTTGAGTATTTATGGATCGGTATTTTAGGTGGTATATAGTCAGATTCTTTTGATATAAGTAAAAATGGTTCAGGTGACAGTCGACGGCAAATAGTACAACCTTGATGAGAAGCAGGCAGGTGCCATGAAGTATATCGAAGAGGCCGAAGCCCTCGAGAAAGGCAAGAGCGTACTTTTTCATCTTATTTAGATTACCATCACTAACATTGACCAGAAAGAGTTCGAATTCATTCTGGAGATCCTGAAGACAATGAACTACGACATCAAGGAGCCCCCTAAACTCAAGAACAACGTGCTCGAGGATCACATCGATAAGAACTTGGCAAACTTGATCGGCAAAATGGACCCTAAGGACATCAACAAGTTGTACAGAGCCGTGCACTTCCTCAAGATCGACGCCCTCAGAAAATGCATCGCCTGCGTGATGGCCTGCAGAGTGTGGATTGAGCCTACCCTCGAGAACTACAACAAGAAGAAAGAAGAGATCGGACTCAAGGAAGAACTCACCACCTAGAAGTCTAAGGAGTACAAGGAGAGGTTCCCTTTCATGAACTGAACAAGTGATTCACATCAACCTTATTGAACATATTTCCATCATTATCCCTTCGATCAAGGTACATCCAAATAAAATCTTTGACATTAAGTCCAATCAGTTTATCTGTATAATAAAAGAATAAAAGAATTATGCCTATTGTTCACAAACATCAATAACCGGAGCCGTCATCCTCAATGTCCTTGATGACTTTGGGCTTTTCTTGCATTTCTTAGGGGAGAGTGCCTATGAATTAACGCATATTGCTGGTGTGTTTGCTCTCTCTGATGTGTTGTTCTAGTAATTTGAAACTAGTAATATCTCATCACAAACAAAGCAATAGGTGGATATGGCTATTTTGTACTTGTCCATCAGCTTCTTGTCGTGGTTTTTCTTCCAGTGTTTGATATCCAGATTCTTGAAGTCTGCTCTATCAGATGAGCCATCCGGGTATATGATCAGCAATTCAGAAAAAGGGACAATTCTTAGTTTATTTTCATGCTAGAATTTGATAGCAAAATAATGCCCATTCGCACATCCCCAGGTGGTGAACTACCATTCGAGGTAGTTGCTTTGGAGCATGTTGCAGAAATGATTTGGATCGGAGACATTGAAAGGCAGCTATTTGACATTATCCTCAATGTAGCCAAACAGTTAGCGATAGATAATCTGGTTTATTGGGCCTACTTTGACCATAGGACAGATCCTCATAGCACAACTCTTCTCACCACAGGCCAAATATGAATTTGTATCGTAGATTCGAGATTCGATGGCTCTGACTTCTCTCAATTTGTTGTATTTCCATAAATTGTAATTTCTTTATCTTTATTGAAGGGTCATTCCAGCTATAGTTATGTCAGAGAAGTAGTTGTACTTCAGGTTCATGGCCCTGATCTCATTCATGAATACCAAATCTTCCCCTTTCTCGGAAACCATTGAGGTGTGTTATCCTTGGGATTCAAATAATTATTTAAGTATATACCCCATCTCAGGTTTTTCTGCTTTGACCTGGTCCATGTAAGCACCTTGCCATTTTTCAGATTCCACGATATTTTGTCTTTCAACGTAGAGAAAAGTATCGACTTTTGTCCAAAAACCTTTGAATTACTATAAATTTGGATCGTTGAGAGAAAGGTACTTTCTGAGGATGATTCTGATCTAATTGGCCTCCATGATATCTTTGTTGGTGAGGTTGAATTTAATTGGAATTTTTGTCCTAGGTAACCTTCCTTTTTTCGATTTTCCCAGAAGAACGAAATCATATCTAGATTTTTAGAAATTAGTCGAGAGTCTCACAAATGGATAGAATAAAAGTTGAGCCAGCACTTCCAGATGTTTAGATTTATGCGGAAGTTGACTTGCAAATTTAGCTTTCATTCTTGAGCTTTGTTTGCTTACATTGTTTGTGATTAGATATTTACTATCCGCACCTTCGTTGATGTTGATCACTCGATTCAAAGAATAGTTGTCAACTAATACAGTCTGATTTTTATGGAAACTTGTGGCTCTACCTGCTGTCATGTGATCCATCTATCCAAATGAGCTGATAAGTTCCTGAGTTGTTACGAATTTTTTGGTTGCAGGGTTGAGCATATCTGGATCATAGGGCAACTTCTTACTCTCTTCAATCGACCGAAAATATAGAAATTTATGCAGATCGTCCTATTCCTTAAAATGAAGGTAGGTCAATCCTAGAGTCAGAGTAAAACTCATGCTTGTGCTGGGAATATTGCAGGCAGAGGCTATATGCATGAGCCAGGTACTTTTTAGTCGATCTTCTGCTTAGTTTGTAGCCGGTTTTTTCAAATATTTGGCATTGAGTAAACATACAGTATTATAAGATGGGATTCCGACTCTTTTCATCAAAGCTAGCCTCTTCTCTTGCTTTTCTGTCAAACTTTCAGGTTTGACTATTAGCATGTTATTGATGAATCCGCAAACAAGAGTCATTTTGAACCTGAGTAGGTATTCTTCCATCTCTCTGTTAAAAGATTTTTTCATATCTCTCAATTTCCATTTCCTGTTGTCTTGATATTCCAGCATGGGAAACAGTGATTTCTTTCGCTATATTCTTCTCTCAATGTCTCTCTTCATGTTGATGATTTCGGTGTATACATCGAGATATATATCGTCTCTGGATTATTTTTGACGATCCCAGACCTTTTTCCCATTTTCAAATAGAGTCAACAATCCCAGAAAATCACAGTTGTAAGGAGTAGAGCAAGTTTAGTAGTATTTTCTGTAATTTCGATCGATGGTTCCTCTTCTGATAACATCTTTGCTCTGGCTCAGAATAGACACTAAAGTCAACATATCCCAGTAGGTACCAAAAAGCTGAGAAACAACCAATAATTTGCAGTAGGTGATATCGATAGGAATATCGATGTAAAGTCTACCTAGGTTGGTCAACTTGAATTCACCATCTTTCTAGCCATCTTAGAGTCCTCCGCTGAATTTAAGGGATTTTATTGCTGTGTCGATATTTTTTAGTTTGGGAGGCTGAATAGCAGATCCCAACACTTCTCCAGGTTAGGCAAATATGTTGCTGCCTTTGTCTTATCCTTCATGGAGGAGTTTGATTCGAAGGATGAGTTTATCCAGTGAGGAGCGTTGAATTTCAGGCTAAGAGTAGTCCTTCAGATTGTCGTAAAATTTCTTTTCGACCATTCGGAAGATGATACCATCGCATACTCTTCCTGTTCTTCCTGCTCTCTGATTGCAACTGGCTTTGCTTGCCCATACTAACTCCAAATTTTACATTCTGCTCCTCTGGTCAAATCTGACCTCCTTTGAGAGGCAAAAATCAATGACATATTCGACTCCCAGCACTGTAATTGAACTTTCAGCGATATTAGTGGCAATGATGATCTTATGTCTGCTGCCTGTCTTCTACAACAACTTTTTAGAGATGTCATCGTTGAGAATAGATGAATGGACGTTGAGTATTTCCATATATTTTTGGACATTTTCGGCTCTGAAGAAATCCCGAATGTATTCGCTGAGTTGCTCAATTTCCGCGAGCCCAGGCATGAAGATCAGAACTGACGACTTATTTCGATTATCTTTGTTCCTTTTGACCAGTTCATCAATGATCAGTGTGACAGATTCATAGAGTTATCTATTGGTGCTGGGGTACTTATCGCTGAAAATGACGCCTCCCCAACTGTTGTTGACTACATTACCTGGGAGAAACCTTTTCATTGTATCTAGATAGTAGTATTCTCTTTTGTATTTTCCCGGCTCAGTCACATTGATGCTGGGGCAGGGACTCTTCGAATTCAAAAACCCAAAGCCATACTTTTTCTCTAACCTATTCTATTCATCACTGCTGCTTTCAGATTATTATTCTTCTTAATCTGAATGACTCCTCCGCATTCTTCTTTCTTGCTTTTCCTTTCTCTATTGTTCCCTAGCTTCTGCAATTCTCAAGTAGTAGTTTTTTTCTTTGAGGATCTTGTCGACATGATCTGAGGCAAAGTAGTAGCGGAAGAGATGATTGTCGATGGTGGCACTCATGAGGATGATTCTTACTTTTGGGAATTGTCTGATGACTCTTTTGATGGTTAGCAGGATGAAATCTGTGTCGATGTCCCTTTCGTGGACTTAATCCAACACAATGAAAGGATATTCCTCGAAAAATTCAGTGCTATGAACCAATCTTTGCAGGAAGATGCCATTGGTGACAAAAACTATCCTATTTGTCGGTTTGATCTCTGATTTCATGCCGATTTGATAGCCTATTTGCTTTTCTTCCATCATCTGTTTGTCTAAAATGGAGTGGAGATTCATGACTGCAATTCTTCTGGGTTGGACGCACATGATCTTAGCTTCCTAGTCCTTTATTTATCGGAGGTATTAGTATATCAATCTCGGGACTTGGGTTGATTTGCCACATCCTGTTTAACCGGTCACCAACACAAATTGATTTTTTGTGATCGATTCCATGATCTATTCTTTTTTGCGGAAAATTGGTAACTGATTCATAGGTTTTGGCACTCTCTCTTTGATGTTGAGTTCTGGGCACTTGGGATAAATGAACCAATCCAAGGGCTTTGGTTAGTCAAATACTTCATCTTTGTCTGTTTCTTTCTATCGGGGAGCTGGTATTTATTCTCTTTCTTTATTGGACTATTCTAGTTTGATGCGATCTAGTTCCAGCAACATTCTTTATTTTTCCTTCTGTTTCTTTTTCTCCTATAATGTTTCCTTCTTACCCTGTTCAATCCGACGTCTCATGATTTACTGATGTTTGGCTGCATATTATTTCTCGAGGTCGAAGCTGAGGGAAGATTATGAGTCGTCACTGTCTGAGCTTGCTCTATTGGTTGGTCTCATATTGGATGGTTGACTCTAAATAATTAACTTAACTAGCGAATTGCTCTGTTTTATAAATCAAACCGCAAATGGGAAACAATAGCAATTCTCAAACTGCCAATGTAGCATAAAAATTCAAAAATACCTGTCACTAAGGTCTATCAGATTGTTTCTATGATGCATCACAGCAAATGTTGGTGGCACCTGTCAAAATACAAGAAGGGATGTAAGCTTGGCAGAAAGATGTGGACCCTCTTATGAAAAGTCATCATCTTTTTCTGCCTTTCAAGTATATCAATTATGACAACTAGTGGCGAGATGGATGTTGTATGATGGATGATCCAAGTCATGGGTAAAAATGGCTCTATATAGGCTGAGAATATGTCATGTGTTCTATTTACCGTTTTTTTATACGTTGGAGAAGGAAATTATCAGCAGGCGACAAAAGAATTCCTTCTTCAAGGAGCAGTAGATTTGGAAGTTGGTGAAGTATCTCAGCAAAGGAGTGGCAGAATGGATGACGGTTTATCCTCAGTAAAAATTGGGAGTTTTATGTCCCAGCAATATTCTCATTAATCCTCAGGGACAAGCTAGAATAGTCACCAAAATAAGCTTCTTTTTACAGGTGTATGCATCAATGAACTAGTACTACATTCCACCAGAAAGTAGATAGACTTTAACCATCAAAAATACCTTAAATCCAAATAGAGACTCTCGAGCAATTGAAGCTTCTTTAATTTACAGCATAGGAGCAGTTTTACTATAGGTGGCAACTTTGACCCTCGTAGACTATTAAGATTTCGGCCAAGGTGAAAAATAATAGACTCTAAAAGGTCTTCACTATAGTTGGTAGCTAAAGGAAATCCTAGCGAGCATGTTAGACCCTATCTCAATGAGACGAATCACTTTGAGGCAGATACTGTAGTTATCCAAGTTAAACAAAAGTAAACATTGATAGTAATGTGTGATATGAATCAATTGTCTGTTAGTTTGTTGCAGGTCTATTCAATGTAGGAGAGAATTTATTCATGGGTCTACTCGCGGACTGCCTTCTCATCCTCAATTTCCTTCTTTGCCTTCAGGGTCAGGTCTCTGATGAGGCCATAAATCTTGGTGCTGTTTTCTTACTGTTTTTCCTTGAAATCTTTGCTCATTTTGTCGCAGTGAGCCAACTCATCAGATATGATTTCTCCAAGCTTTTACTCCTCTTGCTGTCTGGCAGAGGAATGTTCGATGACCTCGTTCATGAGGCTAGGGACATCATTTTTGAGGGTAGTGGTAATTTGTTCCAAAAGGTCGGTTCTTTCTTGTTTTTCTTTTTCGAGTTCGTTCTTGAGCATTCTCAATTTTTTCTCCATGACCTGAATGAGTTGATTTTCTTTTTCCTTCCTCTGCACAATTTCTCCTTCTATTTTTGTACTCAAAAATTCAGACAACTGTTCCAATTCCTGTAGCTGATTCTGGGCTTCTTGTTCATAGACGGCATTATTCTTCATAGCAAAACAAAGTACCTGCTCGAGTTGACTAAGCAATTGCCCTGCTTCTGTGCGAAGAGAGTTGACTTCGGTTTCATGTTTGTGTTGGAATGCGTTCATCTTTTTGGATATGTTTCTGAGTTATGAAGAAAGGTACGCTAATTTGTTTTCTAGGAGGTCGTTAGCAAGAGCTGCCTTATTTTTGTGGCTGAACCTTTAGTTGATTTACTACATTTTATCTTTAAGGTTGAGTCTCTTGGCCATATTCGAAATTGTTATATTATATATCGAATAATAGAATTCATACAATTAGATTAAAAAAGCCTTGAGTCATTATCCTTTGTTCGGATATTTTATTCTTCCTCACTTTTTAATAAAAAGCAGAGATCACTGACCCTAAGCTCAAGTAGTTAATTTCCTTTTGTTATAATTAATCGAAATGAATTCGGAATAATAGTCATTCCGGGAGATCTATGGCTTTCCATAGCAGTAGTTGGTCACTGAGAAGGGCAAACGCCGTCATCGTCGAAAACAGGAAACGGAGAAGACTGAACACAAAGCTTAGTCTTTTGATCGGTTCGTTCGAAAGACCAAGAATGTAGTCTTGTTCGCTCAGAAGCTCAAACAACAAATTGGTCGTAATCACATATTCGATATGCACACCCTTACTCAGAAATAGCTCTAATACCTCGAGAATTAGTCAACTGAGCCTGCGATAACGACTTGCTTCGATAACGAAAACAAGTTTGTTGTCGCTGTCTAGGTAGTTGTCCTTTTAATCTTAATCTTCTACGCCTGGAAAAGCACCTATGAAATAGCCTTTCTCTATGAAGAAACTTTAGTTGCAGTCAACTATTTAACTATGATTATTCTGGCTGTGCATGTAGGAGTATTTTGCATGACATAGTACAAAACAGATATGTATGAGACTCTGACGGAGTGCAGGCAAATATGGCAAATATATGTGAAATAAAAATGTGCCAAGGACATTGCTACCATCATTCTGATCATTCTTCAAACTTCAAGGGTAGATTTTTTAATTGATGGTGGAGCAGTTCCTGCAGTTCTGAGGTTAATTACTTTTTATCTGGTGTTTTAAAGGATAAGGTAGTCGGCCCGCAAGATCTAGGATGCTTTTGTCTTGTCAACCAATTCCTAAACATTTGTTGCTTTGCTCAAGTTGGTCTCACAGTTATTTATGTTACTCCATTTTGTCTCAATTCTTCTTAACATAATGTCTGATCTGGAAGCGCTAATGGGAAGGCATAATACTTGGGTAAAACAACAAAATTTCGAAACAGATAGTGATTTCTAAAAATATATAGCTGGATTCTACTGGGCTGTCACTATCTTGTCCTCAGTTGGAGGTAACGTCTTCGCAGCAAGTATTTGTATTTCTATTCAGATTATGTTGAAAGGTTAATTGTATCCATCTTGGGAATCATCTGTTGCATGAGTTTTGGATATTTTGTCAGCATGATTGGGTCATTAATCAAAACGCATACAGAAAGGGATGAAAAATATCAGAAAGAAAATCGATCTCTCAATCGATATCTTAGTAACTTGACCTTGACTCATGAACTAAGACTGAAAATAAGAGGACATTTATTGAATAGGCACAAAGTCGAAAGAACTTTGGATTCGGGATCAGAACAAGTCGTTCTTGAAAGTCTCAACACAAAATTGCGAAATAGCCTGCTTGCTGAAAACAATACAAATATTCTCAAAAAAATCAGTCAATTTGATAAATTCAAACCTTAGACCCTAACTTCACTGGCTCAGATCAT
>Ga0100385_1004535_pt1 | contig 11932 bp, 9 predicted proteins | sample CryGeymeta201509_FD_81543 | JGI IMG/M metagenome (GOLD analysis project Ga0100385, IMG submission 81543) | Groundwater microbial communities from Crystal Geyser aquifers in Utah, USA - Crystal Geyser metaG 2015-09 | ecosystem: Environmental > Aquatic > Deep subsurface > Groundwater | place: USA... | reverse complement strand
TCGAGCGATCCGCAGCTGGTCGCGCGCTTCCATCGCGAATGCGAGACGGTGATCGAGCTCCACCACCCGAACACGGTGCAGTTCTTCGACTTCGGCGAGATGGAGGACCACACCCTCTTCATCGTCATGGAGTACATCGAGGGCGCGGATCTCGCCCACGTGCTCCAGGAGCAGGGGGTCATCGCCCCGATCCGTGCCGACCGCTTGCTCATCCAGATCTGCGGCTCGCTGCACGAGGCCCACGAGCACGGAATCGTGCACCGCGACCTCAAGCCCGAGAACGTGCTGTTGACCGAGCGCGGTGGACAAACCGACTTCGTGAAGGTGCTCGACTTCGGCATCGCCAAGCGCAGCGAGGCCGAGGACGACTCCCAGGCCAAGCTCACGAAGCAGGGCATGGTGCTCGGCACGCCGCCCTACATGAGCCCGGAGCAGTTCAGCGGCCAGGAGCTCGATCGCCGCTCGGACATCTACTCCCTCGGCGCCATGACCTACGAGATGGTCACGGGCAGCCTGCCCTTCACGGCGAAGACGCCCTGGGAGTGGGCGACCAAGCACCTGACCTGCGAACCCACGCCCATCGGACAATACCCGGCGGGCGCGACGCTGCCGATCAACAAGCAGAACGCGATCATGCGCGCCCTGTCCAAGTCGCCAGACCACCGCCAGCCCACGGCCCAGGCGTTCATGCAAGAGTTCACGGGCATCGGCGACGCCCAATCCGCGTGGACGATGGCGACCAGCGGCGGCATCAGCGGCGGCGCGACGCCCCCGCCCACGAACTACTCGCAGGCGCCCATCACGCCGCCGCCCACGGGCCCCGCGCCCTTCACCGGCGCGAACCCCACGCCTGCGCCAGGCGTGTATGGCTCGGGTCCCGGAAGCTATGCCTCGGGGCCCAGCGGCTACGGCTCGGGGCCGACGCCCATGGCCAGCATGGATTACGCCACGGGCTCGGCTCCCTCGAGCGGGGGCAGCGCCGGCAAGATCTTGATCGGCCTGGTGCTGCTGCTCTTCGTCCTCGGCGGCGCAGGTGGCGCGGGCATCTGGTGGTACATGAACCGCACGCCGAGCGTGGCGGGCGCGACCCCGAACCTGCCGCCGACCAACCTCGGCGCGGGCACGTCGGTCGCCCCGATGGTGCCCAGCACGCCGATGCAGCCCACCATCCCGACGCCGCCTCCGATGCAGCCGACCACACCCACGGTGGTGGACGCCGGTGTGCGGGCCGTGCCGACGCCGCCCGAGACGCCGCCCGAGACGCCGCCCACCATGGACGACTCCCCGAGCTCGAATGGGCCCTCGGCCGCCGCCCTGGCGCGAGCCCGCGATCTCGTCCAGCAGGGCCAGTCGGCCATCAGCCAGAACGACATCGACGGCGCCGTGCGCGCCCTGAACGAGGCCCAGCGCGCCGTGGGACGCAGCAACAGCGTGCTTCGCCCGCTGCGCACGCAGCTCGGCCAGCGCGCGTCCTTCAAGGTCGGCGTGTTGCTCCAGCAGGGCAACTGCCCGGGCGCCCAGGCGCTCTACCGCAGCCTGCGTGGCGTGGGCGCGGATCGACCGAGCCGCAGCCAGTTCGCGGGCGATTGGTGCCGCGCGCCCTGAGCCTCTGACCGGGGGAGCTGCGACATGCAGGGGCTCCCAGACACGGCAGGTCGAGGATCGCGGCCGTCGGCCTCAGCCGAGGGAGCGATGCTTCGCGCTGCGCAGCTCGATCAGCGCCGCAAAGGCCAGCAGCGCGTCGCGTACGTCGAGGGGACCGCCCTCACGGGCGCGTCGCGTCAGTCGCCGCAGCCAGAGCCAGCGCGCGCCATCGAGACCGAGCAAGGAGAGCGCCAGGGCAGGTTCGGACGCCGGATCCTCGAGCCCGGCCTCGCGTCCCACGCTGACGAGAAGCTCGACGGCCAGCGCCTCGATGCGCAGGATGGCGTCGGCCAGACGACCCTGCCGGATCGCGCCCTCGATGACGCCGAGCTCCTTCGCGCTCTCTGGGAAGAGCGGCGCCCAGCTCGGACCGGTCGGCGCGCTCTCGCTGTGGAGTTCGGTCGGCTGCGGTCGATTCGCCTCGGACGCGGCCAGCGCCGCGACGTCCGCCAGGGCGGGCTCGAAGGCGGGCTCGGGGACGCCGAGGATGCGCTGGCTGAGGCGGCCGAGCTCGTCACTCAGCGAGGTCTCCGCCTTGGCGAAGCGCACGGGCTCGGAGGCATGGGAGACCTGTCCGAAGGTCCCGCGTCGCTCGAGATCGTCGAGCGCGAGACCGAGCAAGGCGTCGAGCGCCGCCATCACGCCCTCCCCGCTCAAGGCGGAGGTGGGAATCGCCGGCGCGGCCAGCGCGTTGAGCGAAGCGTCGAGGCTCGCGACCGGGAGCACGCCCGGCAGGTCGCGCTTGTTGTACTGCAGGACCAGCGGCATGTCCGCGAGTGTTCGCCCCTGTTCCTCCAGGTTTGCCGCGAGATTCTCCAGGCTTTCGAGGTTCGCGTCCTGACGCTCCGCCTGCGAGTCCGCCACGAAGACCACGCCATCGGCTCCGGTGAGGACGAGCTTGCGCGTGGCGTTGAAGTAGACCTGCCCCGGCACCGTGAAGAGCTGAAGGCGCACGTGGTGCCCGCGCAACGACGGCGCCCTCAGGGGCAAGAAGTCGAAGTAGAGCGTGCGGTCCACCGGCGTCGCGAGGCTGACGATCTGACCGCGCGTCTCGGGGGGTGAGGATGCGTGGACGCGCTCGAGGGAGGTGGTCTTCCCGCCCAAGCCCGGACCGTAATACACGAGCTTGACGAGCAGCTCGCGGGTGAGCGGGTTCAGCTGCGACATGGCGCGCCCCGCCTAACCCGCAGCCAGCGATGCCTGAAGGAGGTCAAGACTGGCGGACGAGGTCAATACTCGTCGAGTCCCGAGAGCGCGTCCTCCTGGGGCGGGGTGCCGCCGGAGGACGAGCTCGAGTCGCTGGAGTCGTCGTTGTAGTCGGAGTCGTCGTTGGCGTTCGAGTCGTCGGTCTGCTCGCCGCCGTGGCTGCCCATGCAGCGGGTGGGCTGACCGTTGCGCATGCGGACGCCGTTCCAGGGACCGCCGCCGTCGTGGGCGTCGTCGATGCCCCACTCGCCCTGGAAGTAGTGATCGCCGTCCTGGCCGATGGTGTAGTGGAAGTAGCCGTGTCCGCGGCTGACGCCGGGGCGCCCTTGAACGAGCTCGCGGCGCTCCTCCCACGAGAAGCGCAGGAGGTCACCTTGGACCGTGCCCTGCAGGGTGCCGTGGCGCTCGTTCTTGATGTAGTCGCCCGTGACGTTGGCCCCGGTCTGGCAGATGTGCATTTCGCCGTACTGCGGAGACTGCCACACCCCCGACCAGGTCCCGCCCGTGGGCATGGGGCCGGCGTGCAGGTTGGAGCCTTCGCCGCCACAGCCGAGGGCCAAGGAGACGACGCCCACCAGGAGCATTGCTGGGAAATACCTGTTCATCCGAAAACCTCCGTCGGCGCGACGATAGACCACGGCCGCGAGCTTGGAAAGGCATGCCTGGTCGAGGCAGGCGTCACCGGCCTCGGCGAACGCTTCACGAGACCCGTGGCAGGGCCGGATCGTAGTAGAGCACGCGGTCTCGTCCGGAGCTGAGGGAGTAGAGGTCGGCCAGCTCGGGCGACAGCTCCCGCAGCAGCGCCTCGACCTTGGGCGGGGGCGCGGGGGGCGGACGATGACGACCCGCCTTCGCGCGCACGAGGCGCAGCGCCCGGACGCGCTCGAGGCTCAGGCCGAGTCGCTCCGCGAAGACCTGCCGCACTTCGGCGAGTCCGCCCAGATGATCCACCAGGCCATGGGCGTGCGCGTCCACGCCCGACCAGACGCGCCCCTGGGCGAGCTCGTGCACCTGATCGAAGCTCAGTCCGCGTCCGTCAGCGACGCGCCGCACGAAGCCCTCGTAGGCCACGTGGAGCTCGCGATCCATCAGCGCGCGCTCGGCCTCGGTCGAGGGCCGCGACGGGTCGAGCAGATCCGAATGGGGCGCCCGGCGCAGGGTGTGGCTGCGCACGCCCAGGCGCTCGAGGAGAGCGCTCGCGTCCAGGCGCGCGGAGATCACGCCGATGGAGCCCGTGATGGTCGTGGCCGCCGCGACGATGGCGTGCGCAGGCGCCGCGACGTAGTAGCCACCGCTGGCCGCCACGGCCCCGAAGAGCGCCACCACGGGCTTCTTCTCGGCCAGACGCAGCACTTCGCGGTGGATCAGATCGCTGGCCAGCGCCGATCCGCCAGGGGAGTCAATGTCGAGGATGACGCCGAGGGCGCGCTTGTCGGCCCGGGCCGCCCGCAGCTGGCGCACGAGTCGGACCTGACTCGCCCCTCGGCCCTCACGGGTGATCGCGCCGTGGATCTCGACCACGGCCAGGTGGCGCCGTCGGCGCAGTGGCCGGAAGAGCGGCGCTCGTGCGACCTCGAGGTAGAGTTCAGCGCTGACGCTCGCGCGCTTCGGGTCCGCGTCGAGCAGCGTGGGCAGCTCGTCCTCGTAGCCCAGGGCGTCCACCAGCGAGCGCTCCTTCGCCTCCTGCGCCGACACCAGCGCCGCCTCGAACAGGGCCTCCACGGACGACTCATCCAGCGCCTCGCGCTCGCTCAGGGCGCGACGCAGCTCCAGGTCGAAGGCCTCGAGCAGCGCCTCGAGCTGCTCGCGCTGGCTTTCGCTCATCTGCTCCGAGGCGAGGCTCTCGACCGCGGTCTTGTAGCGGCCCTGAGCGAAGGGCTCGACCTTGAGTCCCACCTTGGCGAAGGCGGCGCCCAAATAGCGGCTGGTGGCGCCGATGCCCGGCAGCTCGAAGCTCGCCTGGGGGCTCGTGATCACGCGCCCGGCGACCGAGGCCAGGTACAGCTCGCGCATGCCGCCACCCTCCGGCAGGTGGGCGACGATCGCCTTGCCCGCCGACTTCAGGGTCACGAGCTGCGCGCGCAGAGCCGCGAGGTTGCCCCAGCCCGCATGCAGCCTCGGGATCTCGAGCAAGAGCCCTCGTCTTCGGCGGTCCCGGGCCAGGCGGCGCAGGAGCGCGTCGATCTCCTCGAGCGAGTCGCGCTCGAAGCGCGAGGCGTTGGGCAGCCACTTCCTCCAGAAGGGCACGGATGCAGGCAGCAGCGCGAGCCTTCCGTTCAGCTCGAGACGCACCCAGGGCGCCGGCAGGGGCACGAAACGGCGTCGCAGGAGCCACAGCGGCGCGAACAACAGGCGGAGTAGATTTTCGAGCGCACGCAGCGGCAGCAGGATCACGGGAGCAGGCTAAGCATCCTCGGAGCGCCAGGCCATACGGCGTCCACGGAAGCGGCGACCGGGCCCGAGCTTGCCCCGCGGAGGGAGGGGCCCAGGGGCCGGGCGCGAGGAAGACCCTTTACCCCACCGCACGGCATCTGATAGGTACGTGCAACGCTGTTCTGGCCGGTCCGGTGACCGGGAGAGGATCCGTCGGAGGAGTTCATGGCGAACCCGCAGATGGTGATGTACGAGGAGGAGTTCAATCAGATCCAGGCGATCGTTGATCGTTTGGTTCGTGAGGCGAACGCCGAAGTCGTTTTCATCATCGACAAAAATGGTCAGCTCATCGCAGCGGCCGGTGACACCGCAGACGTGGACACGACTTCGCTCGCGTCCTTGACCGCCGGTAACATCGCCGCCACCGGTGGCATCGCGAAGCTCCTACGTGAGAACGAGTTCACCACTCAGTTCCACGAAGGCGAGCGTGCCAACATTCACATCCAGCTGGTGGGCAACCGCGTCATCCTGGTCGTGATCTTCGACAACAAGACGAGCCTGGGGCTCGTGCGGTTGCGTGTGAAGAAGTCCAGCGAACAGCTCAACGGCATCTTCGAGCGGCTCCTGGCCAAGGTGGAGGATCCAGAGCGGGAGGCTCCCTTCGCCGAGATCACCGACGACGACATCGACAACCTCTTCAACGATTGAGCCGATAGATGTCGTTCATCAACTACCTCTCGCGAGAGATCAACTGCAAGATCGTGTTCTACGGTCCTGGGCTTTGTGGCAAGACCACGAACCTGCAGTTCATCTACAACAAGACGAATCCGGACGCGAAGGGCAAGATGATCAGCCTCGCGACCGAGACCGAGCGCACGCTCTTCTTCGACTTCCTGCCGCTGGCCCTGGGAGAAATCCGCGGCTTCAAGACCCGCTTCCACCTGTACACGGTGCCCGGCCAGGTCTTCTACGACGCGAGCCGTAAGCTGATCCTGAAGGGTGTGGATGGCGTGGTCTTCGTCGCGGACTCTCAGATTGCGCGCACCGAGGCCAACATCGAGTCGATCGAGAACCTGCGCACCAACCTGGCGGAACAGGGCTACAGCCTCGATAAGCTCCCCTACGTCGTGCAGTACAACAAGCGCGACATGCCCGCGATCGCTCCCGTCGAAGAGCTGAGGGCGCTGTTGAACCCTGGCGGCGTGCCCGATTTCGAGGCCATCGCGGTCTCTGGACAAGGCGTCTTCGACACGCTCAAGGCCATCGCGAAGCTGGTGCTGACCGAGCTGAAGCGGGGCGGGCGCGGCTGAACGGGGCGGGCGCGTGAGGCGGAACTTCCATCTCGGCCGGGTCTTCGACGGACGCCATTCGTCCTTGGCGTCGCGGCGAGCGGCCCACGCGATCGTCCTCGCCCTCGCCTTCGGCAGCGCGCTGGCAGGCCTCTCCTGCACCGGGGCCAGCCCGACCGTGGGCTACGAGATCGAGGGGCGCGTGACCGACGACTTCACCGGCAGCGGGCTCTCCGGAGCCGACGTCACCTTCACCTCCGACACGGGCTTCTCCGCCGCCACCCGCGCGGACAGCGGAGGTCGCTACCGCATGGCGGTGGAGTCCGACGTGCCCTTCGGACAGGTTCGCGCCGAGCACGATGGCTACACCGCCGCGGAAGCGACGGTCTTCTTCGACACCGAAGCGCGCGTGATCGACCTGACCCTCAGGCCGCTCTAGAGCGTGAGCCGCTCCCGCCCTCGATCGACAGGGTCACGAGGAGCTCGTCGCGAGCCAAACGGACTTGTGATCAATCCTCAGGGCGAGGCGAGCAGGTCGTCGAGTTCGTGGCTGCGATCGAGGGCCGCGAGCTCCGTGTAGCCACCGATGGAGCGACCATCGATGAAGATCTGGGGCACGGTCGATTGCCCCGAGAGCTCGCGGATGCGTCGTCGCTGTTCCTGATCGCCGCTCACGTCGATGGCGCGATAGGCGACGCCCTTGTCGTCGAGCAGACGGCGCGCGGCCTGGCAGTAGCCGCAATAGGGGGTGAAATAAACTTCCACTTCAGGCTGGGCCATAGGTGCAGAGTGAGCCTCGGACGGCGCCCATTCAAGCGCCGCCCGGGCCTGAGCGTGAGGCCGCTCAGCGCCTGCTTCGGCGCCAGCCCAGAGCCAACAGGCCCAGGGCCAGGAGCGAGGCCGGGGGACGGCCGCCTTCGGACGTGGACACGCGGCAGCCGCAGCCGCCGCCATCCCCGGCCGGGGTCGAGGCGTCCACGTCTCCCGCGTCAGCCGCGGCGCCCGCGTCGAGATCGACCGCTCCGTCCGCACCCGCGTCGGCCACGCCGCCATCCATGGCAGGCTCCGGGCAGGTCGCGGAGGCGTCGCCGCTGCGCGTGAGTTCCGCCTGAATCTGGTAGACGCTCGGACCCCGATCCGTGAGGTCCTCGGCCACGATCCCGATGTAGAGCGTCTGGCATCGCGGCAGCGGCAGATCGCTGGAGCCATCGAGGACGACGTTGGTGACGCTCGGGTACTCGCCGTCGGCCACCAGAGGCGGGTGGCGCGTGGAGCGGAAGAGCGCGGGCTGACCCACGCGCAGATAGAGCCCGTAGCGGCCCGCGGCCGTGAGCTTCTGGATGTTGAGCGAGAGCCGCGTGGCGTCCGCCGGCAGCTCGATGCGGTAGTGAAGTGGCGTGACGTTCGCGCCGAAGCTGCCGGTGATCTGGCTGTCGCCGCTGAAGCCCATGTGCGCTTCGCCGTCGTCGAGGGGCACCTCGCGCGCGCAGCCCACGAGGCCGCGGGTGGCGAGGGCGGCCTCGATCGCCGTGAGCTGCGACATGTCGATGCGGCCCATGCCCTCAAAGGCCGCGGCCGTGGCCAAGAGCGTCTCGCCCGCGTGGGCGAGGTCGGGGTTGTCGGGGAAGGCAGCCAGCGTGGCGAAGACGATGGCGTCGCCCTCGTCGGCACCGACGAGGGTGCGCACGTCCCAGGCGCTGCCGCTCCAGAGGTTTCCGTCCGCGTGCCCCTCACCGAAGAGGTCGTTGGGGCAGGTCATGGTGTTGTCGAGGCGTCGCAGCGCGCCCTCGGCGCCGAAGCTGCCGCCGAGCCCCGTGAAGTACTCGGCCATCAGGGGATCGCCCGTGACACTGCCGCTGAAGTAGTCGGCGGTGCCCTCGTTGACGGCGCTGGGCTCGTAGTGAACGCCCAGGCGCGGATCGAGATCGAAGCCCACGATGCTGGAGACCAGGTCGACCACGCCGTGCGTGTACTCGTGATAGATGACGTCGCCGTCGTAGCCGAAGTCCTTCATGCCCTGGCCCATGGCCAGGAAGGGACACTCGGCGCGACCGCAGGAGGCGGGGGAGTAGAAGGCGTTGTCGTACTGAAGGCCGGGCGTCTCCGTGTAGTTGGCGATGGCCTCGATCACGCCGGTGGCGTCGCAGCAGCTCCAGTCGAAGCCAAGGCGCTCGCGGAAGAAGCGCGCCACGCGGTCGACGTGGAAGTAGACGTTCACCTCGGCGAAGGGATCGTCGAAGGAGGGATCGACGGGATCGAAGAGGAAGTTTCCGTCGGTGTCTGCCATGGCGCGCTGGGCGGGCGCGCAGCTCGAGCCCGTGGCGGAGCAGCTCGACACACGCACGTAGCGACCGGTGAGGAAGCGCGCGCTGGTGAGGTCGGGCAAGTCGACGTCGCTGGTCATCATGTCGGCGACCACCGGGTTCGGATCCCAGACGCGCCCGAGGGCCTCCTGCGTCAGGGGCCGCGCGACGAGCAGGCTGCCGTCGTGGGCGTCGACATAAGCCTCGAGGCGCGTGGACGCACGCTCCCCGTCCTGCACCTCGACCACGAAGGCGCGGTGGAGCTGCTCCGTGTCGTCCAGCGCGGCCATGCGAACGTCGAGCACGCGCGGCTCGCGGAAGTGGAAGCCATCGCCGAGGGCCACGACCTTGGCCTGCTCCGCGTCGAGGCGAGCGTCGCTCAGGGTCGAGGTGGCGGAGCCGACGCGCGCCTGAATCGACTCGACGCTTCCGTCCGGCCACAGCCGCACCACGGCGCCGCGCGCCAACACGGGCAGCCCCTGCACGACACGATGAAAGCGCACGACCGTCATGCCCGAGGTGGACGTGACGCGACCGAGCACGAACTCCGAGGCGTCCAGACCGAAGCTCGCGCCGTAGCGTTGAAGCGCGGCGCGGGCGCGGGTCGGGGCGTCGTCACCGGGCACGGCCAGGCGCATGCCATAGGCGAAGCGCAGCTGACCGTCGGCGTAGCGCAAGAGCGTGGCCTGCGATCCCGCGACCACACGAAACGAAGGAGCCGTCTGCGCGTCGGCGCGTGGCGTGGGCCAGGCGACGAGCAGAGCGACGAGCAGAGCGACGGGCGCAATCAGGCCGATGCCGGCGGAGGAGAGGCGAAGATCGATGGACATGGGAGACTCGGAGAGGGGGACGCGCCGGGGGGAGGCCGGCGGAGGTTAGAGCGCGATGCAGGCCGGCGGCAAGGTGGCCTCGCCTCGATGGTGGTCCGAACTCCGTTGCCGCGGGGCTTTACGAAGGGGAGAGGTATCCTATACGTCCCGAGTCGTGGTCCGGTTACAAGCGCGCACGAGGAGCAGGTGTAGGTTCGGGATCGCCCTCGCGATCGGCGTGCTCGTGGCTGCCGGCTCGGGGAGCGCCTCCGCACAGACGCTGCGCAGCGACGAGGCGTGGGCGGAGCTGGGCCGAGGCGGGATCCACGGCATCACCGTGGGGCCCATCGAGTCCTCCCAGTTCCCTGGTCGCGGCTACGGCACGCCCGTCAGCGCGAGGCTGCTCGATCAGCTCGCCGCCATGGGCGTGAACTGGATCTCCATCACGCCCTTCGGCCGGCTGTGGGCTCTGGACGACACGCGCATCCTGATGGACTTCGAGGCGCCCTACGACAGCAACCGCGAGGGCGTGCGCGAGATGGTCGCCCAGGCGCACGCGCGAGGCATCCGCGTGCTGTTGATCCCCCACCTCTGGGTCGAGACGGGCGGCTGGCGCGGGCGCGTGGACCCAGGTTCCCCCGAGGGCTGGAGCGCCTACCAACACAGCTACTCCGACTTCGTCCTGGCCTGGGCCCGGGACGCAGCCGAGGCGGGCGCGGACGCGCTCTCCGTGGGCGTCGAGATGAAGAGCCTCTCCTACCGCTTCGGCGCCTTCTGGGAGCAGCTCATCGGCGACGTGCGCGCGGTCTTCCCTGGTCTTCTGACCTACAGCGCCAACTGGGACGAGGTGGACGACGTCGTCTTCTGGGAGCAGCTCGACTTCATCGGCGTCAACGCCTTCTACCCGCTCGCGAACCATCCAGGCGCGAGCTACGCCGAATACCTCGAGGGCGCGCGCGCACGCGTGCCCGAGCTGCGCGAGCTTTCGCACGAGCTGAAGCGCCCCGTGCTCTTCGTGGAGGTAGGCTACACGACGCGACGAGACGCGGCGGTGGAGCCCTGGCTCTGGCCCGACGACATGCAGCACGTGGTCATCGACGAGGGCGAGCAGGCGCGGGCCATGTCCGCGCTCTTCGAGGCCTTCTTGCCCGAGCGCTTCTTCGCCGGCTTCTTCGTCTGGCGCTACTACGCCGACCTGGACGACGTGTCGCAGGAGGCCATCTGGGGCTTCTCGCCGCACGCCAAACGCGCGGAGAGGCTGCTCACGGAGGTCTTCCACGCGCGCTGGGGCGTCGATCCCGAGCCCTTCCCGTGGCTCCACCCCGCGCCCGTGCCGCCGCCCTACCCCTACGCCGGCTTCTTGCCCGAGCTCTTCCGTGGCCCGGGCTCATCGCTCACCATCCCCTGAGCGCGACGCGCCCCAGGCCCAGGGGGGCCAGGCTCGACTTGGGTGCGGATCGGCTCATGTCCGTCCTCGAGCAGCGTGACGTAGCTCGTGGGCCTGAGGCTGCCGGATACGCGATGGTGCAGCGTCGAGGACGGCGGCGAGGCGTTGTCGCTCGTGGACAAAGCGCTCGAAGGCTTCCCAACGCCGTTGACGACGATGCATCGGAGCTGAGTGACGGCCTGGACGCGCTCCTTGATCCAGCGCATCCCGCCGTGGTCGCAGCGCTTCGCGAGCACGAACTTGATCGCCCCCTCGACGACGCCGCGGAGTTTCTGGAAGGGGCTGGCCGCAGCCCCTTCCCCCCGCTGCGGGCGGCCGCAGCGGGGCCCCCCATCCCGCCGCCGCCCGGCCTTCGGCCGGCACTGCGCGCGGGGCCCCAGCGCCCGCTTGCCCTGCGGGCGTGGGCGACACGCTTGCCGATGTGGTTCCGTGAAGCCTCGAGGCGGTCGCGAAGCTCCGCTTCGCTCACGCGCGTCGTCTTCAGTTCACCGTTCCCGGTCAGGCTGACCGGAGATATTCTCGCCATCGCGGGGAGTCCTTGGGTTTTGGTGCGTGTTCCAACCCCAGGATCTCTCGGATTCCCCGCACTTTCATGCCCTAATTCATCCGGCCCCCCCGGCCGGCCTGGATCTGAGCCCGGCTGCACCTATCACTTTTTCTCCCATTGACACCCCTCGCATGAGCTGCTTACGTCACCCTCGTGCTTCCCGCGTTCGCGACATCAGCACCTTCCATGAGGGGACTTCACGGATTGCTACTCGCACTTGCTGCGAGCGTGGCCGTGCTCCTCTGTGCGCGGCCCAGTGTCGCCCTCGCCTACAGGATAGCGGCTGACCTTCCGGAGTTCGCCGGATCGGAAAG
>Ga0100385_1004529_pt1 | contig 11939 bp, 11 predicted proteins | sample CryGeymeta201509_FD_81543 | JGI IMG/M metagenome (GOLD analysis project Ga0100385, IMG submission 81543) | Groundwater microbial communities from Crystal Geyser aquifers in Utah, USA - Crystal Geyser metaG 2015-09 | ecosystem: Environmental > Aquatic > Deep subsurface > Groundwater | place: USA... | reverse complement strand
TCTTTGGCAGATTTGATGTTTTTAAGATATGCAACAATTTTTTAGTAAAGTAGAGTTTTAATCTTTTCTGACCCTACATCAAGTGGTAGCATTAGTCGAGAAAAAAAGAAACTGCCTAATATACAATAAAAAACAAACAAAAAGCCTGTAAATAAAAGACAAAAAGTAGACCAGAACCTTTGTGATCATTTTCTATGCTTACTAGCCTGAAAACTTGCCGTATTAATCCTATAATTATTTAAAATGGGAAATTGTTTGGGAGCTCCTCAGAATCCTCCTCCAAGACACGGAAGATGGCATCAACCTCACAATAATCATCCTCCGATGCCTGTTCTTCAAGGACAACCGCCTGTGAGAGGCCCTCTAAATCATAACATCCCACCCACAGCCATTTTATAAGATCTTGATGATTAACTAGAAGATACTTATGAAACCAAAGGAGGAATTAAAAAGAAGCGACCTTACCAGTCGAAAGAGATTAATATTAATCAAACATTTCTTTTGCAGAAATATCAAGGCCAGTGCCACCAGAACTTTAATAACACAGTTTACATCAAAATTCCGATGAATCGATAGGAAACTATTTTCCAGAATGTTGCTCAACCTCTCTGGATATTTCCTCCCATGATTGGGATGCTCACTCCTCAGCAAATACATAACGGTTATTTTCAGGAAAAAATGACATGGCTGCGGTTCCAAGCATAAAAATTGAGAATTAACTGGGAGCATGGCTGTGAATGGATCCAGGTGGACAGGCACAATGTGCTGATGAGCAGCATTCAACAACTTAAGCACATAAACTTGAGGAAATAGATCAAGATTAAGTTTGACAATGAATAGGTCGATGACGCTGGAGGTGTTTTACGTGAATGGATGAACCTAGCTTGCAAAGAAATATTCAACTTTGAAATGTCAGGTGTCTTTAAGCTCTGTAACGCTGATGAAACCGCTTATCGGTTTGTACTGGATCCGGATGAGAATTAAGACTAGAAGCATTTTAGACTTATTATAGCTAGACTTCTGGGAATGATCATCGGAAAAGCACTTTTTGAAAGAATATCTTTGAACTGCTACCTCACTAAGAGCATCTGGAGGCAAATATGCGGCAAAAAGGTTAGAGAAGGCGATTTTTCCTTCTACGATCGGGATGTTTACAAAAATCTCGTCTTCATCAAAGACAACTCAATTGACACAGATCTGGGAGTCAATTTTACCTATTTAGTTCCTTCTGATACCAAAGATGGCCACAATGCTATTTTGAAGCCTGATGGGGACAAGGTAATGGTTTCTAACCAAAACAAGAAAGAGTATATTCAATTGGTGATCAACTATTTCTGCGTGAAGAGCTGCTCTCACTATATAGATGCCATCAAGCAGGGGATATAGGCAGTTATTCCAATCAAATATTTGGAGATATTCGATCCTTACGAGATGGAAATGTTATTGAATGGTCCCCAGCTTATAAATGTTTAAGAGTGGAAAGCTTCCACTTTGTACAAGGACTGTAAGGCAAGCGATAAGCAAATAACATGGTTTTGGAAACATATACAGACTCTAGACCAGAAAAAACTTGGAAATTTGCTCCATTATGTAACTGGTTCCAGAAGAGTTCCGATCCTTGGGTTCTTCTTCCTCGAAAGCAATAGAAATTAAATCCGAAGGTTTACCATTGAAAAAGTAGCCTATGATAAGGTCAATCCTTATCCAAAGGCTCACACATGCTTCAATCGTCTCGAACTACCAGAATACCCAACATAGAATTAACTTAGGATCAGAGTCGATACTATTGTAAAAGATGAGATCACAACATTTGGCTTTAGCTGACAGTTGATAAATGAACTTTTTATTTTCTTATCTTCACAGCTTATTAATTTTATAGAATATAACATCTTCGAGAGGCATGGAAACAAGCTTCGATCCACCTCAGCCATGGAGAAGCGATATGCCCAAAGAAAGGCAAGCTAAATCTTTCAAAGTGCCAAGCTCAATCATTGATAATGAAAGTTACACAACCAAAAATATTCCAGATGCCCCTGATCTACCTTGTATTGTTTGCTATAACCAACTAGCAGCGGAGGTCTACACTGACTGCCCACATAGGGTTGTATGTCTTTAATGTGCAGAGGGTCATTTCATTGCAGCAATGCAGGCCAATGAAACTCCAAAATGTTTGGTATCAGCATGTCAAGCTCCTTTCCTAGAGTCAAGCTAGTCTATTTTTCACTAATTTGATCAAAAGACAAGAATAAAGTGGAGGGCACATCAGAAGAAACATATGATGAGGAAATAAAATTTAGGAAAATAGGTGTATAGAGCATGTCAGTTTCCTAATTGTTAAGGATTTATCGACCCAAAAAAATATTAATGTGTCATTTGTCAGCAAAAACATTGTCAATACTGTAAGAGACTTGAACATCAGGGGTAATGCCAATCCTAAAGCTTTATCTAAGGCGATCTATAAATCAAAATATGCAAATTGTGTCAAGGAAGGATATACAAATAAGGTGGATGTTCGAGGGTGGTATGTCAGGCCTGTAACCACTCAATTTGCTACGAATGTGGTGACGAGTGGTCCTATTTGCACCATGGATGCTAATCTGGAGGTTGGCTGAGGCTTCCCTACTATTTTTTCAGTTAGCGATGCTGTTCAAAGGAAACTGTTGTTGATGGATTTAAATGATGTTTATGAATTGAGATTATATGATCAAGAATTAAGGCTTTGCTTGATGGGTCGACCAGCTAACTCAAATTCACCGTAAGTGAACCCTGCTTGCACGAATTAAGAAACAGACATCTCAACACAAATGCAAGCTAGTACTCCAATTAAAATAACCAAGCCAACAGCTCCCAAAAGAATCCAACCAATAATCTCATCAGCATCTGTAAAACTAGCGTTATCAACGGGAAGGATATTACCTCCTGCGAATCCGACTTGATAGTTGAGCTTATCAAAAGTGACGATATAGTTTCTCATGAATATATCTCCAAGAAGCAACTCTGATATTCCTGAGATACTGCCAAAGTTATAAGTGCAAAGGCCACTACTAGTGGTTGCAGTGTAGTCAATTGGATCAATGTAGACCTCAATGTTTCTTAATGTTATAGCAAAGGTAGGCCAGTTGGCTGTGCTTGAACAGGGACAAGTGGGTTGACCTTGTATTACTATACAATTTGAAAAGAAATTTTCAACGACTGTTTGATAAAGGCTAGGATTAAGGAAAAAGTAACTGGTTCCTGAATCGATAACTGCCAGATCAGCGGCTTAGTTCGACATATCTATTCCTCCAACTGTGACCCCAGTGATCTGTACTCCCCAATAGTATGGACTTGTGACCGGTTCAAAGTAAGTGTCGTTCGTAATGTATTCAGGTAATTAATTGTAGTGAACGTAAGATTGTTGTGTATTGTCTTTGATCTACAACGCAAAAACTGGAGTTTGTATCTCTCCTTTCTGATACGCAACGTCAAGAAAATTAGGAATTTGGGTATTTCCCATTCCGACCAAACCTTGAACTCCATTAGGGTAGCTCAAGTCGACCATGTCAGTGACCCATAGATAGGTTGTTGTGATATTTATGAGCGAGCTCTCGATGACAAATACATCAGTTCCAAAGGTCCCTGAAACTCCTGATCCGTCAACATACTGAATATATTTACAAATACCTGGACCCCTCCGGGATTGCTGGTGTTGGTGAAAGTTGAGGATCGAGTGGTGTTGAAGATGGGAGTAACTCCTCTGACAGATTGAGTGGGAACCCACAGAGTGTTACTCCCTGTATCGAACTGAACCCCAAGAGTTTGAGGAGGAGTTCCAATCTAGATATTGATGTAATAAAGGTTGTTTTGGCAATTTCCGAATCCTAGGATTGTGGAGTTATTGTCACCTGAAATGATGGAACATTAAGATGATTTGATTGTTGTTGGGACGTGTCTGGTGATCGGCATCGAATGGCATTGAGCCATTGCTGAGATAGCCAACAAGGCCAAGGTTTGAGTTATGAAGCTCATTTGCAATATTAATAATAAAGAGTTATAATATATTGCTAAAGATTAGCCCTGGACATTGTTGTTCAAAACAGTTTCTGTTTTAATTTTTATTCCGAATGGTGAACTTGTTTTCTTTTACCCAAATTTTTGATTATTTTAAAAGTTATCGAAATAGAAAGAAATGAGAAAGAGAAGACCAATAGTATCGATTGCTCCGGCCCCTGACATCGCCTAACCACTACCGATGGAAGAGTCCCTCTACAAAAAGTTCAAAACATTTATGACAACACAAAAAACGAGTCTGTTCAGTCAGAAATTACATTAATATTTTGGAAAAAACTTTGCCATCAACTACAAACCTACCTTTAATTTTCGAGAGGAATGGGAAAGCACGACTAACAAAGTTCAATTATAAAATGACTCTGAAAATATTTGGAAAATCAATTAGTTCTCATCTTTAGTCCTCATCCTCATCATGGTATTTTACACTGTGGGGATCTGGTCCCGAAATATTTAATGTTTCTTCTCTGACAATCCTAAAAAGGAATGGTTGACGAGAATAAACATAATACTGCTACTTTTGCAACTTCCTGATGGATTTATGAAACTTTTAATTCTCCGTTCAAGCAATGGAAAACAGCTAAGCTTTGGAAAAACTATCAAAAACACAATTGCAAACATTTACAACATTGCATATCTTCTTTCTATAGTATTGGGAGCCGACAAATATACTTATTTTGGTTGGTGGATATTTGAGCTACCTCTCCTATTTTTCCTTTATCTGAGGGCCAAAGGAATATATGAGTCTCTTCGATTGACAAATTTTGGTCTCAGTCATTAAAATTATTTAAAAACACTTGACATGATCCTCACTCTACTCATGATAGCTCATGGAATAGCAATTGTTTTGTATTAGGTCACAAAATTGGGGTTTCAATAAACATGGATAAACAATATGAGCCGAGTGGCTAATGACTAATTGGTGAGGTATATATATTCTTTCTACTTTGGGACAAGCACCATTTTCACTGTAGGATATGGAGACATATCTCCAAGGAACGAGGTCGAAGTCGTGATTGTTATAGTTGTCCAGAGCGTAGGAGTCATCATTATGGGATATATCATCAATGAAATTGGCTACAACCTTTCTGCCATCAGAAATGGAAGGCAGGAGCTTGAAAGATAGCTAGTTTTGATGAATAAGATGAAAAGATACTATAAAACAGATGAGCAACTGTTTGATCGGGCTCGATCGTACATTATCAAAGAAAAGCCAAGTGTCGACTACTTGGTTCCTGAATAATAAACCCGATTGCTGGCCAAGTTCAACGAAGACCTTCGAAATGGTAATTATGTTTTAACTCAGAGATAAAGCACGAAAGTTCAATGGCAATTATAAAAAGTTGTATATTTTTTTTGTGTAGATGGTCCAAATCTATGCAAAATTTAGCTGCTACCAAGCTTAACAATATTATGTTTTCGCATTCTGATCACATCTATCAACCTGAAGGAAAAGAGCGGATTTACATCATCAGACTCGGAAAAGTATAAGTCTACGCAAAGAGAAAGGGTAACAAAAGGACAAATCGACACATTTTAAAAACTATAGTCAACGATCTTAACAAGTAGGTTTCAGATAACTCATATGGTTATACTGCAGTGATATCAAGCCGCCCTGTCAGAATCAACGCCATTGCTAGTGAAAGCACATCAGCTTACTATATCGAAAAACAAAAATTTTTGTAATGTGTTAATGAAAGGGTTACTGACTTTGAGTATTTTCACGAAGTCAAAGATCGGATTGACCTGGCATAGAACAGGGAGGCTTTGGAGGTTCCATAGCTGTAGAACAGTAAGCATCATTATAACCCTACTCATAGTCAACTGATCAAAAAGCACAATAGCAGGGTGGGTATCGGACATAATGAAAGACGTCCACTATATAAGCGGCTGTTAAAGAGAAAAGTGAAGATGAATGTTCAGAATTATAAGGACTGTACTACCTTTGTGTGTCCTTCTGTCGAAAATATACTATAGGATTCCCTTGATAGCAGCTTACCTGAAAGATATTAAAGAGAAAGCATATCTGATTAATCTTATCCGTATGATGAAAGATAAATAAAGATCCAGACGAATGAAAAAGTCAAGACTATCATTGAAAACCATTTTAAGAAAAAATAGTCAACTAAATACATCAATAGTCCTGATTACGACATTGAAAAAATAAAATTAATCTCATAATTGTCTCAGAAAATGTCCAGTCAGGGTATCAAAGAGTTATTAACCATCGATATCGGCCAATAATATACAAATTACTTTCCTAAATGCAATCGTTCATAGGTAAAAAAATAATGATTTAGGTATTGAGAAATATGGAGTTGAGCGAATATATGAGGGGAAATATTTAACTCGCTTACTTAGTAAATTCGGATTTGAATAGCCTGGTCAAAAGCATCATGAAAAGACAAAAAAATGCTAAACCTTTACAGAGCTAACAACCAAAATTATCATCAAGCAATTTAATAGAATCTGCTACAAGCAGATATAAATTATGATTATTCTAGTGCTTGTTATAAATTGAAATATCTATTTCAAATCATTCATAATTTTCCCAAAGAAGTTTCAATAGCTCCTGCTACTCGGGAACTTCCCTTGCATACATCACCAACCATCATCAAATTCAAAGAGTCAATTTGAAAAGCATTAAGATCTCTTTGAACTTTGTTCTTCAAAAGGGAAGATTTCCATCTCTTTAGCTTTACACATTAGCCAACCCAATCCTGCATTTACTTTGGGAGCTACTTTATTATAGACATTCCGATTTACTCTTTTGTTTATTCATGATGGGCTTTGCTGAATTCCTCATTCATCTGAATAACAATAATTTTCTCAACAGACTATGGGTATTTTTCATCATGAGAAGACATGAATGTCACAGGATGATTTTTGAATAAGATAGAACTGAAAGGAGGATGCTCTTTGGCTCGAAAACCTGCTGATATTTGTCTGGTGTATGGTGACTCTTGAAGAAGCTGTTGAATACCTTTTGTTTATTAGAGGTTTGATGCCTTGAATAGTTACAATGCTGCACTTCCAGTCAGAGCAACCACAAGATGGCTGAATGTTTCGGGATATATTTGATCATTGCTGTCAAATAACTCCCAATGTTGTTGCTTTCTTTGAATTCGACTAACTTGGTGGTTGAAGACAAATGCTTATTTTGGAAGTTTGTTAATGATACCTTAAATTAGTCTTTCGAAACCTCCTGAATAAAAGTATCTTTCTTTATGATGATCCCCTTACTTCAGACTTCCATCGTAAACCAGGAAAGGTTATCTAAAAGGAGAAAGATGATCAAGGTTGTGCTATTTAAGAAACTTTCTCACACTTAGTTCCTGTTTTTCGTCTTAGAAGTCAATCAAGTTAGCACCAATATCAGCATTAAGTTTGTTGCTAATACTGGGACAAAATACTCTGCCTCCTGGTCTCTGAGCCTTTTAGAATATTTTGTATCTAAGTTGTGGAATAGTTGAAGCTTTGAGAGCCAAAGATAGACCTGAGATACCTGCCCCCAAGATGGCGATCGATTTTCCTTGCATGTATTGATCAGAATAATAAAAAATAAAGCGTAGAAGTAATATTTGGTACTAAACACTATATTCAAACATGGCGGACCTATACCACCAACATGAACCTTCAATATCTTTTCCCGGGCACTTCTATGCTAAGTAATTGGTGATCCTTTATAGATAATGTTATGCTATGATATGGTGATGGTGATAGTGATAATGGGCATACGTATTCATTAGTGATCATCTAACTCCAAGAAATTAGTAAAGAGCCTTCCTAACCTTGAAAAACTCCTCGCTGTATTAGCCTTCCATTATGATTTGATTCTCCTTCCTATATATGTACACTCCTTATATCGATATGCCCAGGCCAGTAAACTTGCACTGCAGTGACCTTTTGTTCATCTGGCTGTAGAACTGCTCTAACCGGAAGCTGCTTATCTCATAGTCTTCAATGCATTCAAGATGGATCTGTACAATGTTGCTGGACTCTTTCACTATTGTTCCCTTAACCTTCTGCACTTTCTTCTGATGCGTTTCAGGCAAATAGTTCATCTTGTACAAGAGAAGTTCGTTGCTATAACTCAGATAGCATATTTTTTTAATATTGCTATCATAGACCATGACTTTTCTGGGAAATTGAGAGTTTATATCTGTTTGATATTGGTTGAATAGCCTGCTGCTGTTCGGAGGCAAGTTAACAAATATGATGTCCTTTGGATTCAGTAGTTGAATCACGGTCATTGAAGAAGTGTACTCAGTAAGGTAAAAATTTCGAAGAGAGGTGCTCAGCTCATTATATTTCAGTGGAATTTTCGTAGTAGTTGGAAGATCAAAAGAAATATTCATCACCTCAACCTTAGACTGCTTCTTGGAAAGCATAGCTTCTTCGAAAGATAAAAGATGCTTTTCCTCCAAGGATTAGTTTTATTGAAACTTCCGATTTCTCAAGTTCTAAGGAACATGATGCCGAAGACCCAGTTCTGTGATTTATTATCTCTTTTCTCTTTTGTTTAAGTTGAACATGGGAATTGCTGATACAATCGATATGTATTTGTTTGTCATATTCTTCTTCTCGGTTTTCTCCTGCTACAGAAGCAGCTCCTGGGAAATTTCAGCTTATTCCTCCTTAACTTAAGGCGACACTATCTCTTCTTTGATCGAAGCTTCTACTTGTTCCTACTAGATCTACATCATAGACTCGGGTTTTTCTTCAATTTTGGAAAGGCTCAACTTGCTAGCACTTCGGAGCTGCTTCTTTTACTCTTCCTCAGCAAATAAATTGAATTTTTAAAACTGATATCTTACAGTCTCTTACTTTCCTGAACGAACCTTTCTCTTCTCCTCAGATCCAATGTAGTAGACCTCCAAATTTTTATGAGGGACAGCTAAAATTCCTTCGGCCGAGTGGATACTACAAACATTGATTCTGTTTTTGAGAGAGGTGGTTTGCTCGTAGTAATCTCCCATTTTTTCAAGGACAGTTTTAAACTACTTGGTGAAGTATTCAGATTGACTTTTGACAAGCTCGAGGAACCTAGAAGAGAGGTGAATGATACCTACTTTTTCACAATGATTGTTCTCTAGAAGTTAGTTGATGATTTTGGTTAAAATAAAGAGCATTTCGATCATAAGTTCAGAAGGATTGCACACTAATAATAGCTGAGGGTCTGACTGTGGATTAAATAATTTCGCTCTGTTCGGCTCAGGAAAGCTCCTTTCGAAAAATACCATCAACAGTTGGTGAAGTTCCCTCTGCAGGTGGCTCTTTTTAAGGACTTCTTGTCTTGGATAGCCATCTGTGATTAGCAAGTTGGTAGGCTGTGTTATGAGATTGTCCATATCCAAACCTGCAATATGGTTCATCGAGTAGTTGTTGTAGTTCACCAGGTACATAATATTGATGAGCCCATAACTGATTTTCCAATACAGGCTGCCGAGCGACGATCCAGCCAAATAGCAGCTGAATTGGATAGAAAGCTAATTATGCATGATTGATGACTCGTTTTCACCTTCACTCGCTGTCTCTTCCTGCTTCTTCTCAGAGAGCTCGACTGTCTTCTTCTGTAGGGGCTTAACCAACTGCATTTATTCGAAATGGGAGTATATTTTGTTGAAAATGACGCGATTGTATTTAGGGATTCTTATGTTGAGAAGCTACTAGTGGATCGAGAGGGGAGCATATCGCATGATGGGTTGTGTTGTATAAAAAATCTTGGGATTCATGCCGATTTCTGATATTAGGAAAGGGTATGCTCCTGAATACTCGAGACCTGAGTGCGAAATCAACACAATTTTTACATCTTTCAATTGTTCAGAGATCGCTCGGTACTTGCTGAGGTCAAAGTCAGGGTTGATGCCGCAATCAAGCATCACTTTGTATTTTTCCTCTAAAATGATCAAGGAGCAGGTAGCCTTATCATCAGCAAACGACAATATCTTCTGAAAAAGCAGCTTCATCAGATATTAATATTACCTAGTTTAAAAATAGAGCTTTCATATAGTCAGTACAGATGATTAATTTTAATATGCTGGTGCTATCATTTAGTCCGGACGGACATGCTGCTCAACCTAACAGAGTTGCCGCCGATAGTCGAATAGAGGTTGTTGTTATCAACCACAAAAGTTTCGAGACTAGTGTCTATCTTTCCTCTTCGTTCGCATTCTATCATCGCTGCGATCACATCACGACCAAGATACTCGTAGTCATCTGGAAAGAATTTTTGAATCGACTCATAGAGTGCTTTCAGACGATCGAGGGCTTTTTTGTACTAAGAATTGTTTATTTCCAGTCGAGCAGCGATCAGGTCGATAATGATCCTGGCCTCTATGTTCTCTTTTCCCTTCTTGTCACTATCTTTGATCTTGGCAAGCTCTTCTTTGACTTAACTGGTTTTGTTCCTTTCGTAGAGGATCTGAATCTTTTTTGCCTTGAAGATCAAAGTGTTCCTTTCTCCTGCAATTTTGAAGGCCTCATCTAGCTATCCTTTTTAGATGTGGGTGTTGATCAGGTTCTATCTTTCAATGTCATTGGCTATGCTAGTTGAGTTGGTCTTAGTTCCAGAGAGAATCAAGTTTGATGCTCCCAGAGACTAGTTATTGTTGCTGATGATCCTAAACAGACACGACTGTGACTTGAGGTAGTATCTGCTGACCCCTCTGCACAACTCATATATTTTCAGCAAGACCGGTTCCTTTCCATAATCTCGATCATTCTGTTTCTTGAATTATTTGTAGGCTAGTTCTCCATAGTCAATGTCGTATTCGAAGTTTGAGGTCTTACTGTTGAGTCTAAAGGAAGACATTATGTTAAAGATCACGTCACCTTTTTTGAGTATTTCTTAGTCAGGTTTTTGGCAAATATGAAAGCCATTGTTTTCGGCTGCATTCAAGATATTGTAATCATATGGGAAATTTACAACAAAAAGGAAAGTTTTTCCCTTGTTTGATTTGTTGATATTTTTGAAAGCCTGTCGAGCATTATCTTAGTTGGTAAACCCTCGCATGAAGGCTGAGAAGAAAAAGTAGTTATCCTGGCCCTCCATCTTTTTGACTAATTTGATCTATTCCTAGCTGAGGACAGCCACGATGTAGATCGGTTCTTTCCTCCTGTTGTAGCTGGCTTTTGGGTAGGATATCTTGATGCCGTTATTGAGTCCCCAAATAGGGAAGATGAAGTATCCTAGATCCATTGGATCTTTAGATAGCAGGAGCACCTTATTGAGAGATTCAAGGATGAAGTTGATCTTGAAAGCGTAACTCACCAGCAGCATGCTCTGCTTGGCTTCATTGGATTCCTTCTGAATTTATTCCTTTAGTTTTACGATATTTTACTTCTCCTTTGGGTCATCGGTGCTTTGTTCGAGCAGCTGATAGAAAAGATTCTGATACTATTTCTTGTTGCCTGCCTTATCATGGTACTTTCCGATATAGAAGCTGTAGACCAGGAAATATTTGATGAGGAGAGTAGAGCTTATAGATTTACATGCGGGAAGAATTAGAGAGAGATCAGTGCTATTAGATCCTCTTTCTGACCGAGTTATGTCGATGTCCATCTCGTTTTTCTTTTTGTTGATGAGGGTCTTCATATCTTATAAATCGGGCAGGAGAAGAGTAGGGTCATGACTGATTCTGATTTTGCTGTTAGCCTGCTCAGAGAACCCTCCTCCATTGCTGGTGTCTGTGTTGCAATTTCCCATTTACTATTACAATTTAAATATCAATAACTCCACTACATTCGCTACTCATACATTCTATAAGATTTGATCCAGCACTTCCACTTACTACTGAATATGATTCTCCATTTTATTGATCAGGCAAGTTGTCAGAATGGAAGTCCAGTTATCGATTTTTTTTCCATTCTGAAACAAACGCTTTCTTTAT
>Ga0100385_1004516_pt1 | contig 11961 bp, 13 predicted proteins | sample CryGeymeta201509_FD_81543 | JGI IMG/M metagenome (GOLD analysis project Ga0100385, IMG submission 81543) | Groundwater microbial communities from Crystal Geyser aquifers in Utah, USA - Crystal Geyser metaG 2015-09 | ecosystem: Environmental > Aquatic > Deep subsurface > Groundwater | place: USA... | reverse complement strand
TTGTAACGGATGTGACGTTGTTGTTTTCTTTTGTTGCCGTACTGTAGGACCAGAGAAATCGGCATTATCTGCCCATTCTACAATATAGTGAGTGGCCCCACTAACGGGGGTCCATGTTAAGACAATTCCTGTATCCGCCTGAGGAGTTGATTCAAAGCAAATTACAGATTGGTCTCTAGGAGTAAGCAAAGAAGGAGTGGGCAATATGACATGCTCACTCCATTCCGCTGGAGGGGTTACTGCCTCAGGACAAATTTTCTGAGACAAAGAATAATCATCAGACATTAACTACATCCATTTGAAGTTACCGAGACAACAAGAAGTTCGCCAGAAAGGCTCCAAAGATTTAGCCCAATTTGGGTTGAACTCAGGGCTACCATTTTTACTTCCCATTCTTCACCATTATACCCAGTAAAAGTTAAAGGTAAAGTGTCAAAAGGAGCAATTCGGTAATAAATGTCAAAAAAGAGGCACCTCTCGGCTGAGCATACCCCCTCACACTTAAAAGCAACCGTATCCCCGCCATACCTGAAAGGCTGACAACCCTCTTGGTAGACTTGAGTTCTAGAAGTCTTCACTACTGAGTAGTCAAGCGTAGGGACGTAATCCCCATATTGAAATTGTTGGGGGAGATCTTCCCCCGCTAACGTGGCAATAGCCATAAAAACTCCTATACTATGTAGGGATATACATCATCTGGATTTTCAACTTGAATGTTAAAGACACGATTATCGTTAACTACCGTTGTTGGGTTCTGGGAATTATTCCCGCCCCCGCCCCCGGCTTTAGGCTTTCCGGGCGTATCCACCTTAAGCACAAAGTTAGAAAGTTCTGCTTTGAGTACATCGGCAATAGCTACGCCCCAAGTTTTGCCTAAGTTCGCCACAAATCCGGCATCAAGTAAGGTAGCCTGTAGGGTGCCTTGTTGGATACCTCCCTTAGTGCGATCAACCACCAATTCAGCGTCACTAAGTCTTTTACCAGTTAAGGCCCGCTGAAAGTTCAATGTTTCTTCAGCAGTTTGAATCCTATCATTGATTCTGGGACCACCCTTACCTGAATCTCTTAGTTTCTGTAGTAACTGGAGTCTCTTTTCTAACTGAAGTTCTCTTTCATAAGCACGCTTAGCTCGTGCCTCGTTTTGAGCTTGAATTTTATTACGGAATGCTAAGAGAGCATTAGCTTGACCTATACTTTCTAATTGCTTAAGTAGCTCATTCGTAATAGAATTCTCAAACTCTACCTGCTTATTCTTCTCTTTTAATTTCTCTTTGTTCTTTTTGTCTTGTGCCTCTTGGAAAGAAGCGTCTAAGGCAGCAAGGTCTTGAGCAAGAATAGCGTCTAAATCGGACTTGACCTGAGCCTGACGAGCTTTGATAATAGCATCTGTCTCATCTTTCAGAGCTTCTGCTACTTTTTCAAACTCTTTCTTTTCTCGGGCTGCCGCTTCCTCTTGAATTAAAGCACGTTCAGCAACATATTTTTGATCTTCATCAAGTATACCATCAACAAGTTCTCTCTTGCGAGATAATTCATCATCAGCTAACTCTTGATCTCGCTTCTTCTTATCCTCAGCTAGTTCATCAGCTGCCTGAGTAGTTATCTCAGCGATTCTAGTATTTAGAAATTGAATTTGTGCAAGGCGATCATCAATGTTTTTTTGCAAACCTTTAAGGATTACATCACTAGCCCCTTGAGAAACCGCAGTTTCAAATCTCTTTTTCTCTACTTCCAGCAATTTCTCTGACTCTGTTATTAAAGAGCTTAATTGGGAAACCTCATCAGATTTCTTACTACTCTCCTTAATATCATTTACAGCCTTATCTACCTCACTGGCTTTTTTGCTGAATTCGTCTGCTTCTTGAGCCGCTCTAGCAAAAACACCTGCAATTCCTGCTGCAATATCTTCTTTACTAAGAACCTGACCTAGCTTATTAGCCTCGGCTGTGGCCTCACTAAGGAATTTCTTGATTTCCTCTGATTGGGGAATAATACTGTTGAGAAATTGACTGCGTTCAAGGTTCTTGTTAAGATCTGCATTAATTGCCGAAATAGCTTCGGTAATGTCGGCAACTGTGGAATCCTTATCGAGTTTGATATTAAGGTTGAGTAATTGATCTTGAAACTTAGGTAAGAAGTCATCTGTGAACTTAGACCTATCTCTTTCAAAAACACTTGCGGCATCCCCTAAGGCAAGTAGAAGATCCTTCTGACCAGCTACATACTTCTTGATATCTTCTCTTTCGGCGACCAAATCAGTGCTTGGACGCAGAGCATCAGATAGAGCATTCTCTGCCTTACTTAAACTATCTTGTAGTTTTTCGGCGGCAGTCTCGTACCTCTTAATTAGACCATCGATTGAGAAAGTATCTTTCCCTTCAGCAACTAATTTGGTTCTTTCCTCTTTTAATTCTTTGACCTTACTAAGTAGAAAATTAACCTCATTAGTAATATCATTAAAACTAATATCACCTAATAAGTCTCCTAACTCAATAGCTTGAGTACCATTTAATTCAGGTAGTTTTTGTATCAACTCTAGGAGTTTATTATACTTGTTTTGAAGATCACTGGACTCGTCAAGAAGGTCAGTAAACTTTTTGAATTCTCCTGAGGAAAAACCTTCTAAAGCGTTCTGAAGTTTTTTGAGGGCCATCTCAGCTTCTTCAATCCCTTTACTACTCTTAGATCCAGCAGAGGCGATAGCTAGTAAAGCAGTGGCAGTCTTAGGTCCATTAGCCGTTACTACTCCAAAAGCAAGCGTAGCAAGGTCAAACATGGATCTACTTAAAAAGTCAATTACCTTAATAAGAGCGAGGGCTGCCGAACCTATTCCTGTAAAAGCTTGGACAACTAAAGTACCAAAATCAATTATTAGTTGCTTATTCTCTCTTAGAAATCTAACAAAATTTGTTACCCACTTAATTATCTCAGTTAGGACACCAGCTACCACCATTCCAAAAGAGTAGAACTCATCGGAACTAGATGCTGTCCCAGATCCCAACTCTAAGAATAAAAGTTGTACCTCTACTAGGAGAGCCTTGAAGGCAGGAACCAGTTGCGAATCCACTACCATCTGAAATCCTGCTAAGGCAGGAAGTATAGTATTGGAAATGATTGTTCCTATAGACTGTAGCACCTGACTGAGAGCCTTAGAGGACTCAACAGCAGTATTAATAACACCTGTACTAAGTGCCGCCGTAATAGCTACACCTAAAGAGATAAATGCTGCCGCTGCTGCTGCAAATGGGGCTACTATAGCCGTAACCGCTGCTGCAATAGTAAGAATCAGAGGTAGGAATTCTGAGCCTAACACAAATACAGTGATTGTAGTTGCAACAGTCAACGAGCCTAGAGCAGATATCATACTTCCGATTGCTATTACAAACGGAACTGCCGCCGCAGCAACAGACCCCATAGTAAATAACAAGACACCTAAGGCTGCCGAAGTTACCCCAACGCTAGTGGCTATCTTCAACGCTGATTGAGACAAACTCTGGTTAGTTTTTACGAAACTCGTTACCTTAGTTAGTAAGTCAGTAATGGTTGTTACATAACTACGAAGGTCAACATTGAGAAGTGCTCCTAAAGTAATCTTCAAACTTTCAAAAGCACTTTTTAGGATTAGTACATCACCTGTAAGTGTATCTAATCTAATTGCGGCAATCTTACGGGATAAACCCTGAGATACATTGATCTGGGCTAGAATAACATCAAAGGCTTGCGAACCTTGGTTAATAATAGCCTGTAAGGATCTAAAAGCTCGTTGGTCAAATAATTGGCCCAAGGTGTTAGCACCTACGCCGAGTCGTTCGAACTCCTTTACAATATCAGATAGTTTATTATTTCTAGGGTCAATTGCCGCGAAACTTGATCCTAACCTGCCTAATACTTCATCTGCTAGTTCGGCATTTTCTACCAACTGAGTTAGGACTCGTGACAACCCGGTGCCTGCTATCGAACTACGGAGACCCGAATTAGCCAATACCCCTAACGCTGCTGCTGTTTCCTGAATCGTTTGACCAAAGGCCGCCGCAGCGGGAGAGGCAATCTTGAAAGACTCTTGCAGTTTGGTAATATCAGTATTAGCATTAGTTACTGTCGCGGTAAGAACATCTGAAACCTCTTGAGCACTCTTAGCTGATAACCCAAAAGATCTAATAATGGTTGCTTGTAGATCTGCTGCATCCTTAATTGTTGCACCCGTGGCCGCCGCAAGAGTAGTAATACCCTCTAAAGCGTCAGCGACTTCTTCATAAGAGAAGCCTGCCAGACCTAAAACCTTAGCCCCTTCTGCAATTTCTAAAGCTGTAAACTTAGTAGTCTCAGCTAATGCTAGAATTTGTTCAGATAGTACTGCTATTTTTTCACCGGCAGCTACCGATCCGTCTTGAAGACCTGTAATAACAGAGGATGTATCTGCAATTGCCTGCTCAAACTCTGCATTGGAGGCTACGAACAGGGACACAAAACCTGAAATTACTCCCCCAAAAACAATCAATTGAATTCCAGCATCACGCAAAATAAAACTTGCCTGACGTATACTGAAGCCGAATTGTTTTATACTCTGACCTGCACTGATTAAACCAGAACCTATTTGTGCCGCACCGTTAACTATACCCGTCTTTAACGACAAAAAGGCATCCCTCAAATTATTAAACGCCTTCGTGTTATTTCCCTTAGAGAAATTACGAAAAGCAATTCTAACCTGAGTTATGCCTTTTATAATGTTACCAAAACTATCGTTAAATACCTTCTTGGACTTCTGAGCAGCTTCGGCTAATTTATTGAAGTACGAGGCACCGGCTACAGGCTCAAACACTTTATCTTGAGTATTAGTGTTCGGGTTCTTACCGGGATTCGTAGCATTCTGATTTTGGTTGCCGCCCGGAGGGGTCTTGGCCAGTTTTGCCCTGAGAGCTACGATAGCTGCTAGTTTTTTAACGGTGGTCGTCAATACTTGGTTCAGGCGTTTTACACTTTCAGATACTTTATCTACAAAGTCTGCTGCGTCACCAAAGTTTGCTAATGCCTGCTTAACCAACAATACGTTGTTATAGACATTAATTGCTGCCTTGGTGATCTCTCCCATCTTCTTAGGCACGTTGTCAAGCTTATTAATGCCTTGAACCAATACCTTAATTCTAAAGATTGCATCGCCTAGATTTGCCATATTACCTTATACCACAAGAATTTAGAAATTCTTTGAAATGCTTCTCGTTTGCATGTTGGGCCATTCGAGTAGCTTGTGCTTGTTGTCCGATTAGTTCATTTTCCTTATACTTCTTTTTAGTGAATAACGCAAATACCTGATAAAAAGTGAGGTCCAGCACTTCATCCAAGGAATACCCCAAGGTTAATGAGGCATCTACGATGAATTCAGCTAGACCATAACTTTCTGCCTCAGTATCTACTTGTTCAAAAAGTCTACTAGGGCTTGCGGAGTCGGAATCCCCGCTAGGATAAAATTTTGGCGTAATGTAGCCACATCATACACGTTTTTACAGGCTACAATTACTTCTGAAATATCTACTAGGTGTAGGTCGTCGCCGAACTTATCTTCAGTTTCTCCAATTGATTGATAGATAAACTTCTTTACAAAGAAGAAAACTTCGTCATTTTGTAAGAAAACTGCAAGAGTCTCTGCTACCTCTACTTCATTATCAGTATCCATTGCGGACAATAAGTGAAGGAGATTAAACCCCTCGCTAATTAGCTTAACCATCTTTCGGATACCTAAGGCTTTAAACTCGTAGGTTCCAATGGTAAAGTTTACAGTATATGTCTGATTGGCGACTTTAGCTGCGTCCAGACTTTGCTTGGCCGTAGTAGTTGCTACAGCGTCATTTCCCAAAGCATTAGCCATGTTTGACGTTCCTCATAGAGTGGTTTCGTAGATGGTCTCGTAGTTGGCCCATCTTTTTGTCGTAGGTAATGGGATCAATACAAGTTTCCCCATTCGTATATTGGAAAATCAAAGAGTTTAATTCTTCCTCTACGTTAACTTCAGAATCCTTAGCGGTAACTTCGAAAACAAAGAAATAGATATTGTTCTCGCGGGGTAGAGGTTCCAATCCTACAAATCTGGTATTACAAACCAGTTGGGCACCTAAAAAGGCTGCCTGCTTAAGATCTCGTGTCTTGAACGTAATTTTTTGCATGTCTCTTTTTCAATCAAAATTGTAGATAAAAAATAGAAATCGAATATCGTATCCTAATATAGTCTTAGTGCTTAGTTAATTACTAAGCGGTCCACTCAAAAGGAGCGGTAACGGTTAAATCGTCTTCAACAATCGTGTGGCTAGTAGGCGTGAAAGCAAATCGTGCCTTCTTAGCTTCGAAGTACCAGTTAGTACCAGCAGGGCCAACAGGGCAGTCGCAAGAACCGCTAGAGCAGTCTGCAACAGTCAAGGAGTTCTCTACTAAGTATTGACCAATAGCCGCCGACAAAATCGAGCGAATCAAGCCCGGTTCTGACAACAGATTATAGCTATCAACAATAGCAAAATCTGCTACGGCTGGAGATGAGGTAACTTCCGTTACGGTTACTGTCCAAGAAGACAGGTCAATCGATTTATCGCACAAACTCATTTAATTATTCCTTAAACTTAAGGGGCACACACAGTAGCAGCATAAGTACAACCATCGGTAACGATACCGAAAGTGTTGCTATTATCGGGATCTTTCAAGATTTCAAATTCCATAGCCAATCGAGCTTCTTCTCCAAGGTTCAAAACATATTCTGTTTCAGAATTGCTTTGTGCTCGGTAGAATTCAAAAGTTCGGCAGCCACAAGCAGGACCGGGGCCTTTGATAGCCAAGGTTACTTCACTTGAGGCACAACCATCGTTGTAACCTAAAGTTAACACGCTGGAGACCAAGTTTGCTGTTGGGTAGCCAAGAGCGATTCGGAACAAGTCCAAGGTTACTTCGTGAGCCGTGAAAGATACAAAATATTGCTCGCTAGTACGAACAGATTTAACAGTTCCCGCGAATTGATCGCTAGAGATAGACAAAAACTGAGGTGAATACCGAACGGTAGCACCACCAGTCGTCGAGCCAATATCAGCGTCGTCGATACAAATAGTATACGTACCAATGATGATATTGTCAGGATTAACAGCCATTTATAAGCTCCTAACAGGTTTCTCCCGCTGGGTCGCGGGGGTCAGATACAGGATCAGGCTCCTCAATATCCACTATACCATTTGCCTCGCAGTCGAGACGCCAAGTTAATTGGATATCTATTGCCCTTACATGGATATCAGAATTATGTTCAAAATCGTAATCTTCTTCAGTATAGGAGGCTAGGTACTGAGTCCAAACATTGGCGATGATTCCATTAGAAACATCCCAATAATCATTAACAGGGTCAGTAATACTCTCCACTAAAATATCGGTAAGGTTCATCGTCAGTAACTCACTCCTAGAGTGAACCCTCAGAGTGACTCCTGTTCTATGAACAATAGTTACTGTAGGACTAACTGGCGTAGATCCTGTTATCTGAATAGAGACGTAAGGAGACCTGTCCTTAACATCTTTAAGATACTGACCTATGTACTGCTTTCCAGTATCAACAGGAAGGGCAGCAACTAAATCAGTATTGTCTTTGAGTTTGTCTGTTATTGCCTCCATTAGGAGTAAGTGGCTCATCGACTTAATTTCCTTAGGTAAGAGGCAAAATCTAGCTCAAACTCTCGTATGAGCCTACCCTGTGACGCCGTAAAAGTAGGATAGATAATTGGATAGGCTTTATTACCAAAAGTCCTAATTCTATAAGCCATTCTTTGGGTAACTTCTTCCAATCTAGGTCCGCTAAAACCGTACCGGAGTTGAACCCACCTTCTTAGAGTAGCCGTGTCAACCGCATGAGGGTCAATACGATAGGTTCCCGGCATAGGCTCAATGTGCATACCATAGTCAATATAGTAACCAAAGTCTACATAATCCTCACCGGCTTCCGATCTAGTTGCTTGAAGTAACTTCTTGGTGAATAAGTGATTCTTCCACGGTGGTCTAGGATCGGTAGCTAGTCTATCTTTGATCCTACGGATTACAACTTCATCAACAGATTTTTTCATAACTACTGGCATATCTTTTTCCATAAGCAGTAGTTTCTGGACATTTCTAGTGGCTTTAAGCATCCCAGTAAAACTTACTTCTAACATTACAACCTCGGATTTGGATCATCAAGATCCTCTAATTCACCCTGAATAGTCGTATGATGCCATTGCCCTTGAATATTCTTCTGGTGCTCAAATCTCACGATTTTGTAATAAACAGGAGGGCCTGTAAACCTATAGAAAGTAAACCCCTCTGGGAAGTCATTACATCTACCGAATGTTGTGAAGTCTTCTGTAGTTTCCCCATGGATTAGCCTGTAGCCGCCCGAAATTATTGATATCGAACTTGAACCGTTAACCCATTTAGTTCCGTCCCATGTTAGTAAAAGATCCCCGTCAGGCGTTTCTATCCATACTTGTGGTCCGGTTCCAGAGGGAACACTTTGAGGGGTGAGGATATTAGGGGGCACTCCCCAGTCAATACGAACATAATCACCATTAACGATCTTATCTGGTATAGAAGGACCATTAATGATGATACGACGCATAAAGGCAGAACTTTCGCCGAAACCTTTAGGTTGCTGGAAGTTCTCGGTGAAGAACCTAAGCTCTCCTACCCTTCCTTGCACGTTTTGGTATAGGATCTGATCCACTGTTCCCTGAGCTATCATCCCGTGTACTACTCTGTCCTGCCTCCTCACTAGGGTCAACCTGTGGGGACTCGTCATTCGTGTCGGGCTGTTCTGGAGCACTTGTTTCTTCCTCTATGGTTAACCGAGTCCCATCTGTGAAGAAATCAGGAAGTTTGAAATCAGCAGTGTTGATTACTTGTCCTTCCTTGAAGACATAACCGCCTGCTTTGATTTTAACTTCTTTTCCCTTAGGAACTGTATATTTTAACACCATCGTCTACGATCCTCACAATCATCATTGGTACAGTTAACTATATTGAATCCAACCTGATGGAAAGGATTTATATAGGCTTGGATTCTCTCATCTAACTCTGTAAAACCTGTAGATATTCTCAGGTTTAATAAAGTGTAATCCTGCTGATAAGACTGGCTTGTATCTTCAAAGTCTTCACGAGTAAGTCTTGAAGGTCTTAATCCACTGCTTCCCGGCTGAATATACTCTTTGGCCAGAGTAAATACGATATCTTTATATCCGGCTGGCATCACTTCGCCGAAGGTGCCACAAACCTGAACTTCTCTTTTAGGAAAGCAATCGTTGCAGTACCGAATATATCGTTTAGATACTTCAATATAGTCAGTATCTATGGTCTCCCAGTCATCACAGTCTGAAGAACATTTTCTAATCTTAACGCTAGTTAAGCTAGTTAATGGCTTAGTGGTAATAGGGAATAGAAAAAGTACGGGGTCATTAGATCCCCGTACTGTAACACATACCGTGTCTGGACAATAATCTTGACCAGTCATGCGGTTTACTAAATCTAGGGCTACATCAAGTTTGACTTGAATATATGCCTCAGAGCAGCATAAAGCTTGAGCATCGCATGATAGGTAGTCTAATAGATCAGAGGCTAAAAGGCACATCCCGTCCTCTCCAAAATCGTCTAAAGAAATACTTACGCCTGTATGGGTCAGGATCAGGAATAGGATCTATCTGGTCGTCTTTATCGTTCTTATCGTCCCGCCGAAACCACCTACGATCTTGGTCTTCTTTTCTCTGTTTCCTATATTCCCACCTCTTTTCGAAAAAATCAATGAAAGGAGTATTCCTGTTCTTACAGGATTCTGTTAAGCCTATAAGGCATAGCAAGAGAATAATTCCCAAGACCATATAGGATTTCATTAATTACACCCGTTGGGACCACAAGTTCCATATCGGGTTCCACCGAATCTAGAGAATACAGGTCGGGCTTGAATAACCCGGCGTACCCCTTGCTGTACTCGTTGAACCGGCTGAGATTGTACAATTTGGCGTACAGGTTGAAACTGAGGAGCCTGAGAGTAACCTGATACAGGAACTCCATTGACGGCGACTAAGGTTTCTCCGGGGTGTAATGAGTCTAGTGCTGCCTGTAAATCCTCTTGGCTGACAGAGGCCGTAGGGGCTGTTTGTAGGGCTTGGACTCCTGAACCCTCTAACGAGGCAACTCGTGCCTCAAGATCGCTCACACGGCCTGTCAGAGCCTCTAGCGTGGATGTTACAGCAGTTTGAGCTAGAGGAGTTCCATCTTGGCTAGGTACAGTACCGACACCAGCAGTTACAGCCAGTAGAGATAACAATGCGTTTTTAATCATTTGGTTTCTTTCTTACAGTGAGTTTTTGGGGTCTTCAATAGCCCCGGTTAGAACATAAAAGTCGTGATACTTACGACATTGGAAGGCAGATTGCATAGTCAGCAGACCGTAACCTGCTTCTCCCCAGCTTGCACCCTTTGGACCATATAGTTCATCTTGAGTTGGTCCCCAAGAGTTTTTAAGGTCAGGATGTACTAGGTCTTTACCGCCTACCCATTTAGCTGAGTGGAATAAGGTTGCATGATTACCGGGGCCATTGCCTTGAACGACATATCCGTTGTTTAACCGCATTGAGGCATTTGAAACATGCCACGCCATAACAATTGGGTAGCCCCGAGCAAGGCAAGTAGCAATAGTTCGTACAAAGCCTGCATAATCTGTTGGGATTTGATAAGGCTCCCATACCTTAAATCGGCTTGCTTCTTGATCTGCCTCTTGTAATACTTGGCGATTTACTTGGCTCTTGTTATAAACAAGGTGACCAATCTGACCACTTGGTAGCACCCGTGGGGCACAGCCTGAGTTCTTAATAAACTCCATTCCATGGTGGAGCAGTGAGCCTACGTCTCGGCCACCATTAATATTCATGTACAAATAGTTATCAGCTAATGCTACATGTTTTTGACCGGTTTGTTCGCCAATTTGGTAAAGCCCGCCTACGGCAGCACTTGCATTACAGTTATGAACACCAATACCCTCGGCTACATAAGAATGGTCGTCCTTTACCTCAAAGTTGAAGACATAATTATCAAAATCTTCGAATTCAATTTTATCAACTCGTCTCCACAAGTAAGCGTCAGTTACTTCATATCTAGGACTTTGTTCCCCTACTGGGTTTTTTTGCCATTTTACTATATATCTAGTTTGTCGCTTCTTAATCTTATGTCGCGGGTTAATTTTAACATCTAGTGTTTCAATTCTTGCAGCATGACCTAAGAAGATAGCAATATTATACATATTAATAGCTAGGCTATGAGAGACAGTAACACCCCCCCAACTATCAACACTACCTAGACCATCCCCATCCATCCAACCTTGTAGAATACCCTCTAAGCATTCCTTATTGGCTGAGGTTAAAGCGGGATGTAATTGTTTTCCAGCACACCCATAAGAACATAATTCAAACAATAGGTTAGTCCAATTTGAGCCATATAGTTTAATCTGACATTCATTGTTACGAATTACTTTAGTGGCTTCTATCTCAAATTTATCTTTTAAGATATCAATAATAGTTTGGGCATGGGTATGTTCTTCGTGCTTAGCTAAGCAAAATTGAATTTTTGAATAGTTTAGTGAACCCTCAGCTAGAAAAATACCTAGTAACCAACCGAAATCGTAGTCAAGATCAATTTCTTCTGGAACTGGTACTCTATGCTCCGTTGACTCGGATTTTCCGGGTATCTTACGAGTGACTTTTCCTTCTGCTTGGAGTCTCCGTTCCTTTTTGAAACCAATTGGCTTTGCCATGATTTCCCAAGGATAGATAGTATCAGTAGTCTGAGGAGCAAATCTAGGAATTGCCACCCAATCGTCAGACGTTAAATCTTTTGCCTCTACATAACCCCGTTTTGTTAAGAACGGATGTTCAGGAGTGCAGCGAATATGTCTATTCCCCCAAACACATACTCTAGTAACCT
>Ga0100385_1004514_pt1 | contig 11962 bp, 7 predicted proteins | sample CryGeymeta201509_FD_81543 | JGI IMG/M metagenome (GOLD analysis project Ga0100385, IMG submission 81543) | Groundwater microbial communities from Crystal Geyser aquifers in Utah, USA - Crystal Geyser metaG 2015-09 | ecosystem: Environmental > Aquatic > Deep subsurface > Groundwater | place: USA... | reverse complement strand
TGTTTCCATTGGATTCGGACTGTGCATAAACGGCGATCAGTTTGCCATTTGAAAGGCTTGCTATCGCAGGCATAAATGCTGATATGGCACCGGCAGCATAGACCGGGCTTCCTGCATACCACTTGTAAGTGGCAGTTGGTGAGCCAACTGCCACGGCCAGCGTTGCAGGCGTGCTGCTTGCCTTGCCATCATTGACAACAAGACTTAAAACATAAGTACCCACCACGTCAGCCGTAAAGCTCGGTTTAGCCGAAGTTGCCGAAGACAAAGCGGCTGTGCTTCCCGCAGGCTTCGAAGTCAACGTCCAGGCGTAGGTCAGAGAGTCGCCGTTGGCATCCGAGCTGGCGCTGCCATCCAGAGTAACCACGCTGCCAGCCACCACGTGTTGAGTAACACCTGCATTAGCAACCGGTGCAACATTGGTAACGACAGCAGTAACGCTTGGGTCATACATAAATTGGTTTTTTGCATTCACCCAAAACCCCTCACCCTTGGCAATGCTGGACAGCACGCCGTAGCCCTTCGATGCGGCATACGTCGACAACTGCTGGGCGCTCATGCTTGGGGAAAAGAAATTCCATTGGCTCTGGGCGTTGTTCCACGTCCAAACCGTGGTCACACTGGGGCTGATCGCTGTGGGGGTTGTGGCGTTGCCAAAGACAGCATCTGCGTTGATGGCGGCACCCGTATCGTTGCCGACCATGCTCCAGCCCGCGGGTAGTGCCTGTGACTGCGCCGATGCAAAGATCGGGCACAACAAGCCCAGCAATATGGAAAAGTGAAGGATGATTTTGTGCATGGTGACTTCCTTTTTTAATTTTTTGGCCGGCGTGCTTTAAGGCTTGTTCACCCAAAACCCCATGCCCGCGCCCAGCGTTTTGCCGGTAGCCGTAAAGTCAAGGTAGCTTTTGCCAGCGGTGTAGTCAAAAAGCACGTAGCCGCCCTGGCCCTCAAGGCTTGGCGAGTAGAAATACCACTTGCTGCCCGGGTTGTCCCAGGCCCATAGGGTGGTCAGGTTGATCGGCACAGCGCCAGTTGCTGGTGGTGTGGCACTCAGACCCCGATTGAAATCACTGGGGGTCAGAGCCGTGCCCAGGGCGACCAGGTTCCAGTTGGGCTTGAGCGCATGGGCTTGGCCAGCGGCAAAGTCAGCGCCGGTCAGTGCCGCACCGCTGGGTTGGTTTACAGAAAATGCTTGCAAGGCATTGACCCAAAAGCCTTCGCCTGGGTTGATGCTGCTCAGTATGCCGTAGCCTTTGCCCGTGGCGTAACTTTGCAGCGTGGCGGCATCCATGCCGGGCGCGTAAAACTGCCAGCCGGTTTTGGCCACATCCCATTTCCAGACCGTGGTGACGTTTGCAGTATTACCAAACAGACCGGCCACCGCCAGCGGTTGGTCTTGGCCGTTGCCCAGCAGGTTCCAGCCTGGGGCCAAGACAAGTGCATTGCTGCTACCAGCGCCACTGCCACTCAATACAACCACCAGCGAACTCACTTCAGCATCCGAGCTTAATGTCAAACTCCCAGCCAGACTACCGCTAATGGTCGGTGTAAACGTCACCAAGATACTGCAAACAGCACCGCTCGCCAAACTGCTGCCGCAGGTGTTGCTGCTCGTAAAATCACCGCTCACCGCAATGCCAGCCAGCGCCACTGTGCTGGCGCCCGTGTTGCTCAGTGTCAGCGTTTTGGCAGAACTTGGCGAACCCAGCGCCTGACTACCAAAGTCGAGACTCGACGCGCTCAACGCCAACGTGGAAGCCATCGGGGTAATGCTGTTGCTCAGCGCCGAGGCCACACTTTGGCCGGCTTCATTGGCAGCGGTCACGGTGAAGGTATATGGCGTGCCGTTGGTCAGGCCTTTCACCAACACCGGCAATCCCAGACTGGTCGTGGATTTGACACCACCACTGGGCAGCACGGTATAACTGGTCACCGGCGCACCGCCATCCAAAATTGGCGCAACAAAGCTGATGCTGGCACTGCCATTGCCGGCAGTGGCAACCACCTGGGTTGGTGCACCTGGCGCTTGGGCTGCACTGGCCAGTTCTACCGCACCCATATCGCAACCGGCAACTGGCCTGGCCGCGCCGCGCTGATCCGTTGTGACATTGGCAAGACAAGCCCCACGCCCCAGCACCGGGCTACCACTCAAGGGCAAATGCGTTCGGGTGCTGCCACCGTTGTCGGCCAGCGCGCCAAGCATCGGATCAATGCCCAACAGATTTCCAGTGCCTGCAACACTTACCTTGGCGCTGACATAGCCTGCCAAAGAGTCATTCGCCGTGATGGGGGTAGATGGTGTGGTGTACGAGGCGGCCCGTGCCACATCCACCATCTTGGTGCCGGCCAGGTTATTCCAGACGATGGTCGATGCCATGGTGATCCGGGCATCCACCACATTGCTGGCTGGTACGGTGGCGGGGTTGGTTGCCCCGGTACTGATGCGCACACCCGCTGTGGCACCACTTGGCGCGGTATTGTTGACCACCGTGCTGGCGTTCAGTGCCAACGACACATTGCCGTGCACATTGATGCCACCCCCCGTACTGCCTGCGGCATTGCCTGTGATGGTGCTGTTGCGTATCGTGGCGTGCAGGGCTGTTTCAGGCGTCTGGTAGTTGGGGTTTTCCTGGTAAATGTTCAAGCCACCACCCACGCCAGCAGCGGCATTGCCAGACACTTCACTGGCTTCCATCACAAAATCACCCCAGCCCAAATTAACGCCAGCACCGTTGCGGTAGCATGAATTTGTGCTCAGCGCTGCAACCTGATTACCCACAATTGCGCTGCGCAAGACCTGGGTTAAACCCAAAGTGTTTACCTTCACACCCGCCCCAGCGCAGTCAGACGCATTATTTTCAATCCGCGAATCAACCACACTCACCGTTGATTGGGTTGGCAGGCCGGTGTAGCGCCAGCCTACTGTTAACGCCCCGCCGTAGCCAGCACCCGAAGCAGCCGCATTGACGGCAGTGTTGTTGCTCAGCGTCGAATTCAAGATGCTTAGCGCTGCATCGTTTTCTGGATAAAACGCAATAGCACCGCCATTGTTTGCCTGGTTGCCACTGAGTACCATGTGGGACAGTGTCAGCGACTTGTACGATTTGATGGCCCCGCCGTCCTTGCTTGGCTCGTTGGTATCCAGACCATGTGTCAAAGTCATGCCCGACAGGCTGACCAAAAAGTCGGGGCTAATCACATTGCCCAATGCCAACGCTGCCGACTTGTCGATAAAAAACAAGCGCCCTTTGGCATTGCCATCAATGGTGAGCAGATTGGCACCCGGTCCGGTCACAGTGAGTGCATCGTTGATGCTGATCTGCCCGGAGGTCAGTGTCAGCGTGCCCTGCAACCCCGAAGCAAAGTCAATGGTGTCAGGGCCAGGGTTGCTGTTGGTCTGGGCGACCGCATCGCGCAGACTGCCTCCACCACTGTCGTTCAGGTTGGCAACGGTCAGCGCCAGGGGGCTTGTGCCGCTGCCGCTCAAGTTGATGATGTGCGGACTGTCTGGCGCATCACTGGTCACGGTCAATGTGCCGGTGCGAGTGCCGCTGACGGTCGGCTTGAAGGTGATGTTCAGCGTACAGAAGCCACCAGCACCCATGTTTGCACCACAGTTGTTGGTCACCGCAAAGTCACCGGTCGCGGTGATGCTGGTGATATTTAACGCAGCGGCTCCGGTATTGGACAGGGTTACCGTTTGCGCGGTGCTGGTGCTGGCGATATTTTGCGGGGCAAAGGTCAGTGTGGACGGCAAACCAGTGATCAAGGGCGTGTCTTTGAAAGTGGCCGTGACCGACTTGGCAGCATCCATGGTGACGGTGCAAGTGGCTACCGTGCCAGCGCTGGCACATGCACCACCCCAGGAAATTAAATTGGCGGATGGGCTGGCGGTCAAGGTGACAACATCACCGGCAAAGTAGCCGGTAGCACCTGCGACGGTGTCACATGAAAACCCTGTGTAAGCGCTGTTGTAAATTCGACCTGTACCAGTGCGACTCACACCCAAAGCCAAAGGTCCAAAACACGGGCCGGCCCGCACGAGGCGAACCTGACGGCTGCTACTTTTACTATATCCCGTGAAAACAACACCATCCCGAAAGTCAATATCCCACGCGCCGTCGTACGTGCTTAGCGCAAGTGCTGACGCTGACCAAAAAATTGTCGCGTCTGTGTTGGGAAACCATGTGGTGTTGATGGCTGGCGACCAGCCGCTGTAATCCACCAAGCTGAGGAGTTCCTCCTCGGTAGGCACACGCCAGTCGGTTTGCCCGGCAAAACTGCTCTTCAACACCTTGGCTGCATCCCAAGTGAAGGTGCTTGGCGTGCCACTGCAAGTCGTGCCAGTCCAGCTTTGCCCCACCGCGCAGCGCTGCCAGATCAGACGAGTAGGGGTGTGCATGACGATGCCAGCGCCTTGATCAACATAATCGGCAATCGGGCGCGCACTGTCCAAAAGTGCAGAAGACTGTCCGGCCCGAACCAACCGCACCGCAAATTTGGCATCGCGACCACCGTAACTTGCAGCGCCCCAGCTGAAATACGCATACCAAGCGAAACCAGATAAACTTGCATGTGCAGAAGCCGACCAAAAACTCGACGCTGGCGCGGCCGGAAAGGCCGTTCGATCAATCGCCGGGTTCAGAATTGCACGTTCCACAATTGACTGCAACTCCCGAATAGTCGGCACCCGCCAATCACTCTGCCCTGCAATCGTCACCGTGCCCGTCAGCGCATTAGCCTGATCAAAGGTATAGGTGCTGGCGGTGCCGGTGCAGGTTGAATTGACACCATCCCAAGTCTGCCCCATCGCACAGCGCATCCAGATCAGCCCGGTCGTCGGATCAGTCACCGTACCATCACCATTGTCCGAATAGGTTTTAGCCGCCAGCGCCGGGCTGACGGTGCCGGCCAAAACCAGCGCCAACGCCAGCCAGCGCAACAGCGCCAACAAGTGGGATGCAAACCCCGTGGCTGCGTGATTGCAATTGCTCAATAACTTCATGGAATTTCCGATGCAGGTTTGGCTGGACAGCAACGCCACCGTTGCCGCGTGACACTGATCATGTTAAGCGCAGTGGGGGCCTTCGCCTATCCCCCGTTTGGGGGAAGTTGGCAGCATTCTTGAGATAGCTTGATCAAAAGCAAGGATTCTGGACGAATTCCGGCATTGATATTCCCCCGAAAGGCAGCACTTGCCACCCTTCACGGCTTGTTCACCCAGAACCCAATGCCGTTACCCAGCGTCTTGCCCGCAGCAGAAAAGTCCAGATACCCCTTGCCGGTGGTGTAAGCGCCCAAGCCACCATTGGCTTCCAACCCCGGCGCATAAAAATACCACTGCGCCGCAGACGTGTCCCAGGCCCACAGCGTGGTCAGGTTCAGTGGGATAACACCGGTGGCCGGTGGCGTGGCGCTGAGCGACAGGTTGAAGGCCGAGGGTGTCACGTCGTGGCCGGTGGCCACCAGGTTCCAGCCTGGCAGCAAGTTGGCCGCGCCCAAGCTGAAGGCCGTGCCGGTTTGATTCGCCAGCGTAGCAGCCACCTTGGCATTGACCCAGTAGCCTTCGCCCGGGTTGATGCTGCTGAGCACGCCGTAGCCTTTGCTAGTGGCATAGGTTTGCAAGGTGGTGGCATCCATCGACGGTGCGTAGAACTGCCAGCCCGTGTTGGCGGCGTCCCACTTCCAGACCGTGGTCACGACCGCTGTGTCACTCAAGGTTGGAGAGACCGGCAACGCTGTACTCAGGCTGTTGCCCAGCAGGTTCCAGCCTGGGGCCAGGTTCAGGGTGTCGGCAGCGGGCTGAACGCTCACCGCGCCCAGCTCGACATTGGTCAGCTCCACGCCACTGGCACTGGTGCCAAAACCATCCAGCCGAATAGCGATGCGGTGTGCGCCAGCGGGCAGGTTTCCGTCGGCGCCACCCACATAGACTTCTTCAACCGATGTGGAGGCCAGCGGCACATGGCGCTGGTCAATTTCGCGCACCAGGTTGCCATCGACAAACACGCGCAAAAACCCTTCGCCCGCAGCCGCAAATTGCCAGTTAAAGCGCAGGGTGTTGACCGGCGCGCTGGTGGTGACCTGCGTTGTAATCAATGACGGCGGCTCAGCCACAGCGGCCGAACTGGTCAAGGCCAGCATTTTGGTGCTGAAACCGGCCTGACTTTGCATCTGAATACTTGAGCTGGCCAGCACTGACGTGGCTACGTCAACACCAAATTTCAGCACGTTGTACAAAGTGGCACCGGTGCCAATCACGTAGTTGATGGAGCCAGTGATAGTGTCAACTGCCTTGTCGATTGCCACGCCAGGCACATACACCCATGCGCCAAACGTTGTTTTTGCAACCGAATTGCACGTACCGTCGGCTTGCATACGGCATTCGGCATCTTTGATCTTTTGCAGCAAACTGAGGTTACCGCCGCCCTCAAGGGACATGGGGAAACCCTTGGTACCAGTCGCACCAGTAGCGCCAAGCCCATTGATGGAATCACGCAACAAATCAGAAAATTGTTTATCAATACTTTGGCCGTAAAACCGCATGGGCCTGCCATGGCGACAGGTGATTGCGTCGGCAAACTCGTAGCCATCACAGCCGTCGGTGTCGGGTGTCACATCAACGTTGTAGCCGTTGGGCAAGTGCAAATCGGTCGCATCGGCATTCAGCACACCGCTACCGGAAATATTGATCCCCAAAGGTCGTGTATCCACGTAGTTGTCAACCCATTGCGCACCTAACCCATAGCTAGAAACATGGCGCGAATTGATGGTGGGGTGAACCAGTGCACTGGGGTCAAACGCATCCAGATAAGTAGCGTGAATTTGGGCACCTGCTGCTTGCAAACGAGGTGTCGCTGTGTGGATCACATTGGCACCAGCACTATGAGCTATCAGGTGAATGTGCGAATACTTTCCACTCATCTCTTTCGCCAGATACTCACCAACACTTTTTGCTTGCCAATAGGCAACATTGGGAAACGCCAGCCCTGTATCAGCTTTCATTCGCCAATCCAGCACCCAAACGTCCCAAACATCATTGTTGGGTGCTTTAACCTGACACATCAGGGTGGGTTTATTGGCCGAAATGGCGGTGCTTATTGTGCTCACAAGCACACCGATCTTGCCGTTGCTACAAAGATCATTGGCCATCTCAACCGGCCAGGCATTGGCATCAGAATTCCAGCCATGCGTCATCACAATGGCCTTGTTGGCGGGAGTGATTGCTGTCGAATCCACTGGCCAATCGTTTCGAATCGGCGGTGTCTGTTCTACCTGCCCATCAAAAGTTCCAAAAGACTGTCCGGCCCGCACAAGGCGAACCTGGTAGCCGCCGTACTTACCGTAGCTGTAGGCAAAGCCAAAGTAGAAAAGACATTCCACGCGCTGCCAGAATAGTAGGCATAGGCCGAAGCCGACCAGAAACTCGACGCGGGCGTGTTGGGGAAAATGCTTTCGTTGATCGACGGGGTGACACATTTTTCCTCGACAATCGATTGCAGCTCCTTGATGTTGGGCAGGCGCCAGTCTCTGTAGCCACCCGTTGTCGCACTGACGGCTGATTGCAAGGCGCTGGCCCAGGTCGCGCTGTTGGCACTGCCGCTGCAAGTGCCCGCGCTCCAGGTCTGCCCTTCAGCACAGCGTTTCCACATCAGCCCGGTGCGGTTGTGCGTGACGGTGCCGTTGCCGTTGTCGGTAAATTCAGCGCTTGGCGTCGAGGCGGCGATACTGGCGTTGCAGGTGGCTGCGGCTTGCAGCCCGGTAGCAACACCCAACAGGCAAGCCAGCGTGGCAATGATTTTGATCAGTTTCATGGTTCTTCCTGTCTTTGTTAGGTTCGAGCGATGTCATTCGCTCTGCGCCAATGACCGCTGTGCAGGCCAATACAGGCGCCGCAGGGCACGCTGTTTGAGCGCTCCACTTTTAAGCCACCCTTGTTCCGCCACATAAACCCAGGCCAGCCCTTGCTGCGTCAGGCGTTGCAGCAGACAGTCAAGCCGCGCCAGCGACCAGGCCAGCCCGGCCTCGTCTGCTGACCAACCGGGGCGCAACACCGGCCTGCCGCCATGCCCGGGCCATTGCGCCACGCACCGCGCATCAGCGCCATAGAGCTCGACCTGCTTGCCCACCTGCATCAGCACACACGTATTCGCAAACAGTTTACGAAAATAGCGCCATTGCCCACGCATGGCGCTCACACCGCGCGCCGACTGGGTTGGCAGCAAGCGGCCATCAGCGCCCAGACGCACCAGCCACGTCAGCCAGGGGTAGCGCTGCCACAGCGAGGCCACCAATTGGTGGCTGCTGGCATGGTGAAAGTGCCCAAGGTAGCTTGCCAGCATGCAAAACAAGGGCTGCGCATTGGCTTGCAAACGCCAGGTTTGGGGCACGCGCCCCTTGATTTGTCGCTCGTAATGGCTCAGCTTCTCATGCAGGTTGGCGACCACCCGTCGGCGCACCAGGCGGTAGTCGCTCCGCTGCACATAGCCCAGAAAATCCACGCCATCGGCCACGGGCCGCAAGCGCCCGGCGTCACGCAGGCGCAGACCCAAGCGCTGCGCCAGAAATTGGGCAATCTGGTCGCGCCAGCCCAGCAGCACCGCCGGGTCAGGGTGCAGCAACACCATGTCATCGACATAGCGCACGTAATAAGTGCATTTGAGTGTGTGCTTGACAAACTGGTCGAGCTCGTTGAGGTACACATTGGCAAAAAACTGGCTGGTCAGGTTACCAATGGGCAAGCCAATTTCTGGCGGCGCATTGATCAGCCGCTTATGCGCTGGCACATGGGCAAATTCAGCCGCCGTGCCGCGCAGCACCGCGCCGGCTGCCGCATTGCCGGTGAGCACACGGCGCGTCAGCCACAACAGCTCGTCAGCATCCGCCACTCCGAGGTGGCGCGCATCGGTGGCGGGGCGGCGCCCATCGCGCTCCAGACGCCCACGCACCAGTTCAAAAAGCTGCCGCCGGTTGATGCTGTTGAAAAAGTTGGCAATATCGAGCTGTAAGTAATGCACGCGCTGCTGCGTCTTTTTGGCTTGCTCTTTGGCGCGCTGCATGAAGGTCTGCAAACGGTTGACAGCAGCATGCGTGCCCTTGCCCACCCGGTTGGAAAAACAGTCGTGAATAAAAACCGGCTCAAACTGGCGCTCCAGCCGCGGCACCAGCAGGTGATGTACCACCCGGTCAGAAAAATCGGCGGCCAGTATCTCGCGCGTCTTGGGCCGACGCACGACAAAGGCAACGGCGCGGGAGGGGCGCCAGACGCGCCCGGACAGGGCTTGCGCGGTGTTGACCAGGTGGTCCAGCAGACCCACCTCGTAACGCTGCGCGTTGCGGGTGCCACGCTTGCGCCGGCGACAGGCGCGGTAAGCGCCATACACCGCCGCCAGCGTGAAACCCGCAGAACCACTCTCCGGCCCGCACAAGGCGAACCTGGTTGTCGTTGTTCTTATTGTTGTTGTTGGCATTGCCATTGTTGAAATTGACATTCCACGCGTTGTCAGAATTGTTGGCATTGGCCGAAGCCGACCAGAAATTCGACGCGATAACCCACACTCTTGATGGCAGCCGCTGCGAACCCCAACAGGGGACTGGTATTGGCCACCCAGCGCCGCCGCATCCCCAAGGTAGCGACGGCTGAATTTGCATACCCGCAGCGCGCCATGCGGCGCTGTGCAGGTGGTATGGGCGCACAGTGGTGTCGGCACACGTTCAGCCTCCGGCCTTGTGGGCATCGGGCCAAACTTCGGGCCGTGCCTTGGCCCGGGCGCTTTTGCGCCACCCCCCGCTCTGCTTGCCCACCGTGACCGCCAGTTCGGCGAGTCGGGCAAATTCTGCAAAACTGGCAAAGGCTTGCAGCTCTTTGGCCAGTTGAATCGATAGCTTGATATCTTCCACCGCCAGCACCAGGCGCTCCAGCGAGCGTTCGCGCGCCTCGTTCTGCGCGGCAGCAGCACGCACCACACAGCGGCACACCGTCATCGCCTGTCGGCGCAGATCGGTGCCGAGTGCGTATTTGTGGTAGCGGGGGAAGTGCCGCACCGCCTGCTCGACCTCCAGCAGCAGCCGGTTGGCATCGCGCCAGATTGGCAAATTGGCTTGCCGGGTGCCCGTTGTCGTGCTCATGCTTCATGAATCAAAAAGACAAAATCACTGTCCGGCCCGCACAAGGCGAACCCGGCTGCCGAAGTACTTATAGCCGTAGTAGGCATAGCCATAGCCGAAATGGACAACCCACGCGTCGTCAGAATAGTCGGCATCGGCCGAAGCCGACCAGAAATCCGACGCGAATGTGTTTGGGAAATAGTCGGCATCGATGGTCGGGCCTGGGTAAGCGATGCTGTAGTCCACGATGGACACCAGCTCCTGGCGGGTGGGCATACGCCAGTCGCTGGCGCCGCACAGGCCGGCGGCGTTGACATCCTGCACAAATTTTTCAGTGTCGCAACGCCCGGGGGTTTGGCAGGTGCCGCCTGAAACGATACCCGCGCTGCCGCCATTGGTGGCGGAATTGCTGTTGTACCAGGTGTAGCTGTGGCTCTGGTCGCGCAGACCGCTGGTGATTTTGACTTCCCAGATCAGGCCGGTGACGTTGTCGCGCGTGCAGGCCCAGTCGTTGGCGCCTGTGCCCAAAATGGCCGAGGCCGACAGCACGCTGCCGTTGTTGGCAATTTTGCTGAAGTCAAAACCGGCCCCGCCGCCGCCTACTTTGGCCAGGTTACCCGCTTGCGCCTGGGCATCGCGCCCATAGCGGCAGTCTTGCCGGGGGTGCGTGCCGCTGTCGGCTGCCACGCTGCCGTTGGCCACACCGGTGTCGCTCCAGCAGTCGGTAATGCCGGTGTCGTTCAGGCCGACGGCGTGGGCTGCGCCGACCATTAACCCGCTCAAGGCCAGCATGGGTGCAAGCCCTCGCCAGCACCAAGTGCCTTGATTTACAACCCGCCGCATGAACCGCTTGTCAAAAATAGCCACAATGCAACTCCCGGTATCAAAGTGATAGCGCCTGGCGCAGTGTCAACCTGCACCCCCTGCGCTTTTGGCGTATGTTAAACCTTTTGCTGTATAGGGGAAACAGAAAAACAGAGCCTGCAAACCGGCAGGTTCAAGCAAACGTAATGCAGTCAATCTGCGAATGATGACCTATTGCATGACAAAACGTGCAGCGCATCAAACGGCCCCCAATCCAGGCACAACACTCGCCATACTCTCCACCTCAAACGCCACCAGGTTGCGCGCTTCTTTGCTGAACTCCACACCGATCAGGTAGATCGGTTGGCCCTGTGCCAGGTATTTGGCTGCATAGTTTTTGGCCTTGAGCTGCGCCATGGCACCACCTTCGGGCACCAGCTCGACCACCTTGAATTCAAACAGATAGATGTGCCCACCAAAGCGCACCGCCATATCCAGTCTGCCCTGGTTGCTGCTGTCTTCGACCGTAATGTCCAGGCCCAGCGCGGCAAAGTAGCTGTAGAACACGCTGGCGTAGTAGCCTTCGTATTGGGCAATGGGGTTGTTGCGGTACCAGTCGGTGGGGATGCTGGCAAAAAAGGCGGTGATCAGGGTTTGCAGGCCACCTAGGTCATTGGCCACCAGCAGGTCGTACAAACGGCTGATCTGCCGCCCAGGGCTGGAGCGGCTGCCCGATAGCTCTTGCAGCAAGCTGTCGTGCAGGCTGGAGCGCACTTCTTGGTTGGGGTAGCGCAGCGTTAGCTCGAGCCGGCCAGGGATCATGCGGGCGCTCTCGATAGTGAGGTAGCCGGCCTGGAACATCAGCGCCTCGGTTGGGATGTTGTCCACATCAAAGGTGGCCAGTAGTGACTCTGGTGCCATGACACGCTCCAGGTCAGGCACAAATTGCTGGCGCTGGGTGAGCAGTTTGACCAAAAACGTGGGGGTGCCGGTTTCAAACCAGAAGGGCTGAAACTGGCGTTTGTCAAATAACAGTAGCAAATCAAAC
>Ga0100385_1004507_pt1 | contig 11977 bp, 15 predicted proteins | sample CryGeymeta201509_FD_81543 | JGI IMG/M metagenome (GOLD analysis project Ga0100385, IMG submission 81543) | Groundwater microbial communities from Crystal Geyser aquifers in Utah, USA - Crystal Geyser metaG 2015-09 | ecosystem: Environmental > Aquatic > Deep subsurface > Groundwater | place: USA... | reverse complement strand
GTCGTAGAAAAATACAAATCTCTTCTTCCGATCAAACTCTAAGAGGAGATCAACCTGACTACCATGGAATGTTACGTCACATATCCTGAACTATACATTTATGGGGCATAAAAGGGATCGACTCAACATACAATTTACCAAATTAACCTTACGACTTTTGATATCAAACCTATCAAACCAACGAAATAAAATGGACCTCAAAATAAAATTAATCCCTGGTGCTTCTTTTCAGATTCAAGATTGTACATTACTGGAGGAACAAGCAAAAAGAATAAAGAGACAGATTCACTGATGTGGACCTACGCAATAGACAATGGATACTGGTTTGCCTTAGAGCTTTCTTCTGATGGCCCACCGTTAAACTCAACTGCTATCAACTGTGAATATGAAAATGGAAAAGTTATTTGTCTCTGTAATGAAAGACTCTATCTGGTCTAACTTTATCAGAGCAGAGCTAGATAACTCGAGGGCTAGGACCAGCTAATAAAGGCTGAACAGGTATCGCTAATCCGAGGTATTTTTGTCTCTAACGGTTGGGTCTATTTTCAGTCCTAGTAAAGCTTGTACCCTACAAAGTTCAAAATATGCAAGGTAAAGGAACAATGATCTTAAATGTAAAACTAGTAATTAAAAAGATGGTTAGTTATCAATTACGATTAAGCTTGCAGTCTTTGACTTTCAACCATCTAATTTTAGCGTGCTTGAGTTCATCAGCAATGTCCCTGTCTTTTTTGTAGACTGTCTGAACAAACTCCAGCTGTTTGCATTTTTGGAACAAGAATTGCTTGTATTGTTACAGAATTTCATAATCTGTTGGAAATCTACTGGCATTTTGGCGAATTCTTTTATAGAGGGGAGTTTCGATTGTACTGATGTTGTCCTTAAAGGAAACTCTAATGAATTATCCTCTGTGAACACTTACTATTTTGACTCCACTTGGCTCCTTATCCATGTAGTATTTCTATCCAAATACATCTCCTTCCGAAAGCTTTCCCATCAATATTGTCTCCTCCCAAACTCCACTCTTGTTCTGCAGCTTTAATTTTTTGTATATATTCACCTCTCCCTTGACAAAAAACAGAATGTCGGTGAATGGCTGCCCTTCATCAATGATGACTTCCTTTTAGTTGAATTTGACAAGTTTGGAGAGGGAAGATACGATTCTGATCATAAATTTATCTTCTTTCTGAATAATACAAATGATACTTCGAAGTATGAATGATTTTCAAAGAAGTGGTTGAGATACTTTATCGACTTCTCAAGATTTCCACACTCGTTGAATATTTTCTTGGGAATTTTAATCAGAGAACTTTATTTGTTCGCGATAATTGTAGCACCTCTAGGAACATCATAAATGAGAGAAACCTCACCAAATGAATCCCCAGGGTAATAGTAAATATTCTTTTATTTTCGTCTATCTTTTTGATTCTCGCTCTATACGCAATAGACTCCTTCCAGCACGATGTAGTAGTACTATCCCTTGTCCCCTTTCTTGAACAGCACCTGATGCATATCATGATGTTCGATTTACAAATGCATGGCCATCTTCTGGAAAGAAGGTAATTTTGTGTCGAATGATTCCTTGATAAAGATTACTTTCTGAATGATAGAAGGCTTACTTTCAATATATTGATGAGGAGCTCCCGTTCATAATAGTTCATCAGCTCGGGCTTTTTCTGGATGATCATTTTGAGATTAGGAGCCACCAGCTCGAATTACTCACGAAAAATTTCCTGCTCAGATTTCTCAAACATAGAAGAATTATACAATCAATCAAAGTATATATATTTAGGTCATATTTTTCTTCTCTCGAATAAATACACCTTTACTGCTTCCTCTTTCTCGCCAATTACCCTTGCTTTGCTTGTCACTGAATCCACCTCAGACTTCAAATTTAACCTCATGAATATATTTTTCCATAGTATTTTTCCAGGCGTAATTACAATATTTTTCTCTTATTATTTCTCCCACTGCTTGTTCAAGATGTAAGCAATGGCGCTAATCCAGAAACAAGCTTATCTCGAGCTTTGACAGACAAAATCGATGGATCTTTCCTTTTGGCCCAGAGAAAATATTGTATTGCTTTCGATATATTTACATTTTTGGAGAATGTTGGGAGTGACTTTTCCATAATACAGATTGGTGATTGCTTTCCAAGAAGCTTTCAGTTTACAATTGTTGCTGTCATTCCCCCAATAAATTCCATCATGGCCCAATTTCACAAATCTCCAGGAAATTTCATCATTTCCGAAGTTGTACTTCAAAAGATTCATTCCCTGCTGACATTTTTGGAATTTCTATATATCATTATAACTACATAGAGATCTCCTGTACCTTCAGATTGCAGATAGTCGTTATATAAGTTGATTCTTTGGAGGGGGTCAATTTTAGGCTTAATCTCGACATTTTGGTCTCCTTTCATCTTCTTGATGAGAGAACACTCTTCAAATTGTTTCAGAATCAGGGTATAGTTTGCTTCTTTTTCATTAATTTCAAACATATATGCTATTTATCGAATATCCTTATCTTGCTTCTGATACTGATGGATTAGATTCTGTATCTGCTAGCAATCATTCTTATAATATTTATTCCAACCTTTATTCAAGATAATTACTTCTTTTTATGATAACTTCAAAATCATTTCCCTCAAAAAGCTTTGTCTTTTACGATATTTGATGTTTTGGTAAATTGATGTGATCACTTTGTTGAGTCTGTTGCTTTCCTACATCGAGCTGTATATTTTGTTGAAATTTTATTACATCTGGGCTCTTTTTTGAGGCACCACCAAAGATAAGATATAGTAAAATATGGCTTGAGTTACTCTATCGAATTTGAACTATTTGTTTTACTTCAACTAATATTATCTCAATTTTTTGAGACTCTTCACTCCGAATAAAAAGTATAAAGCTGACTGAATATCCACCTAGTAATCGAGAAGCAAAAGCAGCAAGTTTAAATATTTTGTTCCAAGACCAATGTTGTCTTATATGCAGCAAAACTGAAGAGCCTTACAGTAGAGCTTAATTTTCATAATTTTAACTAACTTTTCATCCTGACAAGTGCCACAAAATTAACTGACTTATCTGTGGCGCGATGCCAGGACTTTAGTGTTCATTGGAGCCTGCAGTGAGTTAATGAGATATATTATTTTGACTTCACCAGCAATTTTGCTTGAAAGCTAAGGCAGTTTCTTAGGAATAGCTTGCTTCTGGACGATATCGTTAATGACTGAGAGCAGATTGGCACTGCTTTCCCTTTTGTACTATGAATATCGCATGGACCTCTTCTCTTTTGACTTATAATATTAAGCGATTCCAACAACCCATGGAGGGTAATTCTCAATATCCCCAAGCAAGCCATCAGATTCATAATAACAACCCATTCTCTATGTTAGCCCCTTCCAGCAGTGCTCAGCCCTTCCAACCTATAAGATCACCTATTTTCGATTACAATGAAAGACATCTGGTCCTGTTTGCCTACAATAAACAAAAAGACTAAAATTCTCCACAATAAATCAGTAGTTCTCCTCTTATACAGTGGTGTTGCAGCAGACTAAGAAGAAACTGAAATAAAATGAGGACAAAGGAATAGTCAATGAGCCAACATCTGCCAATAATTCAGATTAGCAATTTTTTCTGCAAAAGTAAGTCTTTATCAATACAGAGTCGATCCGAGCCAAAGATTGGAACTTGCTTAGTAGATAAAATCTATGCTGTCATTCTCAAATGAGCTAAGCAAGTATGAGCGATTTGCGAGAAGAAAATAGATCTTTTAGAACTCCAAAGCTAGAAGGTCTTTCTAGCAGGCAAGTGAGGAGCAGCTGTCCAAGAGAAGAATTAGAGTTGTGAAGGTGGATAGCTTGATGAAAGGTGGCTCTATTAGGGGAGTGGTCGAGCTGGGAGGTAAGCAAGTCGAATACGAGTACTTTTGATTGAATTTAGATAACTTGATATTGGTGAAAATAACCAGGACTACTACACCCTCATTAGAAAAAAAGTTAGCCTCAATCCTTCCTGTCCACAAATTGAAATCGGATAAGAGCACCTTTTCGGACACCTCAACTTCTAGGATGAATAAATGGAAGAATAAGACCGAGATGCTGATGATGCGGACTCTAACGATGAGAACAATCCCAACAACGACTACCCTGATGAAGAAGACTCTGATCGAAGCTCGTAAGGTGTGATTGGAGGAGAGTACATGAGCGACGAAGAGTAGGATGAAGAGGAAATATATAGGAGGTATATGAGAAGAGTGAGAAGGAAAGAAAGGGACATGGTGATGGACATCGAACCTGAGTACTAAGATTTCGACTGATTGTATTTTCATCAATATCCTTCCTTTTGATAAGCTAGGAACAAAATCATTGAGCTCATTTGGCCAATATAAATTTCAACTACTACATGATCTTTTCAGCCAAGCATCTGTTCTCTGGTTTGTAGTTTAGAAGAATTCTGATGGACTCTTAGCCAACAGCGTTGATCATCATAAAAAACGGAATTTGCAGTAGCTTTAATTTGAAGCAATACTGCCTTTATCTGCCTTTACCTTACACAAAACATTTAGGCAAGTAGTCCCTTAGTCTAGAAGGACAGGAAAGGATCTTCTTTTAGAGAGAGTATACTCTTTCCATCCCAATCCATTAAGTGGGAGAGTGGCTTGTATAAGGAATAAATTATGCCAACTTTAATTTTCCGATAGGTAAAATAACAACTTTTTAGTGTCTATGATCTTCTTCATTGAAATAATAGTGAAGCATCATCGAGGGACACTTTCCATCTATTGAGTTTACGACAACAACTAATTACTTTTTGAATTGCTCAGCGATCTTTAATTTTTTCTTACCCCCTTCTTTTTCAACTACTTCTTGCTCATGGGTGAAATGAAATTCTACCTTTTCAATATTTATTTTTTTGTCTGAGATATTTGTTATGATAAGGGTTAAATGCACTTCAATATCATTTTTTGAAACTGATATGACACCGATCTACAAGTGATTATTTTTGAATAGAATTTATTTTGACTTCAATAAAGCTTTCTTGAAACGGACTTCCATTTATGGCGAAAGCAAAGAAAATAAAGGCAAATAGCTTTGCAGCAAATCTTTGTGTTCAAAAAAAGATTGAATATGTCTATTTTTTTGTTTATTTTGAGGGGAGAACTATTGAGGCTATTCTCCAATCTTAAGAAGCTCCTTGATATGCTGTTGACTTTTAAATGGACTATTGATAGGTACAGAGGGTTCTTTTTTGATTTCCAGCAGAGCATTAATGCTTGGGCTCATATTTTTGATTTATTCTTTGAGTATACTATTTTACTAGAGGAGAATTTGTACTTTTGTTTCAAGGCTAGCAATCATTTACCTTTGTTTATTCTATCTTTAAGGGCATGATCTTTGTTCCTTTCCTATAATACCCTGCATCTTTCTGACCTCTTCAGTCAATTCACAAATTTTCTTTTCGTACTGATCCACTTGAACATTGCGGCTCTCCTCATATTCCTGTAGTTTTATCAGATAGGATGTCTTTTGGATATCAATCATTGAATTGTTAACCTTCATTTGTTAAATTATTTTGTCTTTCTCTCTTAACTTGTTCTGCAAATATTCGACTCCATTCATCATATCTGAGTTGAATTTACTAACATCTCTTTGAAAATATGATGCCTCATCCTTCAATATATCAGCCTCCTCCCTACACTGGACAAGTATTTGTTCTATTTTTTCTATTTTTTCTTAGCCGAAAAAAAAGAAATCATTTGGTAGAGGAAATTGCACCCCTTATTTTATTAGCATTTTGTACGAAGATCTATATATCGAATCTGAGTCCAGGACTGGATGTTTCGGTATCCGCTGACTCAATATGTAGACACACTCCAAGCAAAAGCAGATGTACTTGCATCCAATATTTTTGATCTTGGTCTTTTCTTCATAATTTGCGATTTAATAGTCTAGCTCAGTACATGGATACATTTATTATTTCGAAAAAAGTCCATTCCTCTAGTTAGCAAGGATTGATTTCGATTGAAGAGACAGGCATTGCGAACCATTGGGTAAACATTCTCAGCAAAGAGTTGCAGTACTTGACCATCAGCCATCACTATTAGATATGTGAGCATCTAAGCTATGAATTAGAGTACTTTTGTTGTTTTGAACTTGATAGTAGGTGACTATGTTTGACCCTTGATGATTCCAGCTATTTCCTCCATCATTCTAATCGCATACAATGACGATCGCTATCCTTTCAAGGAAAGGATTAGCTTCGCAAGAACACCAATGGTGGTTCTTGGGTCATTACCTTCTATAGCAAGTCTGAATTCTTCTGAGTGGAATATCATTATAACCTTGAGTTTAGTTAATATATACCATAGCCATTCAAACTTTATATAATAAATAAAGGGGAAGGGGTTTTGAAATGGCCAAAAACAGTTGATGGGGAAGATTAGTTATGGACAAGGTAAAAAAAATGTTTGCTATATAATTAATTTATTAAACTCAATGAACGATCTGGAAAGTATTGTCAAACAGCTTTATGGTAAGCGAATAGTCAAAAGCAAGGCACAAGGGAATCCTCACTTTTTGTTTAACGTCTATGAGGACCAACAAACTCACTAGATCCACTATCTTAGAACCATATAACTGCCTTCTTTCCTCTATATCTCCGAAGCATCCACAGAACTCATCAAGCACAAGTACGGAAGCCTCATTCCCAAGTTCAAAATCACCCCTATCGATCGACAGTTCCAGGTTTATACCTACCTCGTCAGGTCACCCTTCAACATCATGCCTCTATCTGCTTTTTTACAAGTGAAAAAATAGTGTGGAGAAGTGCTTGATATTGACTTCTTCCTTCACTTCCTTTAATTCGCCAAAGATAGTTTCAAGATAGTCTAGAGCCAAAAATTGCCCCTCTTCAGCATCGGGCAGATTGGAGTCACTGAGAATAGAGACTTTGTCCTCAGTGATCCATCTTTCTATTTCTCAGGACACAACGGAGCCACCATCAAAGATTAGTTCGGGTAGTGGATTGCAGGATTCGTGAGAGATGTACTAAATCTCCCCATGGATCAGGAATAACAATAAATACTTCTTAGATAATACTTTGGGGAATATCTTCCAGGCATTCGTGCATTTTTCGATTACCTCATGAGTGGGGAGGCATCACTTGATGTCACTGAAGCCAAGCTAGCAAATGCTATAAGCAGATTCTCTGAAGATGTCAGCACAGTGACTGGAAGTTCTGTGGATGTAAATGAGCTGATCGAAAGAAATCAAAAAGAAATAGGCATGATGAGGGCCAAACAGTTCAAAAAGATGGGGCTATTAGCAAAAATAATGATTGCTTTAATGATTTTGGGAGTTATCGGAGGTATCGGAGTTTTTGGATTCAACTTTTTCAACAGAAGTGTTCAGTGCATGTAAGGAGAGTTTTTGAATCCCAACAACCAGTGTTCCAGTTGCACAGAAGGATGTATTAGATGCGAAGATGGCACATAGAACAGATGCACAAAATGTGACCTAGACATGTATCTGGTGATCGGTAACGATCAGGACAAAGAAGGTTACTGTAAAAAGGAGTGCACTGGAAGAATAATTCGAGCATATGTATGTGTGCGATAGGAATACTGGTATCCTACCGACCTGGTAGATGAGTCCCTTTACCTAAACAAACTAACGAGCTGACAGCCTAATGAGAATGATTCATGCAATTTCAATTGTATATTGGTATTATGATTATCAATCATGAGATCAACGGATGGACAAAATGACTTTCTACTCAATTTCTGTTTTGATGGCTGAATAATTAGGAAACACTTCAGTCACCTGTCGACATACCTAAAGGCACTCGATGAAACGTTTAGCTTTCATATAGTTGTAGGCCAAACGATATCCTATTCCTGCTGACTTTCGATTTGTCAACTCAAATGCCTTCTCATAAAAGTCAGCAGCATCAGCGTAGGCCTGCTCTTTCTATCTGATCAAACCCATCATCTATTGAGCTTTGCCGCATGAACGGTTTTATTTCAGCAACATACGCAAAACCTCCTCAGCATTGTCGAACTTTTGAATTTTGACATAGGATTCAGCATGAAGGAGCCAAGCTTTCTCAAGTTATTCCCCATATTATGGCTGATAGTTTATCTTAGCACATAGCTTAAGGAAGTTTGTAGCTTATACATCCTTTCCTGCCAAGAATTTGGCAATGGCGATGGCGAACATCGCAGGTGGGTATTCAGATCGCTGAATAAACAAATAGTTACAGCAGTGAGAACCTCAACGAGTTTCTTGATGGTGTCTTCAATATTTTTGACTTTTCCACCAAGCATGTGAACATATGATTCCATCACGATGAAGCGATGTGAACTAGCTCTGTGAGACATTTCTCTCAACAAACTTTCACAGATTCGAATGTTTTATGGGTGAACTGGCTTCAGTTTACCATCTAAAGCCGAGAAGTAAAAATCTTGATCTGGACACAGGAAAATGTCGATCATGTGTGTTAAGGATGCCTAGGCGTATTGTGCTGATTTTTTGGCTGAATAAGAATAACTGTACCTTTATTGAATTCGACCATAGCTTCTGAAGGATTTCTTGCAAATTTATGATAAAGCCCTCTGCAGAAGCAAAGTCCAGCATCATTACTGTTACTGGCTCTGTTTTGAGCATTTTCGATGTATTTTTTAGCTTCATCAAGCTGGTTGTTTCTTCTGAAGAAATCAATCAGCTTGGCTAAGACAGCATACTTATCAGGTTCCTACTCTAACATTTTTTGAAATTGTTCCATGGCTTTGTCGTATTGATTACTTTTGAGTAAAATTTCAGCAAGAATAGAACCTGCAACGTCATTTTTAGGATTGACTTGGAGCAAAACTCTACTGAGTTACTCACTTCTTTATAGATTTCCTTGTCTAAGTTGTAGATCGGCCAACAACATCAAAGCTTTTTCATGTTCTTCAAATATTTTAAGGCACTGATTAAGCATGAGAATTGTTGTGTCAACATTCTTTTCGTAGTCGTGAGTATACTTGGCGATTTAATAGTAGAGGTCAGCATATACCATCTTTTCTTATTCAGCTGCTCCACCCTCACTTCTTAATTTCTCGATCAAAGCTTTTTGGAGCTGAGTGGCTGTTTTGATGTATTTTCTTGCCTTTTCATTGACACTGAAATCATAAGGCCCTTGCTTCTTGATGTGCAGCTTATAAAGATGCAAGTTGGCATCAACATTTTGTTTCAGTCTATCAGCTGGGCCATTGTCCTCAGAAAAGACCTCACTTGTCAATAATTATTCAGCTCTATCGTATCTTCTAAGCTGAATACAAAGTTTTGCCAGATCTAAGATGAGGTCAGGTCTATTCAATTTTTCAATATTATCCTAGTAAAATTTGGTCGCTTTTTCATAATCGTGGGCCAATGCATAGGCTCTTCCAAGATCTCTAATGATACCTTCATGATCACTTCTCTCTTGATAGGCCTTCTCATATGCAATTGCAGCTTCTTCAGGCTAGTTGATCTTGACAAGACCATCACCATAAATCTTGAAGTTTTCAAATGTTGGAACAGCTTCAATGATCTCATAGTAACATTTGGCATATCCTTTTCTATTTTTAAGTTGTTAAAGATGAATATCAGCCAACATTTTTCTGCTCTCAACAAAGTATGGTGAATCAGATTTGACTGCCTTCAAAATACTCATTGCTTTCTTGATGTCTCCAGCTTCAACAGAAATAAGAGCATTGGTAAGCATGACATGCACTTCTTCAGATGTTCCTGCAAATTGACTAATAGCTTGTGTAATTACTGTTTTGCATTCCTTTGATTTTTTATTTTTTATATAAGATTTAGCCAATAGCAAAAAAATTGAGCAACGATCCTTTTCAGAGAATGTGAGCACCTTGAAGTTAAATTGATTCGAATCTGTCACTTTTCTTTTGACACTTGGCAAAGCAGCAGCTGCAACCATAGTCTCTTCGGCAGTCACATAGTCTTCCATTTCGTATTCAATTCCTCCTTTGATTAGCATGAAAAGAGGGTTTTATCTGATCTTGAAGTTGATAGAAATAGCTTCTTGCAGGGCATTGAGAGCAGCATCGTACTACTTCTTCTTACTCTTGATCAAAGCTTGAAGAATAGAGGCCTCCTAATTGCGAGGATCCATGTCAAGGACATTGGAAATAGCAGCTGATGCTTCGCCTTCACTCCCAACAGCCAACTTTCCTTTAGCCAAGAGCAAATAGGCAGGAACAAAACCAGGAATTTGCTTTGTAATACTCTCAAGTAATTTGATACCCTTTCCAACAGGGCCAGCAGGACTAGGACTCTCAGCTCCTTCGTTCATTTATTTCATAGATACTCCTTGAAGATAAAGCTCAGAAATTGAAAACAGAAAATCTGGATTGAGCTTGGTGTAGTAATTAAATCCTGGAGGCAAGCTTTTTGAGAAAGAGATTTGCAACTTGAGAGCTCCGTCTAGAATTCTATGGGCTTAGCTGAGAGCAGTAGGAGTATTGTTGGCTTTCCTGAAGGTCAGTACAGCCTCAAGGTAGGCGATGATAGGAGTTCTTCCAATAGTCTGTTGCATGACGTTGACAAATTCGATTTGATTTCCAGCATCATCAAAATCATCTTGAAGCAATTTACACTCAATCATACCAGCAATAGACTCCAACTTAGACTAATCCAGAGAGGATGCTTCTTGGAAAGCACGATAAGCATCTTCAACTTTTCCTAACATGATAAGCTGCCTTCCTTGTTCAATAGCATAGTCTGCATTGACTGGATCAATTTGCCTGCATCTTTAAACAGTTCCTTTCAAATATTCAATCACTTTCTTGTTCCTTCCACATACTCTGAGAAACAGTTGAGCAGCCTCGAACAAAAGTTTTGGACTTCTTCCTTCTTTTTTGTCAATGACACTTTCCAACTATCTGATCCTCATCAAGCAACTATCTGCATGACCCTACCTTGCCAGTTCATAAAATATCAATGAGGTAATAGCCTTGATGTTGTACTTGTCTCTTTGTGAAACTTACAAAGCTGCTTGCTGGAACTACTCCCATTCACTCAAAGCCATCAAACAGACTAGCTTTTCAGTCATAAAAGGCAGAAAAGTTGGATAGTACACAATACCTTAGTTGAGAACTTCAAGTGCATCTTAGTGCTTCTTTTTGAAATTTTTTTGAGCAGCTCTTGCCAAGAACAACGAAGCCTTGGGAAGATTTCTGTCTTTCTACTGCCATAATTTTTCAACTAATTCCTCAGCTTTACTTGCAAAACTTTCCTCTTCTTCATGGATGATGTAACTCCAGGCAGCTGCTACTCCAATATTCCCTGTAGTTCCTTTTTCTTCGATGAGGTCAATAGCTTTTCTGCTTTATCCCACAAATGTAAAGAAGTATATTGCTTGCGTGATGGCTCTTTCAGCTGCATTGCGACGTTACTATCGTTCTCGTGACCTGAGGTTATCGATTTAATCCTAAATGTGAGATGAAGTACTCTATCGATATTTCGAGCTTGGTTCTGGTAGAAGAGAAGAGCGACTATGCAGGCATATGATACTTCTTTTTTTTGTTGAATCGAGAGTAGATCGTTGATGGCTCCACTAGTGTTTCCAAGGTTATATTGGGCGAATCCTCCCCAGAAAAGATATAGTGGGTCACTAGTCTTTTTGTATGAGTCGGTACAGAAGGACTCGAGGTTGTTCCAATAGCCTTAGCGAATGAGATGGACGATCATAGCCTCTCCCATCTAAACTTCTTGCAATCTAGCTTTTGACATGATTTTAAAATGAATATTCAAATTCAGATGATGAAAATATGCAACATTTCCCATATCACAGAGTCTTCACCTCTGAAACTGGCCAAATGAATTACAATCATTAATTTTCCTATAGTATCATAATGAATCAATTAGGCCAAATGTGAAATGATATTTGATATACAAATAACGGGGTTGGGGTTGGGGAGGGGGTTGGGGTTG
>Ga0100385_1004499_pt1 | contig 11985 bp, 6 predicted proteins | sample CryGeymeta201509_FD_81543 | JGI IMG/M metagenome (GOLD analysis project Ga0100385, IMG submission 81543) | Groundwater microbial communities from Crystal Geyser aquifers in Utah, USA - Crystal Geyser metaG 2015-09 | ecosystem: Environmental > Aquatic > Deep subsurface > Groundwater | place: USA... | reverse complement strand
CGTGAGGACAGTCAAGCTTGCAGCATCCGGAACTGCATTGCCGTGGTGGGATGAAACGGAAAAGCTGCATAGCAGTCCGTAGGATGGGTAGAGCGTAGCGAAACCCATCAATCGCCGAGTCCCCAGTCCCCAGTCCCCAGTCCCCAAATCGTTGAATACGTATGCAAGTGGTAGTCGCTGGCTACCCATGCGCCTAGCATCGAAACCGTGATCTCGATCACGTTGCCGGCTGTCGCCAGGAGCGAATCAGCCGGACGCAAACGCCTTGACCCTGGGAGGGGTGTCCATGTCGATCATCAATCATCGTGCTTCGATTTTGTCATTGTGCGTTGCTGCGCTGTGGGTACCGCCGGCGCTGTCGACGCAGGGTCCCGCCGAGCCGGAACCGCAGGCGGTCACCGTCGCCGGCAGCGTGCAAAGCGAGCTGGGCTGCGCCGGCGACTGGCAACCCGATTGCGCGGCGACTGGGTTGGCCTTCGATGATGAAGATCGCGTCTGGCAGCGGGTATTCAACGTGCCGGCCGGCGACTGGGAATACAAGGCGCCGCTGAACGGCAGTTGGGATGTGAACTTCGGCGCCAACGGCATCCAGAACGGCGCCAATATCCCGCTGTCGCTGCCGGCCGCGCGCGATGTGAAGTTCTATTACAGCCACGCCACGCACTGGATCACCGACGCGGTAAACAGCACCATCGCAGTGGCACCGGGCAACTTCCAGAGCGAGTTGGGCTGCGCGGGCGATTGGGACCCGTCTTGCTTGCGTTCGTGGTTGCTCGATGTCGATGGCGATGGCCTGTTTTCGTTCACCGCCTGGCTGCCGGCCGGCACTTACGAGGCCAAGGTTGCGCTGAACGAATCGTGGGATGTGAACTTCGGCGCCAACGGCGTGCAAGACGGCGCCAACATTCCGTTTGAGGTGCCCGCTGTGGCAAACGGCGGTGCCGACGTTACCTTCTTCTACGACGACAGCAGCCACGCGCTGACCATCAGCCTCGATGGCGCACTCGACCCCGAACCGCCGCAGCCGCAATCGGTCACCGTCGCCGGCAGCCTGCAAAGCGAGCTGGGCTGCCCCGGCGACTGGCAACCCGATTGCGCGGCCACCGGGTTGGCCTTCGATGATGAAGATCGCGTCTGGCAGCGGGCGTTCGACCTGCCGGCCGGCGCCTGGGAATACAAGGCGCCAGTGAACGCTAGCTGGGATGTGAACTTCGGTGCCAACGGCGTGCAAAACGGCGCCAACATCGCGCTGTTGCTGGGTTCGGCGGCCTCGGTGAAGTTCTACTACAGCCATGCCACGCACTGGATCACCGACGCGGTCAACAGCCCGATCGCGGTGGCGGCCGGCAGCTTTCAGAGCGCGCTGGGTTGCAACGGCGATTGGGATCCATCGTGCCTGCGCTCATGGTTGCAAGATGCCGATGGCGATGGCGTGTTCACGTTCAGCGCCCGCCTGCCGGCCGGCGATTACGAAGCCAAGGTGGCGCTCAACGAAAACTGGGATGTGAACTTCGGTGCCGGTGGCGTGCAAAACGGCAGCAATATCGCATTCTCGGTGCCGGCGTCCGAAGGCCCGCGCAACACCGAGGTGTTCTTTTTCTGGGACGGACAAAGCCATTCCTTGCAGGTGAGCCTGTTCGATGTGCCCGGCGACTTGCGCAAGGCGCAGGCGCATTGGTTGAGCGGCGAGGTGCTGGCGTGGAGTCCGGCCGCCGTGCCGGCTGGCGCGCGCGTGTTTCTGCATGCCGATGCCGATGCCGGCCTGCGCCTGATGGCCAATGGCGTGGAAGGCGGTGAAGCCATCGAGCTGCTGGCTGACGATGCCGGCCTTCCGGCCGCACTGCGCGCAGCCTATCCGCACCTGCAAGGCGTGTCCGCCTTCCGTCTGCCGGCACTGGATCAAGCGACGCTGAGCGCCTTGCTGAAAACACAGCTCGCGGTATCGGTACTCGATGCCGACGGCAACCTGCTCGATGCCACCGGTGTGCAGATTCCCGGCGTACTCGATGATCGTTTTACCTTCGACGGCACGCTCGGCGCGCTCTACAGCGACGATGCGATCAGTCTGCGGCTGTGGGCGCCAAGCGCGCAAACGGTGCGGCTGCTGCTGTTCGACGACAGCGACCCGGCCAGCACGCCGGTGGAAACCCGCGACCTGCAGGAAGACATCGCCAGCGGCGTCTGGCAGATCAGCGGCCCACGCGCCTGGGATCGGCGCTATTACCTGTTTGAAGTCACCGTGTTCGCGCCATCGACCGGCAAGATCGAGGTCAATCGCGTCAGCGATCCGTATTCGCTGAGCCTGGCCGCCAACAGCGTGCGCAGCCAGTTCGTCGATCTGGATGCCGACGATCTCAAGCCGCGCGGATGGGACCACCTGCACAAGCCGGCGTTCACCGCGCCCGAGGACATGGCGCTGTATGAGTTGCATGTGCGCGACTTTTCGATCAGCGATGGCAGCGTGCCGGCTGCCGAGCGCGGCACCTTCCGCGCGTTCACCCATCGCAACAGCGACGGCATGCGCCATCTGGCGCGCCTGGCGCGCGCCGGCATCAGCCATATCCATCTGCTGCCGAGCTTCGACTTTGCCACCGTGCCGGAGCAGCGCGCCGAGCAGGCGCAGCCGGCCGGCGACCTCGCCAGCTACGCGCCGGATGGCGAGCAGCAGCAGGCGGCGATTGCCGCGGTGAAGGATTCCGACGGCTTCAACTGGGGTTACGACCCGTTCCACTACAGCGTGCCGGAAGGCAGCTACGCCACCGACCCGGACGGCAGCGCGCGCATCCGCGAGTTCCGCGCCATGGTGCAGGGCCTCAATCGCGCCGGTCTGCGCGTAGTGATGGATGTGGTGTACAACCACACCACAGCGGCCGGCCAGAACGAGCGCTCGGTGCTCGACAAGGTGGTGCCCGGCTATTACCACCGGCTCAATCTCGATGGCGCGATCGAGATGAGTTCGTGCTGCCCGAATACCGCATCCGAGCACCGGATGATGGAAAAGCTGCTGATCGACTCGGTGCTGACCTGGGCGACGCAGTACCGGGTCGATGGTTTCCGCTTCGATCTGATGGGCCATCACATGAAGGCCAATATGCTGAAGCTGCGCCACGCGCTCGACGCGCTGACCCGACGCCGCGACGGTGTCGATGGGTCGTCGATCTATCTCTACGGCGAAGGCTGGAACTTCGGCGAAGTGGCCGACAACGCGCGTGGCATCAACGCCGTGCAACGCAACATGGCCGGCACCGGCATCGGCACCTTCAACGACCGCCTGCGCGATGGCCTGCGCGGCGGCAATCCGTTCGGCGATCTGCGCGAGCAGGGCTTTGCCACCGGCCTGTACACGTTCCCCAACGATAGCGATCAGGGCGACGCCAAAGCCACCCTGTTGCGGGTGTCCGACTGGGTGCGCATCGGCCTCGCCGGCACCCTGGCCGACTTTGAGTTCACCGATGCCAGCGGCGCCCGCGTGCGCGCCGATCAAGTCGATTATTTTGGCCAGCGCGCCGGCTACACGGCCGACCCGCAGGAAGACATCAGCTACGCCGCCGCGCACGACAACGAAACCCTGTTCGACGTGATCCAGCTCAAGGCCGCGCGCAGCGCCACCCTGGCCGAGCGTGTACGCATGCAGGCAGTCGCCAGCAGCCTGATCGCACTCGGGCAAGGCATTCCGTTCTTCCACGCCGGCCAGGACATCTTGCGCTCCAAAGGCATGGATCGCGACAGCTTCAACGCTGGCGACTGGTTCAACGCGCTCGACTGGAGCCTGGCCAGCAGCGGTTGGGGCCGCGGCCTGCCCAGCGAGGAAAAAAACAAGGACGCATGGCCGCTGCTGCGGCCGCTGCTGGCCGACCCGTCGCTGGCACCGGGCAAGGCCGAGCGCGAGCGCAGCCGGTCGGCATTCGCAACCTTCCTGCGCATCCGCAACAGCTCGCCGCTGTTCCGTCTGCGCGATGGCGAAGCGGTGCGCCGGCATCTGCATTTTCACAACACCGGCTCGGCGCAGGTGCCCGGCCTGATCGTGATGTCGCTCGACGACGCCCAGGGCGCCATCGACCGCCGTCATCGCCGTATCGTCACCGCGTTCAACGGCGGGCTCGATGGCGCGGAGTTCCCATTCGCCGACGCCGGCAACGCCAACTTCACCCTGCACCCGCTACAAATCGCCAGCGACGATCCTGCGCTCGCGCAGGCACATTTCACACGCGAGCGCGGCAGCTTTGCAGTGCCGGCACTGACCACCGCCGTGTTCGTCGAGAGCCGACCGGCGCGTGAGCGCATCGCCTTGTTGCACGACGACATCGATGCCTTGCACGCATCCGGTGCCATTGGCGTTGGCCTGCACCAGCGCCTTGGCGCGGTGTTGCGTCGTGTCGATGCGCAGATCGCTGCGGGGCAGGATCACCCGGCAGCCAACGGCCTGCGCACATTCATCATCCAGGCCGGCACGCTTGCGGCAACGCGCGCCATCCGCACCGAAGCGGCGGATCTCTACGAGACCTTGCAGGTGCTGACGCGGCCGTAACTGCCCGCGACGGGAGCTTGCACGCCTCGCATGCGGCGCCGCAAGGCCTCACGGCTTCACCGCCAACGTGTCGTGATGGCTGTGCAGCAATTCGCGCAGGTAGGTGCCGATGAACGCCCGGCCCTTGAAGCCGCTGGCCTTGGCTGCCGCCTCGGCCTGCCCATCGGTTACCGGCGCTGGCGCTGCAAACGCCACCATCGACGGATAAAAACCGATTGTGAAAACATCGACATCCGAACCCTGGTCGCCGACCCAGATCAGGTTCGGCCGGCTGTTGATGGCGCGCAAATAGGCGTTTTCCATCTGCCGCTGCTGCAACAGCGCATCGTGCTGAGCGGCCAGTGCCGCGAACATTTCAACATGAAAAAAACCATTGTCGGCGTAGGCCGCCTGCACCTGCGCCGCCGGCGGGCCATAGGCAAACAAATCTTCACGAAACACCACCAGCTTGCGCAGCGCCTGCGCGAACGCCGCCTCACCGGCGACCGCCCGTTGCGCAACCCGCTTGTGCGCGTAGTAGCCGGAATAACTGCCGATCGGTTGCAGCACCAACAGATCCCAATGATCGCCCTGCGAATGCCGCATCAACATCGGCTCGGCCTCGCCCAGCCCTTGCCAGTGTCCTGCCGCCGCCGCGTCCGTATACAACGCCAGCACATCGAGCAATGCACCCGGCGCCGCGCGCAGGGTACTCACCCGATACAGTTCCGTTGTTGCGTCGCCAGGCTCCTGCGCCCGTGCGCCGCCCACCGCACACAGGCCAAGCAGCGCTGCCAACAGTATCCGTCGCATCGTATTCATCACTGTTTTCCTTGGTTCTGCGCTTGCGCCGCATCAGCATACGGCGCGCGATACCAGCATGGGAACCCGCAGCGGGCAGACATGCACTACCATGCCACAGTAGCCGGAGTTGCCACGGCAATGCGGGATTGGATGCGCCGATGCAAGAATCGCACAACAGCGAGCCGGATCTGACCGTCACTGGCCTGTCGTTTGCCGACCCCGCCATGCAGGCGGATTACCGCGCCTGCTTCCTGAGCCAGGATCGCCGCGATGCAATCGTCGCCATCGCGGTATTCGTGTTTTTCAAGGCCGCGTTCAGCGTCTTCGATTTGATGTTTCAGACGCCCGATCAGGTGGATACGCTGCTCGAAGCGCGCTTCGGTTTTGCGGCGGCATCGATCATCGTGATGGTGCTGTTTACACGAGTACGCAGCGCCCAGCAGTACGACGCACTGATGCTGGGCTGGGTGCTGTTGGCGGTACTCAGCAATTTCTTCACCATCGCCCATCGCCCCAGCGAGCATTTCGGCTTCCTCAGCACCTCGCCGATGCTGATCCTGTTGCTGTTCGTGTTTTTCAAGAACCGTTTCAACCTGCAACTGCTGTCCGCCGCCCTGCTCATCGGCAGCGACTTCTTCACCATGCTGGCGCTGCGCACCCCGTTGCCCAGCCAGACCCTGATCCAGACAATGGCAACTTATGCGCTGGCGATCATCATCGGCGCCATCGTTTCCTGGCAGCTGCACAGCGCACGGCTGCGCTATTTCGCTACGCAAAGCAATGAGCACCGGTTGCGTGCCCGCTTGCAGGAATTGGCCTACCGCGACGAACTGACCGGAGTGCTCAACCGGCGCAGCTTTCTGCTCGAAGCGCAGGCGCTGTGGCGCATGGCTGCGCGCACCCGGCAACCGGCCTGCCTGTTGATGCTGGATCTGGATCATTTCAAGCAGATCAACGACAGCCTCGGCCACGAAGCGGGCGATAGCGCATTGGTTGCCTTCGCCAATCTGGTGCAATCGAGTAAACGCCCGGGCGATGTGTTTGGCCGCGTCGGCGGCGAGGAGTTTGCATTGTTTCTGCCCGATGCCAGTGCCAGCGTCGCCCGCGACGTGGCCAACCGCATCATCCGCGAATGCCAGACTTTGTCCACCGATGGGCAAACGCCACAGCTGTCGGTGTCGATCGGCCTGGCCGTCATCAGCCATGTGGACAGCGACTTGCGATCCACCATGGCGCGTGCCGACAAGGCGCTGTATCAAGCAAAGGCCGCTGGCCGCGGCCGCACTGCGTTGGCCAACGACGCCTTGAGGTAACGCCTCGCGCGGCAACCGCACTTTTGTTGGCACCGCAACGGTCAACCACAACTGTCAACCACAACTTGCCGTGCGCACGTGCCGGCGTTAGACTGCGCGGCTGGTTTTGCTGCTTGCACGCTCGCCGTAGCGAACCCCGGTTCGCACCGCCCGATCGCCGCAGTGTGCAAAATCGGACTGGTTTTTTGCGGAGAGGTGTCCGAGTGGTTTAAGGAGCACGCCTGGAAAGTGTGTATACGGCTTAACCCCGTATCGAGGGTTCGAATCCCTCCCTCTCCGCCACTTCAGCAAGCGTTTGCGTTTATGGTGGCCCCGTTGGCGCCTCCGCGACGATAGGTCGAAAACTCCGCCAGGTCCGGAAGGAAGCAACGGTATCGACTGATTCGGGCGCCGGAGTCACGCTGGCGGGGCCGCCGCCCTCTCAGCACCCTGCCCGGACCTGTTCCAGCCGTACGCTTCGGCATCCTTGCCTCAGCAACGGCTCCAGCCTTCGGCATCCTGCCTCCGGCGTTCGCTGCGGCACGATCAGCCCCCGGCTGATCGTCAACGCCGCATCTCACCCGGAAGGAAGCAACGGTATCGACTGATTCGGGCGCCGGAGTCACGCTGGCGCGGCCGCCGCCCTCTCAGCACCCTGCCCGGACCTGTTCCGGCCGTACGCTTCGGCATCCTTGCCTCGGGTGCCGATTTCTTCTGCGCTCATCCTTTTGCTTCCCTTGGCGTTCTTGGCGTCTTGGCGAGAGCACATGCCTTCTCTGCAACTCCAAATTTTGCTGACGAGCACAGTTGCTAAACTAACCAACCGCTGCCCTGTGATTCAGCCACATGCCCGCTGCCGAACCGCCGCAACACACCCCGCTGATGCGTCAGTTCTTCGCTGCCAAGGCGGAGTACCCGGATGTGCTGCTGTTTTTCCGGATGGGCGATTTCTACGAGCTGTTCTACGACGATGCGCGCAAGGCCGCCGCCCTGCTCGACATCACCCTGACCCAGCGCGGCGCTTCCGCCGGTGAACCGATTCCGATGGCTGGCGTGCCGGTGCATGCCTACGAAGGCTATCTGGCGCGGTTGATCCAGCACGGCGAGTCGGTGGCGATCTGCGAGCAGATTGGCGACCCGGCGCTGAGCAAAGGGCTGGTCGAGCGCAAGGTGGTGCGTGTGGTCACGCCCGGCACGGTAACCGATGACGCCTTGCTGCACGAGCGCCGCGACACCCTGCTGATGGCGCTGGCGCGTGGCCGCGGCGGCGATGGCAAGCCGGCGTTCGGCCTGGCCTGGGCCGACCTGGCCGGCGGCCGGATGCGGGTCAACCAGGTCGCCGACGACGATGCGCTGGCGGCGGAATTGGCACGGCTGGAACCCGCCGAACTGCTGCTGCCCGACGAGGACGGCTGGCCGGCGTGGCTGCACGAGCGCCGCGGCCTGCGTCGGCGCGGGCCGTGGCATTTCGATGCCGACAGCGGCCGCCGCCTGATCACCCGCTGCTTTGCCACCTTCGATCTGACCGGCTTTGGCATCGAAGACGAACCGCTGATGATCGCGGCGGCTGGCGCCCTGCTCGGCTACATCGAGGAAACGCAGAAGCAGCAACTGCCGCATCTGCGTTCGCTGGCGCTGGAATCGAGCGCCGACACGATCACCATGAACGCGGCGACGCGGCGCCATCTGGAACTCGACAGCCGTATCGATGGCCGCAGCGAACACACCCTGCTGGGCATCCTCGACAGCACCATCACGCCGATGGGCGGACGCATGTTGCGGCGCTGGCTGCATCGCCCATTGCGCGATCAGTCGGTGCTGCGCCATCGCCATCAGGCGGTGCAGACGTTGATCGACAGCGGCGCCAACGACGCCTTGCGCACGGCGTTTCGCGGCCTCGGCGATGTCGAGCGAATTCTGGCGCGGGTGGCGCTGCGCTCGGCTCGGCCGCGCGATTTGAGCACCCTGCGCGATGCACTGGCCGCGTTACCCAGCCTGCGCATGCAACTGGCAGCGCTGGATTCGCCCAGCCTTGGCGCACTGGCCGACGCCATGGGCGAACACCACGCCAGCGCCGCGTTGCTCGCCGCAGCGATCATCGAACAGCCGCCCGCGCTGCTGCGCGACGGCGGCGTGATCGGCGAAGGCTACGATGCCGAACTCGATGAATTGCGCACCCTGTCCAGCCACGCTGATCAATTCCTGATCGATCTGGAAGCGCGCGAACGGGCCGCCAGCGGCATCGCCACGCTCAAGGTTGGTTACAACCGGGTGCACGGTTACTACCTCGAAATCAGCAAGGGCCAGGCCGAGCGCGCACCGACGCATTACACCCGCCGGCAAACGCTGGCCAATGCCGAGCGCTACATCACCGAAGAACTCAAGCAATTCGAGGACAAGGTGCTGTCGGCGCGCGAGCGCTCGCTGCTGCGCGAACGCAAGCTCTGGGAAGACCTGCTCGACAGCTTGAATACCCAGCTCGACAGCCTGAAGCAATGCGCCAGCGCGCTGGCCGAAATCGACGTGCTGTGCGCCTTTGCCGAACGCGCGGTGGCGCTGGACTGGTCGCCGCCGGAACTGAGCAGCGAACCGGGCCTGCTGATCGAGCGCGGCCGCCACCCGGTGGTGGAAGCAGTGCGCAGCGAGCCGTTCGAGCCCAACGATCTGCGGCTGGATGAACACACCCGCATGCTGGTGATTACCGGCCCGAACATGGGCGGCAAGAGCACCTATATGCGCCAGAACGCGCTGATCGTGCTGCTCGCGCACATCGGCAGTTTCGTGCCGGCCACGCGCGCGCAAATCGGCCCGATCGACCGCATTCTTACCCGCATCGGCGCTGGCGACGACCTGGCGCGTGGGCAATCCACCTTCATGGTGGAAATGGCCGAGACCAGCTACATCCTGCATCACGCCAGCGAACACTCGCTGGTGCTGATGGACGAAATCGGGCGCGGCACCTCCACCTACGATGGCCTGGCGCTGGCCAAGGCCTGCGCCCTGCATCTGGCCAACGTGAATCGCGCCTACACCCTGTTTGCCACCCACTATTTCGAACTGACCGCACTCGCCGATGGCGGCCATGGCATCGCCAATGTGCATCTGGATGCGATCGAGCACGCCGACCGGCTGGTGTTCATGCATGCGCTCAAACCCGGCCCGGCCAATCGCAGTTTCGGCTTGCAAGTGGCGGCACTGGCCGGCCTGCCGCGCAGCGTGATCAGTCAGGCGCAACACACCCTGCACGAACTGGAGAGCCAGCGCAGCAGCACCAGCACCGAGGTCAGCCGCGAAGCGCTCGATACGCCGTTGCAAATGGGCTTGTTTCACACCCCGGCCCCGGCACTGGCGGCGCTGGGCGCGATCGAGCCCGACGAGCTGACGCCGAAGCAGGCGTTGGAAGCGTTGTACCGGCTCAAGACGATGCTGTAGCCAATTGCAGATAGCGCTGATGCAGCACCCGCACCTGCGCATCCAGTGCATCCAGGTCGCCGCTGTTGTCGATCACCTCATCGGCCAGTGCCAAGCGCTGACTGCGCGTGGCCTGTGCCGCCAGCATCTGCTGCGCCAGCGCTGCCGATATTGCATCGCGCGCCTGCAAGCGCGCCAATTGCATGGCCTCAGGCAGATCGACCACCACGATCCGTTGCAGCCACGGATAGGCCGCGCGGCCGCCGACTTCGGTGAGTAGCGGAATCGCCACCATCGCGTACGCGCTGCGCGCCTGCCGGCACTCGCATTGCAACTGCTCGCGAATGCGCGGATGCAAAATCGCCTCCAGATCGCGCCGCGCCTGCGCATCGGCGAACACCCGCGCGCGCAGCGCGCGGCGATCGAGCCGGCCATCGTCCGTGCAAATATCTGCACCGAAGCGGGCCACGATCTCGGCCAGCGCCGGCATACCCGGCTCCACCAGTTGCCGCGCTGCGACATCGGCATCGGCCACCGCCACACCCAACGCCGCGAAGCGTTCACCGACCGCGCTCTTGCCCGAGGCAATGCCACCAGTGATTGCCACAATGAAGTTCGCCATCGCCGCAGTCTAGCAGCCTGAACGGCGGGCCTTTCGCGCTTGGTCGGTACAACGCAGCGTGCTCGATTGAGCTACGATTATCGAGAGCGAGTGCTTGGGAGAGGACTGCAACCGCATTCGTGCGTGCCCGGATTGACGAGACGCTGAAAAACGAGGCCGCTGCAGTGCTGGCGACGATGGGCCTTACCGTGTCCGGCTTTGTGCGCATTGGCTTGACCAAGGTCACCCATGAAATGGCACTGCCATTCGAGATGCGTGTGCCAAACGCGCACCGCCCAGACGCTGGCAAAAAGCGAACGCGGTGAAGATCTGCAAAGTTTCGATAGCGTCGATGCCATGTTCAAAGACCTTGGCATCTGATCAGCAATGCGCACGACCGAGGAGCGCGGCAAGACTATGGCCTCATCCTTGCGAAGAATCTCTCTGCGTCATGGCGGTCGCCCGCAAGGCGATCCGACAAACAACGGGCACGCTCACTGTAGGATGGGTAGAGCGTAGCGAAACCCATCAGGCGCGTTGAAACATAGTGGTTGATGGGTTTCGCTACGCTCTACCCATCCTACGAAGCCGGTGTTGCACAGCAACCGACCTGTGCGCACTCCGAGCGGGCGTGCTGGATACGTTATTCAAAACATGCTGACACCAGGCACCAGCCACAACGACAACGCGGCAAGGGCAGTGGCGATCACGCTGGCGGCCAGCACATCGCTGGGGTAGTGCAGGCCGAGCACCACCCGCGACAGCGCCACGCTGACGCAGAACGGTGCCAGCAGCCAAATCAGTGTCGGGTAATACGCCAGCGCCACCAGCGTGAATGACAGCGCATGCAAGGTGTGCCCGGACGGGAACGAGAACTCATCCAATGGCGCAACCAAAGCGTGTACCTGCGGTTCGCGGGCACACGGCCGCGGCCGTTTGGTCCAGCGCTTCAGGGTTTTGTACAACGCCAGTGCCACCACCCCGGTAGCGGCCATATGTGCCGATGCGGTCAAGCCGCGATAGCCATCGGCGATGACGATCAACGCCATCAGCGCGTACCAGAACAGGCCATCGCCAAGCCGACTGATTGTGGCGAAATAGGCGCGCACCCAGCGGCCATGGCCCCAACGGTTGGCGGCCGCGGTCCACGCGCTGTCGCGCGCCACCCAACGCTGCACGCGGGCGATCATGAGCGCCCGCCATTGCTGGCAACCGGCCACGCCGGCGCTGCCAGCGCCCGCCGAGCAATCAGTTCGCGCAGCACCTGCTCAAAGCGCGCCGACACCGTTTCCGGGGCCAGATGCGCTACCGCCTCGCGGGCCGCGTTGCCCATGCGTCGGCTCGCCGACAGGTCATTCGCCAGCGCGGCG
>Ga0100385_1004492_pt1 | contig 11997 bp, 11 predicted proteins | sample CryGeymeta201509_FD_81543 | JGI IMG/M metagenome (GOLD analysis project Ga0100385, IMG submission 81543) | Groundwater microbial communities from Crystal Geyser aquifers in Utah, USA - Crystal Geyser metaG 2015-09 | ecosystem: Environmental > Aquatic > Deep subsurface > Groundwater | place: USA... | reverse complement strand
TTTATACTGCTTTCAGTGTATTTAAACACACTTTAACTATCAGAGTAAATTCAATTTACAAAGTTAAAAACTAGCTTGATTTGCTTTAAACGAGTACAATTTTTTTTCGTGCGTTTGCCCTAGAATGATGAAGAAAATCTGACAAAAGAGCAAAAAGGTGCAAATCAATTAAATAGGATTTTCAAAGGTTCTGTTGACTTTCGCTGTATTAAAGCCAAACTAATGCTAGAGTATGATGAATATGCGTACTACGAAAAAGCACTAGAAATAAGTCATGAAATTATAGATAGTGTAGAAAAAAGCACCAATCAAACTATTTTATGGCGATTGTTATACGTTCGTGGTTGTGCCTATCACAAATTAGGAGAAACAGATTTGGCGTGTAAAGATTGGAAACTTGCAGTAGAATATGGATATAAAGAAGACGAGGAGGAAAAACAAAAACGCAAGGAAAGGTGTGCTGATTTTTAGTCTATTTTTTTTATTTCTTCAACAGTATAAATGGGAAGTTTAGAGTTTTCATATCGCTCATCTACATAACACTCATCGCCTTCAAAACACTTTTTCAGTTCTAAATCATACAACTTTCCAACTTCAAAAAAATCTTCTCCCTTCCTTCTTGGACATTGAAAAACTCCTAAAAAGACAGTTTCCACTTCATTATTTTTCTCAATTAATCTAAACTTAAAGGTTTCAAAAATAATAGCAAATCCACAAGCTATAAATTCCCATTCCGACATTTCAATAATTTCTGCTTTTGCTTTCCGTATTCTATAAAACTTCTTAAAGAAAATTGCTTGTTCTAAATCTGTGATTCTCCACTTTTCAGTTTCTAAAATTTTCAAAGAAACTTCTACCTTTTCATCTTTAATTTCTGTAGAGTTTATAAGCTCATCATTCCAATATTTTATTTCTAAAAGAACTTGATTTTTGAGTGTATCATATTTTTTTATGTAACAGATTTTGGCTTTTATAGCTTTGTCATAAGTAGGGAAATAATAAACAATTCGTTTTAAAGGCTGATTAAGAAACGTAATTTGAGTTTTTAGAAGTAATTCATTTTGATAAAAAGCAATTATTTTGACAGGCTCTTCTTCAATATGAAAATCCAAAAATAAAGTATCAATAGAATTAGAATTAATTTTTCTTTCAATAGAAATCAAATGATTTTGAAGTTCTTTTTCAGATTGTGCTTTTGAAATGAAGGAAATAGAAAGCAACATAAAAAAGAAGAATAGAAAGAGTAGAATATTTTTCATTTTGGATAAGCCGTTTTTTGAATAATTTTAAACCTAAAACGGTTTATTGCCTTTTTAGTATATTCTACTCACCAACGACACAATCAAAAAGCCATTTCCACATACTCTCATCTTCATAAGCAGGTTTCCAACTTCCATGTTTTACTTTTGAATATTCAGTATAATGTACATCTTTGTTTCCTGTCTTTTTTACAGCCTCTACCATTCTTCGGCTGCGTTGTGGTTTTACAGTTTGGTCTAGTGCGCCATGAAAAACCCAAATCGGCATAGCTTTCAGAGAATCGGCTGTTTTTTCGTCTGCACCTCCACAAATAGGTACAATAGCTGCAAATTTTTGAGGAAAACGTGTTGCCAAATCCCACGTTCCATATCCTCCCATAGATAATCCTGTGAGGTAAATTCTATCTGTGTCAATAGGAAATTGTTTTTCTAGTTTTTCTAAAAGCTGAACAGTCAAATTCATATACTTACTCATTTCTTTAGGCTGGGTATGCGAATCGGCTGCCCAATCTACTTCTACCCATTTATTCTTTTTTTCGCACTGAGGAACAAGTACAAAACATTCATAATTTTTTCTATTTTTTTCTTGCAATGCCCACGCTCCAATATGCTTAACAGTAAGTGAACTATCGCCACGTTCTCCTGCGCCATGAAGGAATAAAACTAAAGGATATTTCTTTGTAGAATCATAATTTTTGGGAAAAAGTAAACGATAACGCATAGAATCCGTTTCAATAGTAGAATGATTTGTATGCACGACGAACAACTTATGTTCGAAAAGTTCGTATCTTAGTGGTTCAGAATTAGTTTGTTGTCCATAGGAATTATGAGCTAACAGACTGAAAATAAGAAGACACACAAAAACAATAGAAAAAGAATATATTTTATCTTTCATAGAAAATTTGTTATAAACCCTAAGGGTTTCTGAAAACCCTTAGGGTTTGGAAATTCTTACAATTTTAAAAAAATTATGAGCGAAATTCAAGCCGAAACCGTTTCTTTATCAAATACAGAAACTAATTTCAAAACACAAATAGACCAAATTTTTGAAGCACAACAAAACAACCGTTGGGCAGTTTCGAAAACAACGACAAAAGAGCGTATCGAAAAACTCAAAAGATTACAAGAAGCACTCTTTAATTATCGTGCAGCTTTTCATCATTCTCTACGTCAAGATTTTGGGAAGCCAGAAGCAGAAACGGATTTATCAGAAATTTATCCCACATCAAACGAAATAAAACATGCCGTTTCGAATTTGGAGAAATGGATGAAAGACGAATCTGTAAGCACTCCGACAGCTCTTTTGGGTTCAAAATCGTATATTCGTTATGAAGCAAAAGGCGTTTGTTTGATTGTTGCACCTTGGAATTACCCAGTAAATTTAATTTTAATTCCTCTTATTTCTGCCGTTGCAGCAGGAAATTGTGTCATTTTGAAACCTTCTGAATATACGCCAAACACGAATGCAATTATGGCGCAACTTATCAAAGAAGTTTTTGCAGAAAATGAAGTTGCTTTTATAGAAGGCGAAGTAGAAGTTTCTAAATATTTATTAGAAAAACCATTTGACCATATTTTCTTTACAGGAAGTACAGCCGTTGGTAAAATAGTAATGAAAGCAGCAGCCGAAAACTTGACTTCTGTAACTCTTGAGTTGGGTGGAAAATCGCCAGTAATTGTAGATGAAACTTCAAATATAAAAGAAGCAGCTAAAAAAATTGTTTGGGGTAAATTTTTGAATGCAGGTCAGACTTGTATTGCTCCTGATTATGTGTTGGTTCACGAAGACATCGAACACGAACTTATCCAACAAATGCTCAAATATTTGAGTGAGTTTTACGGACAAACTTCAGGAGAGCGTTTGGATTCTCCAGATTATGCACGTATTATCAACGAAAAACAATACAAATCACTTGTTGAGCTGATTGGAAAAGCAAAAGGACAGGGTGCAGTTATTCATACAGGAGGAACGGTTGTAGAAGAGCAGCGTTATATCGCTCCTACGATTATGTCAGAAGTTCCTTTGGATTCGGAAGTGATGCAACACGAAATTTTTGGGCCTATTATGCCAGTTATTCGCTACAAATATCTGAATGATGCGCTAGATTTAATCAATAAAAAAGACAAACCTTTGGCATTGTATCTCTTCTCACAAGAGCGCAAGACGATTGAAAACGTACTTGCTTCTACTTCTTCGGGTGGAGTTTGTATTAATGATACTGTTATTCATTATTTCCAACATAATTTGCCTTTTGGTGGTGTAAATCATAGTGGAATTGGAAAAGCACACGGTATTTTTGGATTTAAATCCTTCTCAAATGAACGTGCTGTTTTGGAACAACCTACTCGTTTTAGCGCACCTCAACTGATGTACCCTCCTTACAAATCAGAAGTACAGACGCTTATTGATTTTACTGTAAAGTGGATTTAAGTTTATAGTAGCCGACAGCTTCCAAGCTGTCGTATAATTACAAAAAACCTATTCTTTTTGTTTTGAGAGAATAGGTTTTTTTGATTTTTTACTTGCATAATTGAATATTCTTATAAAAAATAGCTATTTTTGTAACCAATAAGCAAATATTTTTTGCAATAAAATCCCTAATTTTTACTCAAATGGCATTAGAAAGAGATATAGAAAACATTGCAGAACAATTATTACTCAAAAATAATTGGATTATTAATGTTGATAATCCTTTAAAAAATGTTTTTCATCAGAGAGCCAAGACTAAAGAGGATAACAAAAGGCTAAAGGCACTTCGCCCTGATTTTTGTCTTTATCTAACACCTAATTCGGTTTCTCCAGAGTTAATTTTGGAAACAAAAAAAACAAATATGAATTTGGCAAAAACAAAGGAACAGGCTTTGAATTATGCTAAAATATTGGGTTCTAAAATTATAGTTTTATTTGATGGAATACAAACAAAAACGTACTGGGTAGATAATAAAGAAGAGTTATTAGAAGATGGAATAGAAGTAGATTCAATAAGAGATGCAGAATTTTATAGGAAGTTTGTCTTGTCTAATTCAAATGTATATTTGAGTAGCAGATTATCAATTAATTCTAAAGAAGAGTTAATTGCTGTTTTTGCTTTTACTAATCAAAAACTACGTAAAGCAGGAATTACGAAAGGCATGGAACGTTTTTTTGAATTTTCTAATCTTTTGTTTTTAAAACTAATTTCTGAAAGTAATGATATTGTTTCAGAAGAAATTCCAAGTTATATAAAATGGGAAACCTATAAAAATAAGCAAGGAGAAGAACTTTTGAGTTATATAAATGATATTGTAGTTCCAAACCTAGAAAAAATATTTAATAAGAAAGAAGAAAAGCAGCTTTTTACTAAATTAATTATAAAAGATACAATTGCATTAAAGCAAATTATTGATAAACTAGATAAACTGAATTTAAGTGGCATAAAAACAGATATAAAAGGAGATGCTTTTGAATATTTTATACAACAATATAACTCTTCTAATAATGATTTAGGAGAATATTTTACACCTCGTCATATTGTTCAATTTTTAGTAAAGTTGGCTAATCCTAAATACGGTGAAAAAGTATATGACCCCTTTTGTGGAACAGGAGGGATACTAATTTCTTCTTTTAATCATATTAAAGATTCATTAATAAAATCAAATTACTTAACAGATTCAGTATTAAAAGATATAAAAGAAAATACAGTTTTTGGGGGAGAAATATCTTCAAATGCTAGAATTGCAAAAATGAACATGATATTGACAGGCGACGGACATAGCAATATCAATCAACAAGATACTCTATTAAATCCAATAAAAAATGAATTTGATGTAGTCATCACTAATATTCCTTTTAACTTGGAAGGAACAGCAAATAAATTGTATTCTCTTTTAAGCGATAATGGAAATTCTCAATCAATTCAACATATCATAGACTCTTTAGGTAAAAAATCTACTTCAAGAGCATATATTATTGTTCCTGAATCTATTTTGAATAATAAGGAATTAAAGAATTTGCGTAAATACTTGATAGATAATAATTTATTAAAGCAAATAATTTCTCTACCTTCTGGGGTTTTTTTGCCTTATACAGAAGCAAAAGCATCAGTTTTAGTTTTACAAGGATTGAATAATCAACCTATAGATTCTATAAAATATACAATTATAAAGAATGACGGATTTACACTTACTCAAAGAAGACGAAAAATAACAACAACTATAAATGATATAGAAGAATATTTATTTGACAACTCTTTTGCAACAAAAGAAATAGAAGTAAATAAAATTCGTAAGAATACAAACTACTCCTTTATTTGGTTTAAGTATTTTAGTGAAACTCCTGATGACTATATTCTTTTAAAGAAAATTTTAAAAGAAGAACGTATAAAAAATACAGAACTACATGAAACAGCGACTGTAACAAAACATAATTTTTATGGAATATTAAGTGGAGAACAGTATTGGGGAGATTCTTTTATGTCTGTTACTTCTGAAACAAATGAAGATTATAAAGTAGTTAATTATAAATCGATTGCTTACAATCCTTCACGAGCAAATACAGGTTCTTTGAGTATAAATTTAACAAAAACAAAACTAGCAGTAAGCAAAATGTATGTTACTTTTAAAGTAATTGATGATAGATTTTTGCCTGAATTTGTTTATTTGTATTTAAAAAGTCAAGAAGGCATACAAAGTATAAAAGATAGATCTTTTGGTTCGGTTCGCCAATCTTTGCGTTTTGATGATTTATGTACGATTTCTATTCCAAATATTCCTAAGGACAGACAGCAAAAAATAGTAGATAAGGTATATAAAAACTACTTAAACTTTATCAAACATAAATCTGAACTAGATAATTTTGATATAAAACAAAATTTGGATTAATTAAAAACCTATTCTTTCTTTTTTAGAAATAATAGGTTTTTGCTTTTAGAGAATTTTTCTACATTTGCTTTGATTACAAATCCAAACTTATCTACTCTAATGTTACAAAAAACGGTATATCTTATTTTCGTAATTGCATTTTTATTTTCTTGTAAATCAAATACAGAAATCAAAGAAGTTGTATCAAATCCAGTCGAAGAAACTAATACGTATAACAATCAGATTGCTCAAATTGATAAAATAGATAGTTTGGCAAATCGTTATCTTGATTTGGGGCGTTTTAGTGGTACAATTCTGATTGCTCAAAAAGATTCTATCATTTTTGATAAAAGCTATGGTTTGGCAGATTATGTAACTATCAAAGAATTTACAGACAGTACAGCTTTCAAAATTGGTCATCTTTCGGAGCTTTTTACAGAAGCTATTATTAGAGATATGATAAAACAGGATTTGATAAAATCGAATGAAAAAGTAACAACATATCTTCCTCAAATAAAACAAGATTTTACAGTCGAAGAGTTATTAAATCATCATTCAAACCTTCAAACGATTGCTCAACTACAAGAGGTAAATCCAAATAAAGCCTATTCTTTTACTTCGCCAAGAAATAGCCATCAATCCAAATTTATTGAAAGAATATGAAGGAACTTATTCAATGAATGAAAATATGAACTTGACTTTTGTAGCTGAAAGAGATAGTTTGTTTGTAATCATGGCAGAAAATAAAATAGAGCTAAAACCACAATCTGAAAATCAGTTTTTTATGTTTGAAAGTGATGCTTCTATTCGTTTTGAGAGAGATGAGAATAATAAAGTTGATAAAGCTATTTTGTTAGATGGTTTTTTGACAGGAAATACGATTTTGAAGATTGAAGGATAGAAAAGTAGCACAGACTTCCCAGTCTATGCAAAAGTTGATAAAAAAACACGAACAGACTAGGAAGTCTGTTTTACAAAATTATCCTAGCACCATTTCCCTTACAAACAGGATTTATATACGTCTGAATCGGAATATCTACATTTTGATAGACTTTTTCTAGAGCATTTTTTATTATTTCTGCATTTTCTTTTCCTCTTGCCATTGCAAAAACAGAAGGACCTGAACCCGAAATTCCGAAAGCTAGAGCCTTATTTTCTAAAGCTGCTTGTTTCATTTCTTTGAATTTTGGAATCAAAAGGCTACGCATTGGCTCAATAACCAAATCCTGCAACGAATCAGAAAACAAATCATAATCTTTTTCATACAAACTAACCACAAAAGCTCCCATAAGTCCCATTTGCTGACTAAATGTAGCGACTGAAAGCATAGTTTTCAAAATTTTACGAGAATCTGAAGTATTGAGTTTTACGTGTGGATAAAGCGTAACAGCAAACAAATCTTCCAATACAGGAAGCTGCAAAATATCATTTTGTTTGTTTCCTTTTGAAAGAATAATTCCACCCAAAAGCGAAGGCGCAACATTATCTACATGTGCACTTCCACAAGCTACACGTTCGCCTTCAGCAGCAAAAATAACCAATTCTTTAGTAGAATACGGTTTTCCGATAAGCTCATTATATCCAAAAGCTGCTGCTGCACTACTTGCACTACTAGAACCCAAACCACTCCCAGAAGAAAAGCCTTTTTTCAAGATAATATCAACACCAATAAACTCATTTTGTGCTTCTTGCATTTTACGAATGACGACAGAAGAGCAATTTTTATCGGCTTCTTTTGGCAAATTATCGCCATTAATAATTTCAAGGATTTTATTTTCTGTTGTTCCGTTGGGAGTGAGCGTAATTTCATCGCCCATATTTCCCAAAGAAAGTCCCAAAATATCAAAACCAACATTGAAATTGGCTATGGTGGCTGGTGCAAAGGCTGTTATTTTTTTCATAAGTTGAGTGTCGTCGGTGTGGAAACTGACAACGGTAGGAGTTTTTAATTTCTATTATTCTATTTCTCGTGAGTAATCGTTTCTGTCTTCATATAATTGATTGGCTAGTTCAGTTCCTGTTTCTTCTGACTGCCAAGAACCAGCAACTTCCCAAAATAATTTATTATATGCAGCTTTTTCAGCTTCTCTTTTTTTCTCTAGTATAATTTGAATAACATCAAGATTATTTACTGTCAAAATCCATTCTATTAATTCTAGTTTGGTTTCTGAAAGTGTTTTTGTTTGTAGTTCTTCTTTTACTGTATTCATAATCTTATTTTTTTAGGTTGATATTTTTCTAATCTAACGTTTCAAATCTCTTAATCGTTTTGCTTTTTGAGTAGTCAAATAGTTTAAGGTCTAAATTCGTATTCATTCCACCTTCTAAAATCTGACTTGTAAATTTATTTAGTTATTCATAATAAACATCAAATCAGCAAAAACGCCACTTGCCGTAACGGCTGCCCCAGCTCCTGCGCCCTTAATTACTAAAGGCTCATCAACATAGCGATTTGTATTTATTGCCACTACATTGTCTTTTCCTTCCAAAGTATAAAACGGACTATTCGACGGAATTTCTTGTAATGCAACTGATAAATTTCCCTTTTCCATTTTGGCAACAACCTTCAATTTATTGCCGTTTTTGTGGGCATTTTGATAAAGAGTTGCAAAATGATTTTCGTGCTTTTTGAGATTTTCAAAGAGTTCTTCTACGCTTTTTGAGTTGGTGCATTCGTCTGGTAAAAAACTAGTAAAAGTAATATCTGAAAGTTCTCTATTCAAGCCAGATTCTCTTGAAAGAATTAAGATTTTTCGCATTACGTCCAGTCCAGAAAGATCGATTAATGGATTGGGTTCGGTATAACCTTCTTCTTTTGCTTGTAAAACCACGTCAGCAAACTGATTTTCAGCATTATAATTATTAAAAATAAAATTCAGACTACCTGAAATTACGGCTTCAATTTGATTGATTTTATCGCCACTAATTTTCAAATCATGGATAGTTTTCAAGATTGGAAGAGCTGCGCCGACAGAAGTTTCATATTTAAAATGAATGTTTCTTTCCTTAGCTAATTTATTCAATTTCAAATAATTAGCATATTCACTACTACATGCAATTTTATTACAAGTAACAACGGAAATGCTGTTTTTTATCAAAAATTCGTAACCTTCACTCACACTATCAGAAGCTGTATTATCAATAAAAACGCTATTACGAAGATTCAATTCTTTGATAGCTTCGAAGTATTCGTTTAGAGAGGAATAGGTTTTTGCGTTCTTATTTTCTTTCTTTTGCTTAAAATTTAAAATCTCTTCTTTTGTCAATTCTTCTACCTTTTCGAAGGTTTCGGTAGTGTGATTGAAAAGCAGTTGTTTACTATTTGCAATGCCTATAATTTTGAGATTGATTTGATATTCTTCAATGAGTTTTTGTTTTTGTGCAAAGAGAATAGTTATAAATTCTGTCCCTACATTGCCTATACCTGCTATAAAAACGTGAACATTTTTGACTGTTGAAGCAAAGAATTTTTCATGGATTACATTCAACGCCTTTTCTTCGTCTTTTTTATCAATTACAATCGAAATATTTCGCTCCGATGCGCCTTGTGCGATTGCTGTTACATTGATTCCATTTTCGCCTATTGCACCAAAAACTTTTCCAGCCAAACCAATCGCATTTTTCATATTATCGCCCACAAGAGCCACAATACATTGATTTTCTATTGCTTTTACCTCGTTCATCAATCCTTTTTGAATGTCTTTTTCGAAAGCAAAATTAAGCACATTTTGAGCGTTTTGGAGTTCAGATTGATTGATTCCTATTCCAATGCTTTGTTCGGAACAGCTTTGCGTAATCAAAATTATATTGATATTTGCTTCTTCCAAAATCTGAAAAACTCGTCTTGCACTTCCTTTTTGTTTTGCCAGCCCAACACCTGAAACAGTGATTATTGCAATTTCATCAAGTGAACAAATGCCTTGAATTTTGTTGTCTGTTGGTTGGTTTTCGCTGCTGATAAATGTTCCCTCTTGCTTTGGAAAAAATGTATTTTTCAAATATAAGGGGATATTTTTGTCCATCACAGGCAAAATAGAAGGTGGATACAAAACTTTTGCTCCAAAATAAGCCATTTCAAATGCCTCTGCATAACTCAATTTTTGTAAGGAATGTGTCGTTTGTACTTTTCTAGGGTTTGCAGACTGCATTCCATTTACATCACTCCAAATTTCTAATTTTGTGGCATCAAGAGCATTTGCATAAATAGAAGCCGAAAAATCCGAACCTCCACGCCCTAAAGTAACCGTTTCTCCTTTTTGATTAGAAGCTATAAAACCTGCTGCAATATAATTTTTATTCGTTTTTGTGTCGTCGGTGGGGACACCAACAACGGCTAAAATATTTCTAGTCGTTTTATCTAAATCCAAAACTGCATTTAGATAATCTTTTGATTCGTTTGTAGTGGCTGAAATCAGTTTTCTACTATCTAATAAATCAATTTTGATAGGATTTTTTACATTAACAGAAAGATACTTCTGAACTATAATAGAAGAAAGTTGCTCTCCAAAACTCAAAATAGTTGCTTGTGTTCGGTCTGATAATTCTTTCAACGTTCCTACGCTTTCACAAATTGATTCTAATTGATTGCATTTTTGTTGTACTTCTACAAAAAGGTCAATTTGATGCGACTCGCTAACGAGTTCTTTTATAAATTCAAAATGAAAGTTTCTGAATTCTTCTAATAAAACAGTATGTTTTCCTTCTAAAGAAAGACTCGCAATTTGTTCTAATTTGTTGGTAATTCCTGAAAAAGCAGAAACTACTACAATATAATTTGACGTTTTTGAAGAAAGAATAACAGCAATTTTTTCAAGGTTTGATTTTGAGGAAACACTTGTTCCTCCGAATTTTAGGACGAGCATTTGAGATTTATTTTGTGTTGCTGATAAAAATATGAACAACTGCTAAAACAGTAGATTTTAAAAGAATACCAAATTTACGTTATAATTTTTTGATAGCACAATTCAATTTAAAAAAATGGTTTTCTATTATTTAGTTCTCTTAAATTGCAAAAAAAAGAGCTTGATAAATCAATATTTACCTAACTGAGTAGGGAACTGATTTATCAAGCTCTGCTGAGAGCATTCTTTAGAAATTATTTTATCATTTCTACGGACTTGTAAATTTTGTCTAATAGGTCTTTTTTGTCCCAAGGTTTGGATAAGAAAAACTGCATATTTCCTTTTTTGAAAGCATTTTGAATGGCTTCTTCTTCAGCTTGTCCAGAAAGCATTATCTTAGCTACTTTAGGAAACTGTTTGTTTATCTCCACCAATAGCTCGTCGCCTTTCATTTCAGGCATGAGCCAGTCTGTGATAACCACTAAGGTATTGATACTTCTCTCATTAAGAAAATCAAGAATTTCAAGAGCCTCGTCTGCACTTTCTGCTGTTTCAATGATAAAATCATCATTAAATTCCTGCATTAATTGAATTTTTAGACTTCCTAAAATAATATGGTCGTCATCTACACATAAGATTGCTTTTGTTTTTTTTGCTTTTGCCATAAAGTAATACGTTTGAAATCTGTGTTAGTAATAAGTTTATTAATTATAAGCGGTTGTCTAAAGTTACTCAAATTATTCTTCTATATTGCAAAAAGTAAGTTACATCGTAGTAAAATGATATATTTTGCGCTTTTTTGGATAAAAATGATAATATAATAGCTTGATTATTTTTAAGTGTAATTAGCACGTATTAGATAACTGTTTTCGTGATATGTGGTTTTTTAATAAAAAAAGGTTTTGAATTTATTTTAGAGGTAATTCTACAAAAAAAGTAGGTTATCTGACAATTTTTGTGGAAAATCACTAGTAGGTATTTTTAAAATGTATTTTCTATTTTGTTCAAGTCTGTACCGAAGGTCTGACTTGAACAAAATAAGCATTTTTACTTGTTTC
>Ga0100385_1004488_pt1 | contig 12001 bp, 10 predicted proteins | sample CryGeymeta201509_FD_81543 | JGI IMG/M metagenome (GOLD analysis project Ga0100385, IMG submission 81543) | Groundwater microbial communities from Crystal Geyser aquifers in Utah, USA - Crystal Geyser metaG 2015-09 | ecosystem: Environmental > Aquatic > Deep subsurface > Groundwater | place: USA... | reverse complement strand
CAAAATAATAGTTTGCTTTTTTCCATAAAGTAGGGTTTGCAAACCCTACTTTATGGAAAAAAGACATTTATACAGAATAAAATTTGGCAAAGATTTGCCTTTTTTTAAATGTCACTCATGTTGGATAGGAATACTTAAAATAGAAAAACAACATGAATTCGCTTATTTCAAAGACATTGAATATAGAAAATATGGTTTGCCCACGTTGTATATTGGTAGTCGAAAACCTATGCAAGGAGTTTTCTATTGACTTTGAGAAAGTAGAATTAGGTAAAATTTATCTCACCAAAAACACAGAAATTTCAGTAGAAAACAAAGAAAAATTAAATCAAGAATTACAGAAAGTAGGATTAAAATTAATAGAATCAGATAAAAAAGCTCTTATTTCGACAATCAAAACAGCTATTATTAATCAAATTCATTATTCAGAAAAACCATTAAAAATTAATTTCTCTGAATATCTTTCAGAAAAACTGTGTCATGAATATTCGTATTTAAGTCGTTTGTTTTCTGCTTCTGAACATATTACCATCGAAAAATATATTGCTTTTCAAAAGATAGAAAAAGCAAAAGAACTTCTAACACTCAAAAAATATAGAATTAGTGAAATAGCAAATCATTTGCATTACAAAAGTACCTCTCACTTTTCTACACAATTCAAAAGCATAACTGGACAAACTCCCTCTGCGTATCAAAAAAAGGCTATTAAAGAGCGAAAAATGATTGATTTTTTATAAAAATTAGTCAAAATTATGTAACTATTTTCTGAAATTTTATAAAACAGAACAGTTGGGTATGCGTTTATCGAAATAGAACATTTTTTAATCTATTTTTTTTAAACTCAAGAATAATGAACAATTCAAAATTTCAAGCGTGTATCGAAGCCTGCCAACAATGTCTTATTGATTGCCAAAGCTGTTTGTATCAAATGGCAACCAAAGAAAGTATGAATGACTGCCCTCGTTGTTGTATCGAATGCGTTGATTCGTGTCAAGTTGCCATTAAAGCAATGGTAAATGATAGCAAATGGGCAAAAGACTATTGCAAAATCTGTGCACAAATTTGTGATTGGTGTGCTGAGCAATGTGGACAACACACAGGCGACCATTGTAAAAAATGTGCAGAATCGTGTCGTACATGTGCAGAAGAATGTCGTAAAATGGCAGCTTAATTTTTATTAAACTTATTCAAAACCCTAAGTATCTTTCAAGATTCTTAGGGTTTTGTATTTTAGAATAATGAATAAATATCCTTTTTCATTAAATTTGCAGAGTTATAATTTAATTACGGCATATTATTTTCTTCGTTCTGTTATTAAATGTTATCACGGTTAATTTAGTAATATTCATTTTTTCATAGGGCAGGGTTTGCAAACCCTGCCCTATGGAAAAATAAGAGAGCTTTACTTTCTTATAACTTGCTAATTATTAGACCTGTAAATAACTGTGATAACGTTTATTGATAATAAATTAATCTACCATTTTAGTTCTATGAAAAGTTTTATAAAAAGTTCTCCGTTTTTTTTACATCTTTGTCTTTTGTTTGTCTTTTCAGTTTTTACACATTCTCTCTTTGCTCAAGATGAAATTTCAAATACAGCTTTAGATACATTGCCTTTATCCGAATCTACAAATTCAGTAGATGAAATAGACCCTCATAATTTTGAGGCACAGTTTGAATATCAAGGTTCTAGTTATAAATATTCTGTTTCTGAAAAGGGAGATGATTGGTATAGTTTAGTAATTTGGCGAAAAAATACGCTTTTGGAAGGCGAAGCCAAAATGATGGAAGTTTATTCTACTCATATTATGATTGAAGATGACTTGAATAATACAAATAATAAAAATGCTCGTGTTCGGATTCGTTACGCAGAAAAACAAGGTTATGTTTGGAAACCTTACGAACATGATTTTATGCAAGTGATGTTTGTATTTGATACTCAAAAAATAAATTATGCTCCTTTTGGCGAAAAAATGATTGATAGAAGCAAACATAGTAGTATTCCGAATGAAAAATTAGTGGTTAGTTTTGATAAAGAAAACTTTACACTTGGAGATGCAGTCAAAATAAGCATAGAATTTTTTATTATGAAGTATCCTAAACTGTTTTATATGTAGAAGTTGTTTAAGAATTCAAATTATTGGTTTTTAGCTACAGCGTAGCGTAATCTTTGTAGAACTGCAAGTCGGCGAAGTCAATTGAAATCAACAAAATTGAATAAAAGCTACAGCGTAGCGCAACTTATAATGCACTAATAGCAAGGTTTCGCAACTCTGTTGCTCCAAACATTTATTATTTTCCAAGGCTCTTATCTGATATTGGACTGATAATAAACAAGTTTTGTGATTACCAAATTTTATTCTGTAAAAGTATTGTTTTTTCCATAGCGCAGGGTTTGCAAACCCTGCGCTATGGAAAAAACGAACTAATATTTTGCTAATAAATGAATGAATCAAGTTTTTATTACTATCAGTTCAAAATCTATTAAGAGCCTTTTCCAAATTATCTACAAAGGTTGCGTTGCGCTGCAACTAAATTCCTATTCTTAAACAACTTCGTAGATAAAAATAATTTATATCAATTTTCTTATTCCTTGAAGTACCTTCTTTTTCCTTTTGCTGTTTTATACGATTTAATTACTCGTAGTAGAAACTTTTTTTATGATAAAAAATGGTTTGTTTCTATGCAGCCATCTGTTTTTACGATTTCAGTCGGAAACCTGACCGTAGGAGGAACAGGAAAAACGCCACATATAGAATATTTGATTCGATATTTTTTAAAGAAAAATGAAAACTCAGAAAATTATAAATTAGCTACCCTTTCAAGAGGATACGGACGAAAAACAAAAGGTTTTTTTTTAGCAAATAAACAAACTACAACTTCTGAAATAGGCGACGAACCCATGCAGTTTTATCAAAAATTTGCTCAAAATAATCAAAATGTAAATATTGTAGTATGTGAAAAACGAGTTTTGGGAGCGCAGAAAATTATTAAATTATTTTCCACTACAAAAACGATTTTATTAGATGATGCTTTCCAACATAGAGCCATAAAACCTCATTTTTCGATTTTACTTTCTGATTATAATCGTCCTTTTTATGAAGATTTTTTGTTGCCGATGGGCAGAATTAGAGAAAATAGAAAAGGTGCAAGACGTGCAGATGTAGTTTTGGTAAGTAAATGTCCTTCAAGTTTGATAGAAGAAAAAAGACAAATTATTCGAAAAAAGATTAATAATTATACCAAATCGCCTGTTTTCTTTACGAGTTTTGATTATGACAAACCTATTTCTTTAGTAGATTCTAATCAAGAATTGAAGTTAGAAAGTGACAAAAACTATTCTTTTGGAATATTGGCAGGAATTGCAAATTATCAACCTTTTCAAAAATACATAGAAAAAAACTTTACTTCTTTTGGAAAATTAGAAACTCAAAAAAACTTTCCAGACCATTATGATTATACAGAAAAAGATATTGAGTTTTTGAAAGATGTAAATTCAAACAAAATTTGGTTTACCACAGAAAAAGATGCTGTCAAACTTCGTCCTTTAATTCAATCTTTTACAGAAAAAGAACAAAACAAAATTTCTATTTTTTATATTCCTATAAGAGTTGTTTTTTTAGATAAAAATGAAGAAAAGCAGTTTCAAGAATTGATAGAAGAAAAGCAGTTTTAAGGTGTTTTTTATTCAATAATTCTCATTTCTACTCGTCTATTTTTTTGTCTTGATGATTCGTTGGTATTGTCCGAAATTGGTTTTGTTCCTCCGTAAGCCTTTGTTTCTATTCGGTTGGCTTCTATATTATTTCGCATCAAATAGAGTTTTACGGCATCTGCTCGTTCTTGGGAGAGTTTGTAATTGAGTGTGGCATCGCCTGCTGTGTCGGTGTGTCCTGAAAGTTCGATTCTGACAGTTTGGTTTTCGTGCATAAATTCTACCAATTCAGAAATTCCTGTTGTATCATTAAAAATGGCTGTTGCTCTTTCAAACCCAATATGCAAACGAATGACATCACCTTTTTTGATAGAAGTTGTTCCTAGTCTAAACTCTCCTTCTGGCAATTTTTGGAGTTGAGATAGCTTGACTAATCCTTGCCCATAAGTGCCTGCCCAAATAGTTTTGTCTGTTGGATTTTGTACTAATGTACTGACCATTGTAGAAGGAAAAGCTGAATTTTGAGGATTGAAAACTGTCCATTTTTCATTTTCAAAAAGAGATAAACCACTCAAAGAAGCTGCCCAAAGATTTTCATTTGTTGGAAGCATTGTTCTGAACTGATAATGCACATCTTTAGAGGCTTTTTGTTTTTTTTCTCCTATAAAAAACTGTGCTGTACTCTCTAAAGTCGAACTAATCAATAATTCATTTTTGGGAGAAAAAGCAATAGAATTAATGGGTTGGTCTTTTAAGGAAGGATAAATTTTTAGACGGTTATCGCTATCTAGTGTATAAAGTCCACGTTCTGTCGCTATCCATTTTGTATTATTTTTATCAACAATAATCTCAAAAACTCGTGTAAAAGCCACTTTTTCAACACTAATTAGTAGTTTGAATTTAGAATCAATACGAAATAATCCTTCTTCTTCTGTTCCCACCCAAATAGTTTTGTGTTGGTCTTCTGTTATACAAAGAACGGTATTTTTATTAGATTTTGAAGGAATTTGTAGATGAGAAAACTTTCCTGCTGCATCTATTTTATAAATTCCTGCCCCATACGTTCCGATATATTTATCGCCATCTTGTCCAATAGCAATACATTTTATACCATAATCTTTCAGTTCAGAGTTTTTTGGTGTATAAAGTATAGAATCTTTTTCAGACCAATGCGCTAGACCTCCTCCTGTTGCTATCCAAAGCGAGTTATCACTTTTATCAAAAGCCAAGTCATTGATAAAATTATGAGGAATAGAAGAATTCTTATCATTATACGTGTCAAAATGCCAAATTGGTGTCGTTTGAGCAAAGCTAGAAAGTATAAAAACAGGATAAAAAAACAATAGCAAAACAACCTTAAAAAAAGTTGGAAAAGAGCAAATATAGGTATTCATCACGAGGAAGAAATTAATTATTCAGTTGATAGGAATAGGTAGTTTTATTACAGAATAACGTATTTTTTTTATCAATCTATATTTATACAGAATTATTTATTGTGCTTTAACCTATTAAAATAGCAAATAGAATATTAATTTTTGATAGAAAACTTATATTTATCACTTAATATTCTGTCGCCATGACGTACTTGAAAATAGTATTTTTTTGCCCCAAATGTAGAAGCAGCCTGTTTCCACTCAACACGTTTGTATTCTGTATCAAAAACTTCGTCTTGACAATAAACGGGAGCTTGACTTCCCTCTTCAAACAAACAAAGCGTTAAAGTTGCTTGGTTTGGATTTCCATCTAGTTTGAAAAAATTCAAATCTAAATCAATAATTACCTGTCCGATGTCCGATTGTGGATAAGTTCCGTCTTCTTCTACCAAAAGTAATTTTGGACTATAACCATTATCTTTCTTTTTGCTTGCTTCTAAGTCTTTTTTATCTCTATAATAACAATCAAATTTATTGAAAGGAGGTATTTTATCAATAATCTCTGTCAGTCCGTCCATTACTTCATTGACTTCCTGCATTTGTTTTAATTGCTTTATCTTATTGACAATGAACTCATTATCTTCACGAAGTTTGCGTTTTTCTTCTCTAATTTCAGCAACACGTTTGTCTTCTAAGGCCAAATAACGGTATTCCTTAAATTCTTTTTCTTTTTTGGATAAAGCACCTTGATAGCTTTTAATAGCTTTTTGAAGTTCTTGTGCTTTTACTTTCAGTTCGCTGGCTTCTTCATCAGAAGATTCTCTGTTTTTGGCAAGCGCACGAATAGTTTGTTCTAATGTATCGATACGGCGTTTCATCGTTTCGATTTCAGAATCTTGTTCTTTAATGATTTCCCTAGATTCATTGAGAGCTTCTTCTTTTGTATTGGTACAAGAACTCAAAAGAATGTTAGAAAATGGTAAAGTAAAAAATAAAAAAAGGTAGATATATTTTTGCATTGCGTACTATTTATAATGTTTTTGTAAAGACACAAAAAAAAGCAAGAAGGGAATTTTTAATAGAAGTAAAAAATCTTTGCATTGAGTGATTTTTTAATTAAAAAGCAAAGTTACTATTCATTATGCGTTAAAAAAAATGTAGATTTTGCGTTAAAAAAATACTTTTTTTTGGCTTTTTCGTATTTTAACTCCAAAATACGCAAAATCTATTAGTTTGAAAACAAACTTCTAAACTAAATAGATAAAATTTGACAAAGAAAAATCCTTTTCTGAATATTTTTATCAAAAAAGAATTTTAATTATGCGTTGGTAAGACACCAAAAACAGCAAAGACACACCAAATTAAACAAAGACGAGTATTAGTATTCATTGTCAGAAGTTACGACAATTCGAACTCCATTTTCATCTGTATCGCTAATCGTTTTTACTTCGTCGTCTTTCGTTACTGAAGTTACATTTTCTTTTCGTTTTGTAGTATCTCCATCTCTTGGTGTTTGAAGAGGAACAGAATTGACTACAATTTTAACGCTGTCTTCTTCTGAGTTATGTTGAGAAGTATCTCGTTTTTGATTTTGTGTAGAATCATTTTGTAGTAATTCTTCTACTGGAATTTTTGTATCTTCATAGCTATCAATTTCATTGGTTGGCTTATCTTCTCCTAAAAAAGATGCAAATTTTTCATGAAAATCATTAGCTCTTTTCATCAACCCTTTTCTATACATCAACATAGAAGGAGAAGCCGTTTTGTTATAAATATAATTTTTACGCTGTTTTAAGAGCCAGTTCCACATTTGTTTTTTAGGTTGAGATTCAATCGCTTTTATGGTTTGCTCATTCAATTTTCCTGTAACCTTTAGATTTGTAACACCATCGGCTTTCAATCTTTCTTGAAAATAACGAATGGAAACAGGAGCAGCATAATACATTTCAGCAAAAAAAGCTGCGATTGCTAAATCTTCAATCTTGTTTGCACCCGACATATACCAAAACTGCTCACGAATTTTGAAAACATCATCGTCAGTCAGATACTTAAAACGCTGAACCGTTGAAGGCATTTGAAAGGTATCTGCCATAGCCAAAAAAGTTTTCCATTCTATACTTCTACTTACATAACAATAGCTCGTTATGTCATCTGGATTTGGGCGAATGGTATCAATTCCTTCCCCTGCATAGTTTTCTACATGAGTAATCCAGGCATTATAGGTTTGTTGGTGTGATTGACTGACTTTTATGATTCCATAAGCTGCCACCGATGAAATTGAAGCAATAAAAAGAATGAGAAGCGTTTTCATTGGCTATTTTTTTTATAAATGATGAAGTTGTGATAGTTTGTAGTTTTACTTTTTTTAACAAAAACGATTTTTAGAGGGAAAAGTTTTTGATGATTATTTTTAAAACCGTACACAAATTTTTTTTGGAATTTTAGCTACGGAGTAGCGTAATCTTTGCAGTAAAATGAAAGTTATTCTCTTCTAAAAGCTACAGCGTAGCGCAACTTTTAGGGTGCAGCCAACAAGGTTTCGCAACTCTGTTGCTCTAAAATCATTATTTTATCATTCAGTTCTACAAAGGTTACGTTGCGCTGCAACTTTAATTAAAAAGTGTACGGTTTTAAAATGATTATTTTCTATAAAATCTACAAACTACTATTCAAACGCTGTTTTTGAAATTCTCTTATTCCTCTCTCTATAAAATCTTTAAATTCTTCTGTTCCTTCTTTTCCTACTGGTTTTACTAAAGGCTGATGTGTATAAGGATTGATAATGAAATAATTCGGTTGAGCATTTTGTCCGAAACGACGAATCTGAAAATCTGAATTTCGCTTTCCAACTGTGGTTACTTCTTTATTATTTCTATCTGAAATATATTTTTCTTCGTCTGTTAGTTCTTGGCGTTCATCTACATAAAGCGCAACTACGGTAAGTTCATTTTTTAATAAAGGTAAAATTTCTGGCTGATTCCAAACCGATGCTTCCATTTCTCTACAATTTACACAGCCATGTCCTGTAAAATCAATAAAAAGAGGTTGATTGGCTTGTTTTGCTGCTTCTATCGCTTCAAAATACTCAAAATGACCTTCCAAGCCGTGTGGCAAATGCAGAATATCTGAATATTTTGCTTTGCTACTTACTGCTGCATTTTCTTCTCCTCTAATAAGTGCAACCAAATCAAATTCGTTGGTGCTTTGTGGTGGTAAATAGCCCGAAAGTGGACTAAGTGGCGCACCAAAAAGCCCCGGCATTAAGTATAAAAAGAAAGCAAAAGAAGCAATTGCCATCAAAAGTCTTCCCACGCTTAATTTTTCAATAATGCTATCGTGTGGCAAACGAATTTTTCCTAACAGATAAAGTCCTAAAAAGAAAGCCGTCGACATCCAAATCACAATATAAATTGGACGATCAAGAATTCCCCAATGATATACTTGGTCTGCAACACTCAAAAATTTAAAGGCTAAAGCTAGTTCGATAAAACCTAAAACTACCTTTACAGTATTCAACCAACCTCCAGACTTAGGAAGGCTAGAAAGTAAAGAAGGAAAAATAGCAAAAAGCGTAAAAGGAAGCGCAAAAGCCAATGAAAAGGCAAACATTCCCAAAACAGGTTTGATAACTTCGCCTTGTGCAGACATTACCAAAATACTTCCTGCAATAGGACCTGTGCACGAAAAAGAAACCACTACCAGCGTAAGAGCCATAAAAAATATTCCTACATAACCACCTTTATCAGCTTGTTTGTCGATGTTATTTACCATTTTGGAGGGTAAAACAATATCAAATGCTCCAAAAAATGAAATTGCAAAAATTATAAAAACAAGAAAAAACAAAACATTAGGAATCCAATGAGTAGCCAAAATATTTGCTGCATCATCTCCCAAAAAACGGGATACAATAAAACCAATCAGCGTATAAAGTCCGATAATAGAAAAACCATAAAACATAGCACGAGCAATTCCTTCAAAACGATTTTTGCTTCTAGTCGTAAAAAAAGAAACTGTCATCGGAATCATAGGAAAGACACAAGGTGTAAGAAGTGCCACCAAACCACTCAAAAAAGCAGCTATCATAAATCCCCACAAACTCTCACTCTCTCCACCCAAATCTGTCGTAACTTCTGGCAATTCTTTAAAAGGGTCGCCTTCTGGAATGTAGTTTTTTGTTTTGTCTAAGGTTACAGTTTCTGACTTTGTAGTTTCTGTGTTGATAAGGTTTTCAAGGAGTGAAGTATCATTATCTTCTATAACAACTATATTTGAATTTGTATCATTATTTTCATTATTTTCATTATTTTTATCACTTTTATCATTTTGGGCAGTTGTTGGTGTATTATTGTCATTTTTATCTACTTTATCATTTGTATTATTTTCATTTTTATCCTCTTTTTTGTCTTCTGTTTTTTCGTTTTGTGCTGTTTGTACTTTTATATTGAATGTAAAGTCAGGTTCTTGCATAACACACTTTCCTGAAACTTCTGAACATTCTTGATAAGTTAAAGTCGTTTTGATAGTCGTGGTAGGCTTCAAAATCTTTACAACTTGATAAAACTTTCCTTTTTTGACGAAATATGTATAATCTCCTCCCCAAAGGTCATCGTATTTTTTCTTAGGGCTTACAGCTTTTAAATCACCAATTATCTCAAAGGCATCACTTTTTTCAATAGCTAATTCTGTTACTATTGGACCCAAACTTTTATCAAAATCAGAAGAATAGACGTACCAACCTTTATCAATATCTACTTCGAAATAAAGTTTGATGGTTTCGCCTACTTTTACTTTTGATAAATCGGTAGGTTCTGTATAGGTTTTCCACTTCGAATGTTGTTCTATTTGAGCAGAAACATTTGAGCAAGAAGAGAAAAGAAGTATAATAACTGCAAAGAATACAGTCAAGAAGGAAGAAGAAGTATATTTTTTCATAAAAATCTAAATAGTCTGGGCAATAAAAACAAATGAATAGATTGTCATACGTTTGTTTGAAGTCGCAATTTACAAACATAACGAGAGGTAATGCCATCAAAGGTATAAATTTAATTTAATTTAGTTATTTTAGGCTTCTTTTATTGAATCTTAACGTGTTGTATATCCTCAGAGTGTCCTCGTCAATTTCGATATCTATTTCCTTTTCGTTGAGTTGTTTTTTTAGGAAAAATGAGAATAAGTTTTTCAGGAATAATTTTGACATTTTCCATAAAAGCAGGAGGAAAAAAGACAGCTTGTATTGTCGAATCACTCATGTTTCTTGTCTTATAATCTGCCAAAATATACAAACTATCAGGAATAGGCTGCATTTCGTTTGCTCTTCGGAGGTCATATTCTACAATCGCCAACTGCCGAGCTAAATAAGCAGAAGAATCTTCAGGAAAATTAATTGCTTTTATAGGAATGGTAGTCGTTTTCTTAAAATATAAATCAACATCAAATTTGACACGCACACCTTCTGGGTAAAAACTGACTTTTCTAGGGGGTTGATAAGTAATATCAATCATTTCATCATAATTTTCATCTAGTTTATTTTCATTCAAATAAATCTCAAAACTATCAGGTTCGGCATTCACAAAAGAAGCTGCTCCATTAATGGTTAGAGAATCTGGGTCAAGAAAAATACGAGAAGCCATGCGATGACCTTTGACTAAAGGAATTTTTGAGCTATCTATAAAAAGTGCGATTTGCTTACTTGCTGTACTATCATAATTGAGATGAATAGAATCTTCGGCAATAAAATCCACATTGACATCGCTAAGTTGTTGTACAATATCTGGCATCAGTGATTTGGCAGTAAAATATTTTACTTTTGTAGGGTCTTCGATGTCTATTTGAAGAGGTGTAATTCCGAATCCTAGTGTTTTTTGTAAAAGTCGCCAACCACTTCCACTTACTTGCACAGATATAAATTGAGGAGGTTCTTCCAAAGCAACTACATCTTGGCGAGCATATTCAATGACTAAAGGAAAATTAATCGTTGTATGATAATTATCTTTATTGAGAGCTTGAAAACTCCATATAAAACAGGAAATAATTATGCACAAAAAAAGACGTGACCAATTCCATGTCTGAACTAATGGAATGGATTGATAAATAGTTTTTAAAATGCCTTTTAGAGTACGACGAATTCTCAAGATTTAATTTAATTAAGAAGAATAGATGAAAAAGTATATTTCAAATTCCTAAGAATTTGTATGATAATAGAAACGATTCAAAAAAATAGATGTTTCAGTTAATGATATAGGAAAACTAGCAAATCAAAGGTATAAAACAAAATTTGTTTTTCTTAAATGATACTAAGCAAATACTAAGCAAATACTAAGCAAATAAAGACATAAGATGAAACCTCATACCAAAGAAACAAATTATTACAACTACCCTCGTACATTTCACTTACCTTATTCTCCAAAACGTGGTTCGGAAGACAAAGTTTTGATTGATGACACAGATTTTGAAGGAAAATATGTTGTTATAATGGAAAAAATGGATGGAGAGAACGCAACTATTTATCCGAATCATTTACATGCTCTTTCGATTGATAGTACAAAAGATGAATCGCATCGTTGGTCAGAACGTTTTAGAAATTATATTGTTTCTCATTTACATCCTCTGAATAACTGGCGAGTTTGTGGCGAAAATCTATTTTATAACCAATATGAGTGCCATCTACAGAAATTGAAATAGGTTTTTCTAGCAACAGCGTTGCGTTACCTTTGTAGGGGCGCATCTCAAAATGTCGTTTTTAAGTAAATGGACACCTGCCAAAGCAGCGAAGCTAATTTAAAATGGATAATTGCATAAAACATTGATTATCAGACTGTTACATTAAAAAATAAGATGCATTAATTTTGTGCGATTACTTAGTTTGACTTTACTATTTTATCTCCATCAAGCTACTGCTTGTGTCACTAAATCAGTAAGGTATCTTATTTTGTGCTTATAACTTTTAATAAGGCTATTTTGAGAGGTTATTAAT
>Ga0100385_1004479_pt1 | contig 12014 bp, 13 predicted proteins | sample CryGeymeta201509_FD_81543 | JGI IMG/M metagenome (GOLD analysis project Ga0100385, IMG submission 81543) | Groundwater microbial communities from Crystal Geyser aquifers in Utah, USA - Crystal Geyser metaG 2015-09 | ecosystem: Environmental > Aquatic > Deep subsurface > Groundwater | place: USA... | reverse complement strand
TTGAACAATTCACGACCAATCAACATGCGGCGAATTTCACTGGTACCGGCACCTATTTCATACAGCTTGGCATCACGTAATAAACGGCCCGTGGCGTAGTCATTGATATACCCATTGCCACCCAGTAACTGTAGTGCGTCTAACGCAACCTGCGTGGCTTTTTCGGCAGCGTATAAAATGGCACCGGCAGCATCTTTACGGGTGGTTTCGCCACGATCACACGCAGCAGCGACAGCATAAACATACGCTCGACTAGCATTTAGGTTGGTGTACATGTCCGCTAACTTGCCCTGCACCAATTGAAACTCACCAATGGACTGGCCAAATTGCTTGCGCTCATGCACATACGGCAACGCGATATCGAGTGCCGCCTGCATAATGCCAAGTGGCCCGGCAGACAGAACAACACGTTCATAGTCCAAACCACTCATTAAAATTTTGACACCATCACCTTCGTTACCCATGAGGTTTTCTTTGGGTACCTTGCAATTGTCAAACACCAGCTCACAAGTGCTACTGCCGCGCATGCCCAACTTGTCGAGTTTTTGCGACGCTTTAAAACCTGGAAAATCTTTTTCAATTAAAAAGCAACTAATGCCACGTTTGCCAGCACCGGGGTCTGTTTTGGCGTACACCACCAGCACGTCGGCATCGGGACCATTGGTGATCCACATTTTGTTACCGTTGAGCAAATAATGATCACCCTTGTCTTCGGCCTTCAATTTCATGCTCACCACATCAGAACCAGCGCTGGGCTCACTCATGGCCAGCGCACCAACGTGCTCACCAGACATTAATTTGGGTAAGTATTTAGCTTTTTGCTCAGGGCTGGCATTTTTACGTATCTGATTCACACATAAATTGGAATGTGCGCCATAGCTCAGGCCTACAGATGCAGAGGCACGGCTGATTTCTTCCATGGCAATAGCGTGAGCTAGATAACCAAGACCAGACCCACCGAGCTCCTCTTCGACTGTCATACCCAACAAGCCAAGATCGCCCATGATTGGCCAAAGATCTCTTGGAAACTCGTTGCTTGCGTCTATCTGCGCCGCCCGTGGGGCTATTTCTTTTTGAGCAAAGTCTTTAACCGCATCGCGCAAGGCATCTAAGGTATCGCCAAGCCCAAAATTAAGAGAGTGATTCATAGTCGCCTTCGTTCTTATTGTTGTGATCATTAAGAGCTAGGCTAATTTACGTTGACGTTAACGTCAACCTGTACTTAAGAACGGGATGTCATGGAATCTGTACGGTTCAGTTCATCAGACATAAAAAAACCCAGCCGATGCTGGGTTTTTGTTAAACAAACATAATTGTTAGTTAACAGTCACATATTCGATACGCGCGGGGGCGCCTGGAATTTCTATAATCAATTTATATGTCCCAGCAGTAGTAACACTGTCAACAAATGCAATAAATGAAAACGAACCACTACCACAGCCTCCTAGTGATGGTACTGCTCCTTTAATGTCAATTTCAGCAGAAGCACTACCAAGCGGGCTAGCAACTACGGAAGTATTTGGTGGTGGGAAGTTGCCTTTAGAGTCTGAAACGTCGATGGTATAGGAGTTCCCAGCTGTCCAAGGCCCAGCTTGCACAACTGCATTTGGCGCACTTCGATTATCGATTAGGCATAATTGCGTACTATCCCAGACTTGTACACTTTGCTCTGCACAATGCAACGCAGCAATAGCACCTGCGCTGCAAAGCGACCCACGGTATTTAGCAGACGTTGCTTCAAAAGAGCCGTTTCCGTTGTAATCTTCATATCGATCAGAATCCACAACTTTGCCAGACCCTGCATCTACAAAACTAGTACCTGCTGGGTCAAAGCCATCATAATTCAAATCAAAATATAATTCAGACTGAACAATAAGTGTTTCGTCAACCGACAACCCCACTTCACCGGCAATGTTATAAACGCCGTTTCGCCGACCAGCATCTATGAATGAGTCTTCGCCTGTTGTGTAAGCGACAACAGTTGATAAACCGTCAATAGGTCTCTCTCCGGCACTTTTCCAATCTACTTGACAACTGCCATTAGCAGTTACACAAGTCGCGGGGATTATTCCATACTCAGTCCAAAACGATACAACCGTGCCGTCGGCGACGGGATTGTTATGACGATCGCCCAGCCAAGTTACGATCGTCGTGGTCACACCATCCTTACTGAGCGCACCGTTTACACTTGCGCCACCAACAGAAAGGCTAAAACTATCAACATCCGTCGGCCCTGTGTTTACCGCGATTGGTGGTGATTGGGTTGCAATATCATTACCTGAACTAGGCGAATAAGTTGCAACAACTCTAGCGTTAACCGCTGCAGTACCTGCATTTAGCCGAGTAGAAACTAATCCTTCCGCATCTGAAACGCTTGACACATTACTCAATGTTAGGCCGTGATTAGTGCTGTTTGATGATATGGCAAATGTTACAGTTCGACCCTCTACTGGGTTTCCTCTATCATCCTGCAAAGCGAACGAAATGTCGGCAATGTTAGATTGAGTTGAACTTGAAGAGTTACTATAAGAGATTGAAGCAGCCGATAATGAGCTGAAACCTATGCTGTTAACCTCTGCAGCGGATACGGTGACCCGCACTGAAGCAGAAGCACTATCTACAGTCGCAGATATGGTGTCTGCTCCGACACAACCTTCAGCTTGATAAACGGTAGAAGCAGTGCCCGTGGACGTTGAAACGGTACTTATTGAAAATGATGCCTTACCTGCACTAACACAGGAAGAATTAAACTCTACACTGATAGGTATACCAGAATACAACGCATTATTGCTGCTAACGTTCACAACATTGACTGAGATGGTTGTTGTTCCACCTCCGACAAGTTCGCCGAACCAATAGCTGATGTCATAACACCTTCATTAAAATTACTGCCAGAATTGGAACCGAGTGCAATCTCAACCCCACCATCTGTAACAGTAGTTCCACCAGTACTTGTTCCGTCTTCTTCCGTTGGCCCACAAGCCACAATTGCTAACGCTGCTAACGGTCCAGCTAACCAACTCAAACTTCGTTTCACAGGAATCTCCTCAAATACGCAAATGTGAATTGGGTCAACTCACACAATTGACTAATTATAGCTTGGGTTCACAAACACAATGTGCGCTGATTCAAACTATTGATAATTGCTTAAAAGTACACCTAAAACATTAAATTCTCAATTTAAGTGTTTGATTTTAGGCACCAAAGGGCCAGTAATTACGACCGTTTGTCAGTGCTTTCTGGCTGTTTTTGTTTATTAACCCACTTCATCAGCAACCAAACCTTTAACGCAATAAGGCAAAAAACACCCAATGAAACCCAAAAAACAATCCAACCTAGTGACATAAAACCCCTCCGACATAACTGAAAGTTACTGTAGCGTTATTTTTTATTATTAAACAGTAGGATGCGAAATCGCTAAACTGGGTACATCGTAATCAAGGAGACCACATATGAACATTGCAAATAGCGTTACAGACCTTATTGGCAACACTCCGTTAGTGAAACTCAACCGTTTAACCGAAGGTTGCAAAGCAACAGTCGTCGCTAAACTGGAATTCTTCAACCCAGGGAAGTCAGTAAAAGATCGTATTGGCGCAGCAATGATCGACGCGGCAGAGCAAAGCGGCTTGTTAAAAGCGGGCATGACCATTGTTGAACCGACTTCCGGTAACACCGGTATTGCATTGGCCATGGTCGCTGCGGCCAAAGGGTACAAATGCATTCTCACTATGCCAGAAACAATGTCCAAGGAGCGCCGTCTCTTATTAAAGGCCTACGGAGCAGAGTTAGTACTTACTCCAGGACCGGACGGTATGGGTGGTGCAATTGCAAAAGCCAAGGAAATTTACGAGTCAGACACCTCGGTTTATTTCATGCCACAACAATTTGAAAATCCAGCTAACCCGGCGATTCATGCGACAACCACCGCGGAAGAAATCTGGGCCGATACAGATGGCAAAGTAGACATACTGATTAGCGGCGTTGGCACAGGAGGTACCGTGTCCGGCATTGCTAAAACATTGAAAGCAAAGAATCCAGCATTCAAAGCCATTGCGGTAGAACCGGCTGCATCACCCGTCATTTCAGGTGGTGCCAAAGGTCCTCACCCAATACAAGGGATTGGCGCTGGTTTTATTCCTAAAAACTTGGACACTGAACTATTGGATGAGGTTGTCCAAGTGACCAATGAAGATGCTTTTGCAACAGCAAGAGCGATGGCAACCCAAGAAGGGCTTTTGGTGGGCATTTCATCCGGCGCTGCGGTTTGGAGTGCGCTTGAGGTTGCCAAGCGCGACGAAAACGCAGGCAAACTCATTGTCGTCATCATTCCCTCCTTTGGGGAGCGTTATTTATCGACAGCGCTGTTTGCTGATTTAGTAGACTGAGTTAGCACACTAAACCTATAAAACAAGGCCTTCTCCAGAAGGCCTTCCTTTTCAAGTTTCAGCTTCAAATACCAATCAAAATTATTTTAGACGCAGTTAACATTTCCTAAATGCGAGTCGCTAACTTTTGTGAATGCCTCGTAACAAAGCCTCGCCATTCAATACCATTACCAATTTAATTTCCTCAATCCAATCAATAATTGGCTATTTTTCACTCAAGCACTTAGTTTCATTTGTAACAAAAACAAAAATAAAGACGCCCAAAAAAACCGAGATTCAATTTCGGTTTTGTGCGCTCGCTGGAGAAATCATGCTTGTTAAAATTGCCGCATTCACAATGCTCTTGCTCGCCGTTAGTTTGGTCGTTTGGCTGAAGCCCGCGCAAGCAACGCTTGGCAACCCTAAAACGCTACCTTTGGCGACAACCGTTTCGAACCAAACGAATAATCGTATACAAGAACAACCCACAACAGAATTGAGTGCATTGACAGAACCACTTGTTGAACCCGAACTCGTTACCGAGGAACCGTTTAGCGCACAATTCGATGAAATAGCGACGGACTTTGCAGACCGGATTCAGTATCCAAGCGAATCGCAGCCCATTTTTCATGCCAGCGCCATCATTAAATACAAACCGAACCAAGGCGCTGCCATGCAACTGGAAGAAAACGGCGTGCGCTTGAGCTTGCAAACCGATCAGTTACAATATGCAAAAACCAGCAATATTAACGGCAAGATTGAAGTGAACGGGTTACCAAACGCATCGCCGAATTTAACCGTCGTGCAACTCGGTCAAACAATTGCAACGGCAACGGCAACGGTTATTTCCAATAACATGACCGAATTTACGCTGCCGGCACTAGGTCAAATGTGGACCGAACCTCAAATTTTATTAGTCGCACGAGTGACCAATAACGCGCAAGAATGGACAGTCTCTACGCCCATAAACCAATTCAATGCAGAGCAATCGACGGCACAACTGGCCGAACTAGAATCGAGTTTCGTCGACGGAGCATGGTTGATGATTCCCGTTCGGCTGTCGACAAAACGAAAGGGCTATTATCGAATCGAGGCTAATCTCTATTCTCAAAGCGATGCTCGCCCATTGGTTCATTTAGTAACGGAACAAGAACTTCGTCGCGGTTCACAAACCATGCACCTTAAAGCGCACGTCAGCGCATTAAAAGCCATGGGCGATGAGGGTGATTATAAGCTTGCTGATATTGCGATTGAGCAAATGCCAACAGCGCCTGACTTCGAAACGATAACAGGTATCTCACCGCTCACCTCCAGCCCAGTTGGTGGTTTCCCATTTAGCGAATATGACGATGAACCTTATCGAGATACTGAAGCACAAGCGCGCTTGGAATTTCTACAAGGTATTGCCAATGATAAATAGAAAAACATTCAACGAATCTCTGCATCAGTCGGTCACCTTTTATGAGGTCGACTCTGATAGACCAAGGTAATTTTGCCGTATACCTGCCATAACCAAAACAATAAAAAGGTTTGAAATATGAAACGACTTAATCAGCTTTTACGCATCGTTACGGTGGCTACCGTCTTTGTTTTTAGTTTTGCCAGTGCCAATATTGGTGGAAAAAATGTCATTTTGATTCATGGCTTCAGTCCATTCCATTTATTGTCACCACCGTCGGATAACGGCGCTGCTGATGCGCAACAGTATTGGCAAAATATAAACCCTGCTTTTTTGCGCCAAGGCAGCGGTGCAAGCAATATTATTCATTGGCCATCTCACAAACGGTTAACTGGAAGTGGTGGTGTGATCAGTATTGTGCAGCCACAAATTCAAGCACTTCTGGATGAAAATTACTGCGCCAATCAATGCATTATCGTGACCCACTCCACAGGCGATTTAGTGGCTCGCTTTTTATTGAAAAATAAAAATTCAATTTTTGGTTCCACGCAGGCTGCCAAACTCAAAGTGGCTGCCGTTGTTGATCTAGCAGGTGCAGGCGGGGGAACAGAACTCGCAAACTTCGGTGTCGGTGTCGCTAACGGTGTGAACTACGGTAGCAGCGTGATCAGTGCGGTACTTGAATATGCTGGCTTCAATTTCAGCTTTGGACTTAATGTTGGTATTCTGACTGACTTGCAAACCTCAGTTGCTCGCAACCATGCAACCAACGGCTTCCCAGCGATTCCGCATTTACGAGTGGCCGGTAGCGGTGACGAAGTATATGGTTTTGCAACTCACCCTATTATTTCGGGTGCGGATGATTCGGTTGTGCCTATGCACAGTGCCTGTGGTGCCGCTTATGCTTCTGGTTATGATTCTTGCAGTCGAGATACACGCACAGACGGTAAAGTCACAACGGTCAGTAACGCACCATCGCGCAGCCAACTGTACGATTACCATTATCCGATTATTATGAGTGATGATTTAGCGCACAACGAAATGCAATCCAACGTGACCGGCAATAACATGACATCTATCCGCTCACTGGAATCTGCCTACAAAAATAGTAACGTTTACAACCAAGCGATCAACATTGACGACGTTGAACGCAGAGAATGGTGGGACTGGTGGGCTAAGTATCGCTATATCAATGGCGCGACAAGCCGGTCGGTTTCTACGGTGTTAGTGGACGCTGTTTTTTAAACTCTTAAAACGAGTGACCTCAGGTCGCTCGTTTTATTCTGCAGTCATACAGTGCTAACCAAAATATTTTAGCTTTCAGGTGTTGAACCAAAATATCCAAGCACCCAATCATAAAGTTGTTGCTCGGTTACTGCGTCTATTGCAACGGCATTAAAGGTTGTTCCAGGATCTTGATCACGATACCCCATCTGCATATGTACAACCTCAGGCTGTTGATCATGCAGCACCAAAAGCACTCGTTTATTGGTTCGCAAACAATCAATGGTAATGGCATCGGCAGGGATTCCCGCGCTTCGCATTTGCCGGTTCACGCCGACAACCGGATTAATATGGGCAAACTCTTGCTGCAGCCTGGTATGCGCAATAGTTATTCGATCAGACAGTGTTTCAAGAACCTCAGACGCCATATTAGGCCCCCCCCAAAAAAAACAAATACTAACATAACTACCATGCCATGCTTTTTTAAACGGCGCTTATATTCGGTTTAGGTTCAGCTTTCGGTTCTTACCATGGACGAACCAAAACCAATGAAAAGGACGCCTCCATGACTTTAATATTATTGCAAATTGCCATTGGTAGCCTGCTTTACCTTATGGTAAATGCTTGGTTATTGCGAAAGAACCAACAAGGCGTGTCATTGCTCGATCGTGTTTATGCAGCTGTGTCGGCAAATATTCTGCCGGTGAATCGTTACTTTTTTGATTGGCTAACGCTTGTTTTAACACCCACGGGTATTGCGGTTGGGGCTGGTGTTTTAGTGCCATTGATAGGTAGTAACTCATAATTAAGCGGCAATAGAATCATCATTGCTACGAGGACCAAAGGGTATGATTGAATATCAACCTAATTAGGCGAACCAAATGCCCACCGACGAACAATTTCAGTGTTAAATGAAATCACCAATACCCCCACTAGTGCACCTTTAGTTAACTCATTCGATAGTCGTAGTTTGATTTTTTATTGATCTGGGTTCTGGAAAAATCAACTCAACGATATACTCTCAATTAAAATGAGAATCATGCACTGTGGGGGTCTACTATGACGATTGTATGGAGTTCGGAGTTAGAGATTGGCATCTCAGTCATTGATGCCCAACATCAACGTATTGTTGAATACATAAATACCGTCGCGCATGTTAAGCAGACTAAAAGCCAAAAAGAACTGTTGGCACTGCTTGATGAACTCGTAAATTACACGCTTTCCCATTTTGCATTTGAAGAAAGTTTAATGGAAGAAGCCGGTTATCCCTTTACCAATGCTCATAAAAAAGTACATCAGTTGTTTGCAAAGCGAGTGCTGAGTTTTCAGCAACGTGCCAAAGTCGGCGAAAATATTACCGACGAATTGATGCATGTGTTAAAAGCATGGTTAGTGAATCACATAAAACGCGACGACCACGATTACTCTGAACTGGTTAAAGCCAACATGGTTGAAGCAACCCGTCGCGCAAAGGCGAAGAAAGGATCTTGGCTGAAGCGATTGTTTAACGACTAATCCGGCGTGAAAAATATTCTATACTGCTGCCAGACATCAACAATGAGTGACATGTACTATGAAAATTCAATGGTCCCCAGATTACGAGTTAGGTATTGGTGTTATCGATGGGCAGCACAAACGAATTGTTGAATACATTAACGATGTCCACCATATTGCAGAAAATAACGGCAGCCGCGACGATATTGAACAAGTCTTACACTTGCTCGTAGACTATACGTTGTCACACTTTGCGTTCGAGGAAGCCTTGCTTGAGGAGTCGGATTACCCTGAACTGCCTGAACATCAGATCAGCCATCGAACGTTTGAAACACAAATTCAAGTACTGCAAGAACGTTTTAACAACGGAGAAAGTGTCGCGATAGAACTGGCCGATGTATTACAACAATGGTTATTCAAACACATCATGACCGATGATCAAAGCTACCGAGCGATCGTAAAAAACCGCTTCTTAAATGGTACGCCAGAGCATCACGCCAGCTGGATTAAGCGCGCCACCGCGCGCTTTTTTGGATAGCAACTTATCCATAACCTATTTATAAAAATGCGCTTATTTAACCTTCCCGAGCACGAGCCAGCCCAATACAGCGAATGCAAGGCCGGCTCCAGCAAACACTAAACCTGGCTGATACGACATGGTCGGGTCAGAACCCAATGCCTTGGTAACGCTGGTCAATAATCCGCCGACCGCTTTATCGGTTTCTGCCAAAGCGGAATTATGGTCCCACGCCAGCCATAGCTCATAACCGCCATAGCCAAGCACCACTAAACCCATTAAAAACAGCACGCCACCTAAAATTTTTGCTTGAATAGAATTCATAAATTACCTTTGCAAACACTCGTTTCTTTTGCGTTCAAACTATAATTACCGACCATAATACAGGCCTATTGGTTTTTGCGTATTATGTTTTTCAACTTTCCGGTCACAACGTCGAACAAGTTATCGAACACGTTCCGACAACAGATGGCATTACGATTTGTTTTCTCCATAGAAAATAGAACTCGAACCTAATTCACCAACACAGAGGGAGCCAAATAATGTCAACAACAAATGAAGTCTGGATCTTAAGTGCGGTACGCACAGCCATCGGCAGTTTTGGCGGTAGTTTAAAAGGCTTTAAACCTGCAGAACTTGGAACGCTGGTAGCACAGGAAGCCATAGCGCGCGCAGGTGTATCGGCCAGCGATATTGAAAGCTGCATCGTTGGAAAAGTGATCCACAATGGACCTGAAGACGCTTATTTAGCGAGGGTCGTTGGCATAGATTCTGGCCTGCCCATCAGCAGCCACGCGGTGACCGTTAATCGACTCTGCGGGTCAGGCTTAGAGGCTATCATCCAGGCAGCCCAACAGATACAACTCGGTGACGTTTCCATAGCGCTCGCCGGTGGCACCGAAAGTATGAGTAATGCCGCATTCACATTGCCCAGTCATCGTTGGGGGCAACGCATGGGGGACAGTCAAGTGATTGATGAACTGACCGCAACGCTGCACGACCCTTGGCAACATTTCCATATGGGCATCACCGCCGAAAACATGGCAGAAAAATACGCAGTCAGCCGCGAACAACAAGATTCCTATACTGTAGAAAGCCACCGCCGTGCAATTGCTGCCATTACTGCTGGCCACTTTAAAGAACAAATACTGCCGATTAACATTAAAGCTCGGCATGGCAATACCCTATTTGAGACAGACGAACATCCACGAGCTGAAACCACATTGGAAAACCTAGCGACGCTCAAGCCCTATTTCAAAAAAGAGGGCACCGTTACGGCGGCTACCTCATCTGGCATTAACGATGGCGCCGCGATGGTCGTATTAATGAACGCCAATGACGCGAAAGCAAAGCACTTAAAACCCTTAGGTCGTTTAGTCGGTTATGCGCGCGCCGGAGTAGACCCGAATGTTATGGGCACCGGGCCAATACCAGCGGTACAGATGGTCATGGACAAAACAGGCCTGAGCGTAGAACAAATGGATACCATTGAATCTAACGAAGCCTTTGCCGTGCAAGCGATGTGTGTTGCAACTGAACTCGGGTTTCCAGCGACTAAAGTTAACCCCAATGGTGGTGCTGTAGCGCTTGGCCATCCCGTTGGGGCAACAGGCGCCATTCTTACCACCAAATGTCTTTACGAATTACAGCGAATCAAAGGGCGCTATGGTTTAGTGACCATGTGCATTGGTGGTGGACAGGGCATAGCCGCAATCTACGAACGAATAACGGACTTTCAGTAAAACAGGCATTTCAAATGCTGCGGTTAATATTGGACGTGAAGTAAATATATTCAATCGACACTATATGAGAACCAAATGATGTTTAATTAGGACACTATTTCACTAGGAATGTGCCTTTAGATTCAATGGTCTTGTTTCATGTAAAAACACGGCTGTCCCACAAATAATCGAGTATTTATCGGGGTTTCACCGAGATAGTGTAAAAAATAGTCACGCCATAAACCCACCGAAGCGTCGGACCGCCGCCACTGAATGGCCTATTTTTTCACTACCTCGGCTCTATCCAAACTCTGGGACAGCAGTGATGAAAAAACAATCGTCCCTATCGTCATCGCTTGCCGGCAGATTCAAAAATAGTGGTCTATTATTAACCAACATCTAAAAAGTCACGCATCGTTGTACCAACAACGCAGAGCAGAGGTTGGCTGTGAAATTTAGCTATTTTTCGTTGTTACTAATTTTTAACTTCGCTTTATCCAATATTGCTTTTAGTGAGCCAATCCCGATTAGATTCGCTGAAATTTACCCCGTTTATTTTAATGATAATGGTGAGATTAAGGGGATGGACGTCGACATTATCAACGAAGTCTTTTCTCGCGCAAACTTAGACTATAAATCTGTTAATCGTCCGTTTAAACGTTCTTTGATTGAAATGCAGCAAGGTCACGTTCAAGTGATGACGAACATAACAAAAAATGACGATCGATCTCAATATATGGAATGGATAGGCCCCGTTCGGTACAGTGCAATTGCATTAATTGTTGCAAAAAAAGATGTAAATTTAAGCATCAAAAGCAGCAGAGATCTTCTAACGGTTTCGAAGCAAACGGGCAAAAAGTTTGGCGACATCGTAGGCGCAAGTTATTCTGATTTTTTTGACGATATGAAAGCAAACAATGAGGAATTCAATGATCTCTTTGAGCTAGTACCTGAAATGGACTCCAACTATAAAAAACTAACAGCAGGTCGGATATTAGGTTTTTTTGCCGACGATTTTGAATTCAATTTCTTAATGAGCCAAGCAAAAGAACCAAACGAACCTTTCGATCAGTTTGCTATTCACGCGTTTAGAATCGAAGGATCTGAAGGTGGAGCGTATATTGGTATTTCAAAAACGCTCGGCAAAGAAAGCATAACTCGCATTCAGCAAGCATTTTCTAGCATGGTTGATGACGGCACTCTTGAAACGATTCATCGTCGCTGGTCCGGCGAACCTATACCTGCAGTTTTATCCGAACTATTAAAGCAACCGTGAATAATTAAACCACTTT
>Ga0100385_1004478_pt1 | contig 12016 bp, 5 predicted proteins | sample CryGeymeta201509_FD_81543 | JGI IMG/M metagenome (GOLD analysis project Ga0100385, IMG submission 81543) | Groundwater microbial communities from Crystal Geyser aquifers in Utah, USA - Crystal Geyser metaG 2015-09 | ecosystem: Environmental > Aquatic > Deep subsurface > Groundwater | place: USA... | reverse complement strand
TCTTTTAGTATACTGCTCCTAGTACCCTTCTCTGGTGCTTGGCATTGCTATGATGTCCTGCCTGATCAACCTGCTGATTTCTCTCATCCTACGCCCCTATCGACTGACCTTCTAGCAAATCATATACCCAATCTTCGATATGCTCTACTTGCTCGTATTTCTGACGATTTGTATCATGCAGTTACCAGTGCTGGATCTCGGTCAGTAACAAAAATTAAATGCGGGGTATCTGGCAATAGCACTGTGCATTGTGGTATCTTTGCTGTTGTTTGTGCACAATGTAGTGATTAATGTGGTGGAGATAGCAAAATATTGCTGCGGAAAGGATTATTTCTAAAAGTACTATCAGACAGAATATGTATCGACAACTGAGCATGATGAGTAAACTGAGGAAGAGCAGAGTTGCCAAGGATTGAATAAAAAAGGAGAAGAAGAGGAGGAGGTAGAAAGGGAAAAATAGAAAAGTTAGTCGGTTATATCAGGTTTGGATTTGTATTTACGGAGAGACGAAACTGCACCAAAATATCTTATAAAATGTATGAAGCCTGAGGAGGAAGGTAACGATTTCATAATTCGCCGAGGAAGTCAATAGCGTTAGTCCCTCAAAGTGACTGACATCATCGTCAGTCATAAGGAAGCACCAGATATCAATGATGAATCTGAGTAATCCGAAATTGAAAAAAATATAAGTCTTGCTGAGAAAAGAAATGAGACTGAGAATGGGATAAAAGAAAAGAAAGAGAAATAAAACAATTCCAAGCAGAAGGAGGGCGAGAACATTTTCAGTAATATAAGGACCATAGAGATTGAGTGGGATGATTGAATGTATAGTATTTTATAAAAATACCAGATCAATGTTTTCATCCTCCTCCGAGTCACCAGAAACACATACAATGCCGTATCGTATCGGACCCTTCTATTTCCCACACAAACCAAATGTACATCTCCGAAGGACCCTCAAACATCTCTATAGGAACTTCACGCCCAGAATGGAATCGCTCAGATTGGGTACTCTCCTGCTGATACTTAGAGAATGACAGGTTTGGATAGTTGATGCCCAGATAGGCATTATAGAGTGCATAAAAGGTGGAAATTCAAAGTTTGTTACAATTCCACCTGCCGAATAACAAGATAGAAAGCACTATTTTTCTTGTGAAATTCCACTTCGATAACTTGCAAGTGCTCAACCTTAGCAGGTGATTTTTGCTCACAATATAGGAACAAGATAGTTAGTTTGGAAAATATTGGAAAACATTTGCATTTTCCACAACTGTAAGAATTGCTCCTGTGTATAATATTGAACTAAGTTAGGCAACAATCAATTGGTGAGGTTGCGAGGAATCAGAAAAATTTATTTGCCAATGTTGACCAAACTCACAATCGAGCTCAACCATCTCACATAAATTAGTGAACTTTCCTCAACACATTTACTGGCCCTTACTCATCTAGATTTATGTAAAAAAATATTAAAAAACAGATTCCAACAATATTGCAAATTTACGACCTCTGTTTAAACTCAACTGCCCCAAACTGTAATCCCTGGCTGTTCGTATTCCCTACTCCATAATTCAGACTAAAATTTGGCTGGATTTGACAACTGCATCGATCGAGAGTTACTGTTTAGCATTTTTCCTCATCTAGATAATTTGTAGTTATGAATCATAAACACTCTATATCATTTAAGCAAAGTTCTCAAATACTGCTGATAAGCCTGATTGTTCCTACCATAGCAAGTGTTCAAACATTCCTTCTCCTTCACCGTCAAAGGATTGATATTTTGGATACATTCCTGACTGCACTGTTTGTATAAAGTGAAGAGATGTCCATGGAAGGTGGCGATGAGATGTTCTCTTTGTAATTCGGATTGGATCTACTGATTGATGTGAAGTTCTAGTTGGTTAGTTTGCCTGAATTATTCCATGTAATATTAAACACTATTAAAATATCACCGTCTGTAGCGATTTAACAATTCCAATAATTTGCGTTGTTACATCGATAGCTCTTTCTTCTTTTTTAGCTAAAGATATTCATCATAGTCATGGTTGAATTCGAAGTAGGAAACGACGTGTTTCTCATTTCTGTCTTCTCTGAAGTAGGATCTTTCTTTTTTGCCTTTGCGAGCCTATCGAAGTAATCCTCGGTCGTGGGAGCGAATCAGACTACCGCTGTACATATTTTTGTACTATGGAGGACGGGTCTAGTCAAGATCGGCTTTGACGAGTGAGGGCAGTTTGGTGCTTCGTTGTTGGTAGGGCTGTGCCTGTGAGGATCTTGATTTTTCTTTGCGTTTGCTGTGACTCTTAACTTTAACGTAGGAGGGTTGCTCACTGTTGTTGAAATCTAAGGAAAGGTTCTTGTTTTCGAGATAAAAGCCGAGTTATTCTCTAGCTGGTGAATCTGCTTTATTTTTCGAGCAAGACAGACCATCAGACTACTTGGGTTCGAAGATAGCTACAGCCTACCCATATCTTCTGAACTGACTGCCTTCCCTTCCTGCAGTTTGGTCTCTGATGTGACTTCTCTACATTGTTAACTTATTTCCATGTGCTAGACCCATCACACTATTGTTGCTCTTCTTCTTCATCGCCCGTCCCACAATATCGTCATTTTGCAATTGTTTCGATTCTCTTAATTGTTTGATCTACTATTCTAATTGTTCCTGTTCTCGATAGAAGGTGAAGAGTCCTTTTTATTAGTGTTAAAACTTCATGGTATAGTATGTATAGTAAATGGTATGTGTGTAGTAAATAGAAACAACGATATATAATACAAATGAGAGAGAGTAGTCAGTTGGGTGTCTAGATGGGACTGATATTGTCGGAATCTGAGAAATCTGAGTTGTTGCTGTCGGTCTAGCGAAATCTATAGCCAAGTCTGGTCATATTGTTGTATCTGAGATAGCAACTAAACATAACTTCCACCGTCGAAAACAAGCATACCAATAAATTCAGTAGTCCGATCACAGCCAAAGCCCATTTGTTAAATACCATAGCCTCAATCGCTGGATCATTGATAACTTTGAGGAAAAAGAAGACAGCTTCCAACCCCATGATAGCAGTCATCAGGCAAAAACAAACATTCATTCTGACATAATTAGAGTAATTATTCAAACTGATGCAGTTATTGACAAGTTGGCTGTGATGATCCATCCTATCGGTACATCTTTGACAATTTAAGCAATGTTCTGTTTATTTTTTGACATAGAGTTGACATAATGTGCATAGTTTTGATTATTCGAATTGATAGCTCTGTTCGGAAAGGATGTTGGGATCGACTGGGTCAGTGCAAGATAGCTTGCAATAGTCGTATATTATGATAGGACAGAGAGAGTAAGCTATTATCATGAAGGTTATCATGATTAAGTTGCCGTCTTGAGCGATGGGTGGTGCCACCATTCCTGAAAAAACACCCAGAATCAACAAGACCCCGAAAACCCAGAAGATCTGTTAGCATTCGATTTGTCTCTTGCAGCCGTTGACGGTCTGGTAGTGCTCTCTTACTTTAGATGAACCCATTTTATACTTCTATGAATATTATTTCGAAATTAACTCGAGTTGACTCACTGTTAACTTTACTGTATTCTTAAAAGTTAAATATAGCAAAATTCAAAAAAAATGATAGGTCCTCACTATTAAAAATTGGCAGAGATCGAAAATCGTATCACTGCCAAGCAAATGTTGGAGAAGATCAAGCAGAGACCCGACAATCCGTTGTCGAGGGTGATCGATAAGTTGAAAAAATAATTTACCTAGTATGAGACAGCTTACACTGACCCGATAATGGACTACCAAATAAGTTCTATTGATCGGGTACTTTCTTATGATAGCAAACTGGGCCCCATCCTGGATGCTCTAGAGAAATAAAACTTGTTGCTGAGGAAATAGTTGGGAGTGCTCGAAGGACAACTATCGAATACTGTGGGAATATGCTAACAAATTCTTGCAGAAAACAACGAGTTGAAGTTGATAGTCAAGCGTAAGAATGAGGATATTGGCAAAATTATATAAACTATTGCTGGTAATCAAGCTTAAGAGATGGATTAGCTCGAGGAGAAGAATAGTTTGCTCATGAGAGAAAACTCAATTCTGATGACTCACTTGGAGTAAATCAAAAAGCAACATGAGAAATATGCTGAGGCATTTCGTGATCACGAGGAAGAGCTGAACCAAATGTAGCGAAAAACAAACGAGGCCAAAAAGCAACTAACCTAGAGTGTTGCAAGAGAACGTTAACTATCGAGAAAAATATCACTTCTCGAGCAATCTGTTTATCAACACAATGATGAGCTCTATCATTTGAGGCAGGTCAAATAGACCCTTACTTTCGAAAACAACGAACTCAAGAACCAGATTGTAGTATTTCAGGGCAAGAATGAAGACACAAATAGTGAAAGCATCAAGAAGCAGATGGAGAATGAATACGCGCCTATTGTAGAGGAACACAAAATGCTCAAAAAGGAAAGGGCTCAATTACTGAGAGAAGCTTAAAAGCTGAAATTGTAGAAGGAAAAATTAGAAGATATTATGCTGAAAATGTAGCGAGAAGGTAACAAAGCTAATGGAGATCTGGAGCTGACAGCTTCTCTTCTGACTGAACAAAAAACTAAAAATGCTTCCCTCATCAGCAGTATATCGAAGCTAGAAGCAAGAGTATCAGATCTCAAGTAAGAATGTAACCGTCTCCGAGCTGAAAAGGAAACCAATGACAACTATGCAGTCACTCGTTAAAAACGCCTCCTTCAATAAATTGACGAACTACGAAAACATCTCGACGATAAACAGAAAGATGTTGAAAATCGGATCCGTTAGATAAGCAGAAGCATGCAAAGTCTCCTAGAATCAAAAGATGTCGAGCTTAAAGGCCTAAGAGAAGAGAATTTGCACTTGCAGAGGATGCTCGAACAAAGATGATTAGATAATTTTGATAAGCCACAGTTAAGAGATACGACAATGAAATATTAACTTTATATTTGATTTTTGATATAATGAGCAAGGTGACAGTGGAGGAAGTGATGGCACTGTAAGAACCAACCAAGGACTACTTGTGCAAACCTGAGGATAACATTTATGATATCGAGTTCATACTCTTCAAGATCAGAAATGCTGACACTAATCAGGTTCTTTTCGAAATAAAAAAACCTGAATCATAAATTGGTAAAAAATCACAGAATCCAACACGCTTTGTTCAGTATCACTTCGGTCCTCAATTCTTCAAGTTATCGACAGTTGGTACCACCCTGGAGTTCAAAATTGGAAGCCAACCTGTCAAAAAATTCCAAATGATCGAGAAACATTACTTCAAGAATAAGCTAATTAAGAGCTACGACTTCGAAGTTCCTTTCTGCATGCCCAACACAAGAAACTCCTTGGAAGCAATGTACGAACTACCTTCTTTTGGTCCCGAACTGGAGTAGGAAATGATTAACAGTCCTTTCGAGACCGTTTCTGACAGTTTCTATTTTGTTGAAGGTAAATTAGTGATGCATAACAAGGCAGCCTACAGCTATGCTCCTTTCGAATGATAGGATGAACTCATATAAGTTTATATCTAATGCTATAAAAGGGTGTTGTTTATAGAGCCTCAGGGAAGGTGCTGGTGGCAGGAGGGTATGGAGTGTTGGAGGAAGGAAATCTAGGGCTGTCTCTGGCAGTGGGAAATCATTTCTACTCAGTGACCTGTATAGAGGAAGAGCAAGGTGGAATGAAATAATAATTAATTGTGGAGGTGCATTCCCCACAACTAAAAGCCAAATGGATCTATCTCTATAAGCGAAAGGAAGAAACAATTTAGTAAATCAATAAGTTAGACAATATTTTTGTGTAAAAAGCTGTAAAGTATGCCTTGGAATTTAGTCTCACAAAGACAGAAAAATATGTCAGTAAAATCATGATCAAGATCCTATTCGATCGAGGGTTTCTCTCGGAAACTCCTCAGCAAAGAGCAAGTAATGCCAAATTCCTTGACTATGAACCTGGTACAGCAAAAACTGGATTGGGTAGCTCGGCCTGTGTCGTAGTTGTAGTGGTGGGAGGTATTGTCAAACTTCTCACAGAAAAATGGTCCTAGAACGATATAAATGTGCTCAGTCAGGTTGCAAATATTGCGGCTCAGAACAAAATAGGCAGTAACTTCGATATTTCAACAGCTGTGTTCGGTTCCCAACTCTACACAAATGTCCTGCCAAAAAAGGCATTTTAGGCTGTAGAAAAGAGGAACCTGACCTCTCTTTTCTCAATCGACCCTCAGGTCAAAATAATCCATGCTAATAAGATACTGATGGAGCAATCGAGCAGTTGGATGATAGATCTGAGAAGAGGTTCTAACACGCGAACCATGGTCAGCGGGTTCATCAAAGTTCTTCATCAACAAAGCTCAAAAGTGATATAGGAGTTCTACAACAAGAACAAAATTTTTGTAAAGGAAATAGAAGCCATAATTGGATCATCGATGGTCAGGGAAGAGCTCACAATCAAGTTAAAGAATATTAATCTGGAATATCGATTTTTTTTGCAAAACTACAGTCAGATTACCCAAATTCCAGTGGAACCACCTGAGTTTAATACTCTTTTGGACGAGATTGCAACTGTTGAAGGAGTGGTATACTGCTTGTGCCCAGGCTCTGGAGGCTACGATGCTATCTTTTTGCTGACTTTGAATAGTTCAGTTTCGTTAGAGAAACCTGTCTAAAGGTCAGTAGTATAAATATGCAAAAAGCATGAGCTGTAATGTGAGATCTCGAGAATCGATATTGAGTGGTCCTCTTAAAAAACTTAAAAGAATGAGCTTGATTCGATTATTGAGTACCTCCAACGTTGAGGATTATGTTGATTGCATATTTATCATTCTTGGATCAACAATCGACGGAAGGATAACTAACATTTATTGAACTGTATGGTGTCTCTTTCAAGATAGAACTTAAGGTCTTGGAGAGTCCAAGGAGAAGATAGCATAGATGTTGTTGCTGAAGGTGGTCTGACGATCGACAAGTAATCTGAGCGATATTTGATTTTAAAGAAAAATCAAGAGTTTTAGAAGGGATTCGGGCTGAGGGAGATGCTTTTCGGTCAAAAAACAAAAAAGGAAAAGCCTCACCATCGGCAGAGTTTATCACTTTTATTGATATTACAATAACATGATTATACGTTCACTACATTTGACAAAAAGCTGCTGTTTTTGCACATTTTGCTATTGTTTTTGTCATTTCAATTTGAAAATAACACTCAACTACCTCTCCCCTATATGTGCCTTCTTCTAGAGATAAAAAAGAGATCTCAGTAGTGATTTTTCAAAGTTAACTGACTTCATTGATCAGAGCTAAAAAGGTATTCAGATACTCATGGAAACAAAGAGTTGTATTATGTCAAGGCTCAATCTACCAAAATCAGCTTGTATGATGACTAATCACATAGCAGACATCTTAGTTGTTACTTGTAACTCATCAAGCTTTGTGGTTTCTGGCTCAATAACTTCATTTATGAAGAAAGATAGGACAGTACACGGATGGGATGGGATAGTTGGGTTTCAATAAGTGTCCTATTCTTAAGACTATAGACTGAGTTTGCCTCATCATCTTATAATTAAATTTTGGAGATGAGTCAAGAAATGTAGACAGAGAGCTTAAATGACAAAATGGAATTTGTTTAGGAGGAGCTCAAAAGACCAGCTAATGGAGAATCTCGACAGGCCAGCAAAGAAAACAACAAATCCTCTAAAAAAATAGCTGACCTTGATTATTGGTCCTTATAAGAAAAAAACACTCCTTAGAGGGATGTTTCTGAACCAATTGATGGATCTCTCTTAGTTGAAAAAGATAGTGGACATGAATAGTGGACTATATAGGATGAGGAGCAACTTGTTCATCTCCACAATCTGAAGGGAAACCGATGGGTTGAAATCGCCAGAGAGCTTAACAAGTAAGAATGCTTTGATCAAGGAGCGACAATGCTGTGAAGAACCATTATCACTCCAGATTCAGAAAGACCCTTCGAAAGATCAACAAATGTGTGACAGACCATCTCAAAGGTCAAGCAAAACCTCTGAAGAACAGTGTGATATCTAAGATTGTCCAGACAGCCTAAGGACTATACTCACCGAAAGAAGAGTGGCATCACGAACAATCAGAGAAGGCTTATTGTAAGTGTGCTCCTATTCAGCTTTAAAGAACCAGATTCTTTCCCAATCAACTCTCGGTTAATAATAGATAGGAAGCCAAAAAATTATATAGATAAAAACTTTAGTCAGCTAGATTTAAGAATTCATCAAGGAGCTTAAAACCAAGAATAAAACGAAAGTTTAAGACAAGACTGTTTCTAATAAATACAAAGGAAAAGAAATCATGAGTCTTTTGACTTAAAATAGCATCAATCTGGTGCCCACCGATCCCGACCATCAATCTCGCAGGTCAGTGACAACTACCTACTACGAGGAACCCAAATCACCTCAGGTGGAAAGATCAAAAAAGATCTACAAAAGAAGCTACGAGGAACCTCGGCCAAACAATAGAGACAACTTTTTCAACAGTCCACTTTCACAACCTGAAAGATACCCTCCTTTCTTCATTTTCAATGAAAGAATGCTGCCTTTGCAGCCCATGTTCTATCCGATTTGCCACCAACAGCATTTTTCTCAACAGAACAATATCGTGTTTTCAGGAAGACAATCATCGTTTTCATGCTACAACCCTCAAAAAGAAGTCAAATAGGGTCTCACCAACTATCCCTCCATGGGACACTTGGAACTCGAGTCGAACAAGAATTAAATTCAGACCGACAAGGCAGATACACTGAAAGGCTTTGGCACTAATTCATCACTTTCGTGATATTTAATTTAATATCCTCTTTTGGATTAAATCACTGTTCATAAGATGATGGTGTTAGGTCACAACCATTTTGATATTGAACTTATAGAATAAATTAGAAAATGAACTAAAAAGCACAAATAGAAAACTATCTCGATCAAAAAGTAAATCCTCTCATGGAGGAGCTGCTCACCAACATCATCAAAAATCGGCCTAAAAATATTGTAAGCTTTCCATCATTCAGCTCAACTATTGTCGAGGATGGTTTGACAAAAAGGCAGAACATCTGCAAATGTTCCCAGATCTTTCAGATTCAGATTCCGACGAGGACGAGCATCGAGCTATATATCTAACATAGAAGAAAAGGAGTCAGCGATGGTATGAGCAACGCCGAGGCATTTGTGGATAAGTTTATGGAAATCATCATTTATGGGAAGATTTTGATGTTCAGGTAGCCCAGCGCAAATCGACCGTCAACAGCCGCATTTTATTCAGATTGAAATCCCTCTTTCTTTTCAAGGAATTCGATGATCACGATATCAATCGGTTGATTGCTGGCATGACAGAAATTTCATGTCAAAAAGGAGCCTATATCGTTCAGGAGGGTTAAAACCAAGGCGATATGTTTGTTATTGACAGTGGAGAGTTGGAGATCGTCAAGGGAGAATAAAACATAATAAAGTTATTGCATGAAGGCTAAATGTTTGGAGAGATGTCGATGTTGTATAACATGCCAAGATGGGCTTCAGTTCGAGCCAAAACTGCCTGCGTGCTATTCAAATTAGACAGAAGGAGCTACCATTGTTTAGTGAACGAGAGAAACCTTAGAAAACGCAAAATTTTCCAGAATGCTTTAGCTAAGGTGGAAATCTTGAAAGAACTATAGTTAGAGTAGCGTTATAAATTGTAAGATCTGATAAAAGAAATACCGATCCATCTGAACCAGTATGTTATTCGAGAGGGAAAGAGTAACAAAATGTTCTATATTGTTGAGTCAGGGAAGTACATGTCCCTCAAAAAATAAAAAAATGGACATGAAAAGGTCATGAATTAGTTCAAATAAGGCGATGTCTTTGGTTAAAGTTGTCTATACTCAAAACAACCCCCTTTAGAAAGCATTATGTCTTTGGTAGATCATTTATTTATGTAGACCAATGGAAAATTATTCGGAATTGATCGTGATGGCCTTGAGAGAGTTTTAGGCTCCATTACTAAAATCATGAAAAGATCGATTGACATTTACGAGAAGTACAAAAATATGAGTGGACCTGATTACTTGAGAAGTTGATAAGGTTTTGTAAACATCGCAAACATCATTATTTTTTGAAAGGGCTTTCATCTTCTTTTTTATCCTCGAAGTAACCCTCTGGAATTGAACTTTTGTTGCGTCTGCTTTCAGAAATTTACGACTTGGACTCAATCTCCGATATCCTTTCGGTTTAAACGATGGGCTCGAGTTAGATCTAGGGCTCATTTTGAGCATCCTATATTTTATCTTTGTTGGCTTATTCCTCCACATCAATTTTGGGGAGCTCGATCTCGTCATCTTTGACCTTGAGTTGGAGAGTAGGTACTTGTGGACCTTAGATTTCTTAGCCATCAATTATTTATTGTGCCAGAGAAATCAATCTTTGTGAATCTTACTGACTCTATCCTTTTTATTTCTCTTAATGTTTTTTGCACTTATCACAGTTTCTCTGGCACAATATATGTGTGCATTTAGCCCTGTGCTTTCCGATGATACCACAGCATTAACATTCCCTGAGACTACCTCGCTTGTTATGATCCTTTGTTCTAAGCTTTCTCTTGACTTCTTCAACCTTGAAAATATTCTTTCTTTTCCTGAGCAAAAGGTAGATATGAAGAGTGGTCTATTAATCCTTTTAATCAAGCCTTCGGATGTCAGGAGAAGGGTAGTAAGTGGCTTGTTATTTGGCCATTTTCTGAGGTTGGTAGACTTCAAGATAATTTAGAGATTCTCGTTATAGCTTGTTGTAGTTGACGAGCTCCTTTTTGTTGGCGTTAGGGTATTCATCTTTGGTATCCTAGTTCTTGAATATTTTTTGACGCTAGGCGATCCGAGTGCGTGCTTTTTTCCGGAGCGAATTATTTTTATTTTTGATCTTGGCTTCAATTTATTGGACGATGGGAAATGCGGTATCATTGAAAGTGCTCGGCTTGTACTTGCTGCAATCCCTGACTAACTAGGTCATGATATATTTTAATTACTAGTATCGATGGTCTGAATACAACATACCCTATAAACTATAAAATTGATCAAACCAAACCCTTTCTTATCCTGAAACCTCCCTCCTTCTTTATAGTCTCCCCTTGCAGGCCCAGTAACAATCGCTGAGGGTCAATATGTTTTAACTTGGCCATTCTTTTTCGCTATCTCTCTTTTCTGTTCATCAGAGCATGATTTATTTTTTGACCTAGAGTTACCTGAAAATTGTTTGTTTGGAATGTCACATCAGATAGACCTTATTTTGGATGGTTATTTGCTAATTTGGGAATTTTGAATACTTCAAAGCCCGGAATTTATTTTAAACTTATGTATTGTTCTGGATGCTCGGCGTTGTGAATATTCTGTGGTTGTTTATGACTCAATGGTTGTTTTCTGAGATGCTTTGAGTCACCTCCTTTCTTGAATTCGGGAGTATGCTGGTTATCTGGGCTGTCTTCATGCCGACTGATCGAGTCTGGTTCTTTATGACTTTGAGTTTTCAATAAACTGTTTATTTTCATGGTCTTTCTTGGTTCAGATCCAAAGAAATCCTTTGGAAATTTCTTAGCAGCAGTAGATGATGAGATCCTTCTAGTGCGTGTGATCATAGGTGGTGGAGTTCGATGACCCCGATCATCATCATGCGTCCAAACAGCCCGAGCAGGTGAAGGTTGCCGTTGCATTCCATCTGTCCTCAGAGTAGCATTGTTGGTGAGGATGATAGGTATTTCGTTTTTCATGTAATAGTTCTTTTATAAGCTTATTTTAACAGCTAATTAGCAAATCAATAATCATTTCTTGTTATCTTATTTGAACTTGTTCCATAATTACTTGAACATCTAACCTGTCTTTATCATATTTTTGACATTAGAAGCGATATTATCTGCAACTTTATTCGCCTGCTCTTTTATCTTTTAGCCTATATCACGATAAGTCTCGTCTTGATATTTTTTGTACTATTCGTATTATCTTTCCATCCTTTGTCTTTATTA
>Ga0100385_1004471_pt1 | contig 12033 bp, 12 predicted proteins | sample CryGeymeta201509_FD_81543 | JGI IMG/M metagenome (GOLD analysis project Ga0100385, IMG submission 81543) | Groundwater microbial communities from Crystal Geyser aquifers in Utah, USA - Crystal Geyser metaG 2015-09 | ecosystem: Environmental > Aquatic > Deep subsurface > Groundwater | place: USA... | reverse complement strand
TCATTCTAAATAGTTGGTTTGTGCTTAGGACTATGGGGGTGAATGGCAAGTGCCAACTTGCCAGAGGGGGGCTGCGCTCCCCCTGTCCTGAGTAACAAATCCAAATATTTAGAATGATTGAGAACTCGAGCTTTTGAGGCTTTCCACTTTTTACCGCGCACAGTTGAATCGCTTAGAACTCTTGGTTGAAGCGAAGGCGGATGGCCCAGTTGTCTTGACCGTAGCTATAGTAAAGGCGAGTGAGGAAACTTTTATTCCAGAATAAATCGACGCCTGTTCCAAACGACCAAGCAAAAAGTTCGTTGAAGAAAGCAGCATCTAGTGCGGCAAGCATCAGCGAAAGTTGTCCGCGTTGCCCGAGGGCTGCGAAATCATTTTGATGAAGTCGAAGTTCCAGGGATTCCATCACTTTAATTTTTTCGTGAAAGCGTCCGCCCGGAAATCCTTTTAAGATTCCAGAAGAAGAAACGTCGCGGATCGGATCGACGCCCCCGACGCCCGAGAGAATCCAAAACGGCGCTGTTCCAAAAATGCCATCCAAGGTAAGTCTATGCGCTAAAGTCCAACGATTCTCGGAGTAGTATCGACGATCCACAAAAGTCATTCTGTAAGATGTGGCTTTGCTTTTTTCTTCAACTCCGGCGCGAAGACCCCATTCGAGCATTTCGCCCCTACGGGTCAGAACTTCAGTTTCTCTGGCGTCGTAGTAGAGCCCGACACCAATGACTCGAATCGTTCCACCTTCATAGCCGAAGGGCTGATCATCATAGAGGATAGAGCCTGATGTGGAATAGTTGGACGTTTCCAGGGTGGCGTAGTCGTAGGAAAAATAAGTACCAAACTTTGCTTTTTTGTAGAGGTTTATTGGAATCAGGGTCGTGAATCCTCCTCGTAGATCCTCCAGCGAATACCGTCTCAGGGAACGTTCGCTTTCTGCTAGTGCTTTGGAACGTTGCCCTTGTCCTGAATATTCAAATTCAGTACTGCGAAAAAAGGCACCGCGAAGTTTGAGTCGGGGCTTAAGTCCTAAAATTTTAAATTCAGGAATGTCGATGTTGGACTGGATTAGCCATTGCCTCGTGTCGGATCTGACGAGACGTAAGTTGGCGGAGTAAGTGTAGGGATCGCTCCTCGATATATTCGTGATGTTGGCTTGCACTCCGCCAAAGAAACCAGAGTCGGGAAAGCTATACATGAGCGGGAACCCTTGCAGGATACAGGGATCACCAAAGCAGGTCATATTCCTGCGTTTGGCGACTTTCTTTACCCCAGCCTGAATTTCTTTTCCGAGACCTTGGATTTCTTTGTATAGGGAATCGTCCGCACCGATTTCAGTTTGGTTTTCTTGGCTGGTTTCATCAATGCTAGGGAAAGCGTTCTTTGGGAAGTAGGGGGCCTGCGTGTCGGCAATGCTGCTATGCGCAATCGTGAGGGCGTGGATGAGCAGTATTTGGGGGCCAAACCTACGCAGATACTTTGTAATAAAGGACACTTCCCACTCATCTTATACTCAGAATCTACCGAAATTAAGGTATGACTCCTTCATTTCTCGTATTTTTTACCAGCTACCTCGGAGAGCTGTTTCGCTCCTCTCGGGAAGACAAGGTATTTCAGCGTAGAGATGTGCGAATGGTGATTTTGAGACAATTAAAGTTTACGGGAGCTCAGTCATTTCGTTTGGTCGGTATTGCAGCCTTGTTTGTGGGGATTATGACCGTGGCACAGAGTACGGCTCAATTGCAGCGCTTTGGCGGCGGAAATGCTTTGGGGCCCTTATTGGTCGCTGCGATTATTCGAGAACTAGGCCCCTTGCTCACAACTCTTATTGTGGTCTCACGATCCGTTTCTGCGGTCGCTTCTGAACTTTCGTCGATGAAAGCCAATGGTGAAATTGAGCTGCTGCAATCCGTTGGTGTTTCTCCTCTCAGCTATTTGGTGCTTCCGCGTGTCTTAGGCGGTGCTTTTTCAGTTTTCTTGCTTTGTATTCACTTTGTAGCTGTGGCTTTAGTCTCAGGGTTTATTTTCGGCCAACTCTTTGTGTCGATGCCATTGTCAAAATTCGTATTAGATATTCTGCACACCTTGTCGCCAATTGATGTGGTGATCTTTACCCTCAAATCGTTAGGTGCCGGTTTTGGAATCTTCTTGCTTGCTACTTTTGTAGGGCTTCGAACTTCCGGACGATCTTATGAAGTCCCGCAAGCTACGACCCAGGCCGTGGTGTATTCCTTTCTCGTGACTTTTGCCTTTCAGGCTTTTACGAGTTTGTTTTATTATTTTGTGATTCTCGATTTTTCTTTTGGGGGGATCGGGTTATGAGCTCATCTCTAATTTTTGATCTCAATTGCGTTACGTTACGCGCGCGGGATAACAATCTCAGATTCCTTTCTGAGCTTAAGATTGCTAAAGGTGAAAAAGTCGCGATTGTTGGCAGCGATGTCGAATATCGGAAGTCATTAATGCGAGTCTTGAGTGGATTGGAAGCCCCGAAGTCCGGTCAGATTCAGGTAGATGGCGAAAATGTTCCCTGTAGAGAGGACAGAGATCCTTGGAGAGATATCTTTTCAAAAAACTTTCGAAGAAAAATTGGAATTAGCTTGCAGAGTGATGCTTTGATTTCAAACGTCAGCATCGGGGAATGCTTTGAAACGCTTTTCCGATTTAAGTATGGAGATCACAATGATGGTCTAAAGCAAGGTGCTATTCGTGTTCCTCGAGAAGTGGCTGCAAGCCTCGGGATGCCTTTGGAATGCCTAGACAAAAGACCTGCTGAGCTAAATCCTCTTGAAAAGAGATTGGCTTCGCTTTGTTTGGCGTTCTTAACGAAACCTTCAATTCTTATGATGGATAACCCTAGCTACTCACTTGATGATGAGGCTTGGTCTTATCTCGATGCCGCGATTGCAAAACTCATTCAGGGCACTCAAAAAACTTTGATACTTTCGACCGCAGATTGGATTCTCGCAGATTCTTTGTGTGATCGCTGGGTGGTGCTTGAGGACGGCAAGATGGTTTTTGATGGTCACAAGGCTGGCTATAGGAAGAATTTTAGAAGTCATTTTGTCCAGCAGCTGGAGACAGAGCGCTGGAAAAAAATAAAGAAAACCATCAAAGATTTGGAGATCGATGTGGCATGAAGAATATGAAGTCTGTATACGTTTTTACTTTTAGCGCGATGCTCTTTTTCTTTGCTTTGGTCGGCGGTGCTGCCTGGAGACAGGGGTGGTTTATGCCTAGAGATACCTTTCATGTGATCTTTGAGGATGCTGGTGGAATTTCAGAAGGAACGACTGTGTTTCTGATGGGGCTTAAGGTTGGTGATGTCGATAGTGTTGAGTTGACTGAGGATGGAAAGATCGAGGTCAAACTTGAGGTTCTACGCCGTTATTCGGAAAAACTTCATGCAGACACGACGGCCTCTGCGGAGAGAGCTTTTGTGATTGGGGAACGGGTTATTAAATTGGATCCGGGAACGCCAAGTTTAGGACCGCTTACACCTGGTAGCACGTTGACTGGACATAAGACGATGGAGATTGTCGATCTTCTTAGTGGGGGACGAATGTCTGCTTACTTCGAAACTTTCCACCTTTTGATGGAGCAGATGAAGCTTCTTGTCGATGCAGCAGGTGGAGACAATGGCAATATTACAGACCTCTACAAGCAAATGTATCAAACTTTGAAAAGTGTTGAGGAGCTATCTATGGATGTTCGTAGTATTCGCAAAGAAGTTCTTGTGACGAAAGATTCTAAGAAGCTTCTTTCTAATATGGCTAATGCTAGCTCCGATTTGCAAAGAACCTTAGCTCAAATGAACACCTTGCTTCCTCACTTGAATGATATGTCAGGGGAAATGAGGCAGGCCATGCCGGATCTGGTGAATGCTGTGAAAGAAAGTGTGATCACTCTCCAAGCTATGCAGAAAAGCTACTTCCTCCGGTCTGGCGTTGAAGAAATCAAAGAAGAACGTTCCAAAGCCGATAGAAAAACGGCTTCCGAAAAGGACTAGTTCTATTCTGATTGTATCTTCTTGAGCTTTTGTTCGCCATGGCTTGATTGTCGCGTGCGCGAGTGCTGAAATGACTCTCAAATGAATTGGAAGTTTTCCCTGGCGATGAGACACCTTTCGGGTGCAAAATCTAGAAAAGCTGTTCGCTGGATGAATGTTTTTGCTTTTGCAGGTTTGGGATTGTCGGTCTTTGCTTGGCTCACCATCACTAGCGTCATGTCAGGAATGCAAAGTCAGATCAAAGATCGAGTCCTCGAGTTTAAGCCCCATGTGATCTGGGAGGAGAGGCCCCGGGCCAATGCCGAAGCGACCGAGAAAGAGATTTGGCAATTGCTTCCCGGCCTGAAAAGCCTGGAGTTGACCTTGCGCTCGGAGGCCTTGGTAGAGTTTACGGTCTCACAGACCGGACGAAGCCGTCAATCTGGAGGGGTCGTCGAGGGCAGTAGTGTTTTAAAGAAGGTGAATGGGCAAGATCAATTGGTGAACATTCCTAGTTCACTGGCTCAACGCTTGACGGTGCTTGAGGGAGACGTCATCAAACTCCGCTCGGCTTGGAACTTGAAAGGTTTTCCGTTATCTCTTCGGGTGAATGAAATATACGCTGATGATTCTACCGGGGATATCGTCGCTCCTATAATCCTATCGAGAGAAGTCCTGAGCGAATGGTTAGAGTTAGACAATAGCTTTTCGTGGATTGCCATTCGACTTGAGGATCCGGCAACGGCTGGAGACGTGGCTCAGTTATTGAGCTCGTCGCTCAACATGAATTTTAAGAGCTGGGAAGATGTGGATTCGGCGCTTTGGTATTCGCTTCGGCTGGAGAAGACGGTGATGAGTTTGGCGGTTGTATTCGTGCTTATTCTATCTAGCTTTGCGCTTTACATGGCTATCTCAGTCAGGCTGGCTGAGAAGCTGAAGGAGCTAGCCTTGTTGAGGGCTCTAGGAGCGAGAGCGGGCGATCTTCGAAAGCTCTTTCTCATTCAGGGTGTAGTTATTGGTGCTGTAGGAGGTTTTGCAGGAGTTATTTTGTCTTTCTTAGTCTGTTATGCGCTAGAAAATGTGATCTCACTGCCTAGCTTCTACTATTCAACAAATGTTCCCGTAGATTGGGAGTGGACTCGCGTTGCCATCTCTATGGGGGTTGTTCTGGGGCTTTCATATTTTTCTACTCTTTTTCCAATTCAGCGCGCCTTAAATTTTTCCATTTCGGAGACGCTGCGCTCTTGATCCCATCTCAGTGTAGTGTTGAGATGGGATAGGAGATGCGGGGCTCAATCAATTCATATCTATTGTTCGTTTTCTGCGGGATTTTTGCCGTAGTTCATCTGGCAAACGCAGAGGATGATTTTGTTCCGCAGGAAGAGTTTTATATCTTCGTAAACAAAGAGGCGAATACACTTTCCTTAAGAAGCGTATTAGAGCCCAAGAAAATTCTTAAAACTTATTCAGCCATTTCCGGTTTTAATGCTGGGGATAAAATAGCCGAAGGGGATCGAAAGACTCCTGAAGGAATTTATGTCACGACTGGGAGGGTGAGTGAATCCCAATTGTATAAGCCCTTGCACGGGCCCGCAGGCATTGCTTTGAATTATCCAAATCCTGTTGATCGCATCAACAAGCAAACTGGTTCTGGAATTTGGATTCATGGTGTTAAAGACGATTCTCGTCTTTTGAAGCGCTTCGATACACGAGGCTGTGTTGCCGTTGCGAACGAAAATATTTTGAAGTTGGTCAATTGGTTCGTCCCCAACAAAACCGTCGTAGTTGTTGTGGATAAGGAGCTTCCTAGAAACAATTGGGGCCTGCAAGATGCTGATTCAATACTTGAGCAGAGAGTTAAAGAATGGGCCACAGCTTGGTCAAGTCAGATGACGGAAGAGTATATTCAGCTTTATCATCCAGATTTTCGATCTAAGAATATGAATCGAACACAGTGGAAAAACTATAAGGCTTCTTTGAATAAGCGCTACAAATACATCCAGGTCGAAGTTTCGAACATCAGAACCTACAAGCATTCTAAATATTGGATGACCCAGTTTGATCAGAGATACGAATCAAATCTTTTCAAATCGTTTGCTGTTAAGAGACTCTACTGGGTTGGCGCTGAAAACAATCCTCTGATCATCGCGGAAGACTCGATGGAAACTAAAGAAGGTCCGAAGACTCTAGGGTCAGGTTTGTCTGAGCTATCAGGTCGCTGATTGAGTGGCTATAGTTGTGTAGCTATAGTTAAGTAGCTATAGTTAAGTGGCCATGATTCGATCAAATTGGAACATTAAATAATTTCAAATTTTCGGCTGGGGGCGACTCTTGTTCGGGCGCATTGACGTTTTCAATTTCGGCGTCCTCTGATTCCGGTTCTGACTCGTGTTCATGGTCGAGACCATGCTCACATTCATGGCAAGCTTCGCATTCCCCGAGGACTCTATTGATTTCTTCTCTCATACATGCTTCGACTTGACCCTCGAGTAGTGGCCATCTGCTATCAATCTGTTGCGACTTCGAAGGCGATTTATTGATGAGGCAGATACAAACATTGATAGGTCTTAGTTGGCTGAGGTCAGGATCACTTTCAAAGTCGTTACGCATCACCTGCTCGCACTCACCAATATTTATAAATTGCTTATAAGAACCCGAAAGGTTCGCAGCACTTGCTGTGTGCGTGCTTGTAAGAATGCAGGCTGGAATGAGAAACAGGTAGACGAGGAGCTTGTGCAGCATCTTCTAATTTTAGTTTTTTGGTGAGGGCGAATCTAGTTAAGTTTGGGTGAAAGGGGGGGGCGAAGGCTAAGATTCCGAATGTGGGGAGGAAGCCATGAGTGGTCGGTGTGGGCACCGTTTCGTTTATTGCTTTCAAACGTCGCTTCGCTTTGTTTGAAATTTGCCCATATGCTTCAAAGTCTGCCTTTTGGCAGACTTTGCCGCAATGGCCGGTTTGCGCGGGCCTGTAAGCCGGATTCTGTTCCTGAGAGCCCAGTGACCGACGGCACCATTAGCTCCCAAGCGAGAATCATTTATCTAGGCCAGCAATTACTCACTGGCTCGAGCACCCTACCCGAAGCTCCTAACGATACGAACCGCATCTCGCTTCCTATTTGGGCTTGCTCCACGTAGAGTTTACCTATTTTCACTCCAGCAGCTCCCCAGTAGGCTCTCGTTCACGCCTTCTGGATCAATGCCCTGGACATTTTCTCTGTTGCACTGGTCCTCGAATTCACGGCATCAGCTTTCACTTCTGCCGCGTCTCCGGGCGGCCATTAACCGCTACGTTGCTCTATGGAGTCCGGACTTTCCTCGTCATCACCCCGGGGGGTGACACCGCGATTCTCCGGCCCGCGCGAGGGCGAGTGTAGAGACTCTTTGGGGTTGAGGCAAGAGAAACCCGCATTTTCAAATAGTTGGGGGTGGGGCTTGAATAAAGCCTTGTTCCTGGACGGGGCTTTTGATAGGTGAGGGGGCATGAAAAAACTCTTATTTATCCTCCCATTGAGTCTTTTAATCCTCTCTTTTGACAATGCTCAGGCTGCAGATGAGCCACGCAATGAGTGTGCTTATTCTGAGCTTGTTGTGAATGCCGAGCCATTCGTGATGGAGAAGCTTTTTTATGGTTTTGAATACTCTCTAACTGATGAAGGCATTCAGGCGAATGTTGAAGTTTTCAAAAAATTAGATTGGGACCTTCAGCAGCTGATTCGATTTGCAAGATTGAACTCAGTTTCCACTAGGAGTGAATCTTGGGCACGAGCTGGTACCGTTCCGGTTAAGGAGTTGGTCGATGGGATGGATTACTTGTCTATCAAGGAATTGAGTCCGAAAGCTATTGGAAAGGCTACAGAAGAGTACGGCGTTTATCGTTGGTTATATCTCGTAGATATCGCAGTAGGTGGCGGGAACGGCGCTTATATGTTGATCGAAAAAACGGAATACATTCATGATGTAAGTTACCGTGTGATTTATGAAGACTTCGATGGTGAGTTGTTCTCCTGCAAAGCTGAGTAGTTTTTTAATAAGATTATTTGAATATGAGCACTTTGTGACGGTAACAAAAGAGCGCATTGTGTTTGATTATCCAGAATATCACAAATGGCGATTGGCTATCAATTTACTTACTGGAGAAGGTAGTTTTGATGTGAAAGTCTCCATGGGAGGATGGTCCATCAATGATCGCTCTCACCACAGTCAATGGGTGACTTTGGAAGGCTGTCGCATCAATAAGTAAAGCGTTAAAGCGTGCCTCGCAAGAGCCGTAGGCTACGATTTCGACGTCAGGAGAAAGCCAACAGCCGAAGGCTAAGACTTTGAGCTTCGCGAAAAGGCCATAACGACTAAGGAAAGAACCCTCGTTTGAGCATCGCGCTGGAGAGGTGCTCGATGGAGGCAAGCAAGGCTGCTGTTCTAAGTGAGCATTTCTTTTCTTCTGAAAGATCGTGAACTCGGTTGTAGGTCGTGCTCATGATGTCCCAAAGCTTGTTGTTGACTTCTTTTTCGCTCCAGAAAAGTTTCTGAAGACCTTGGACCCACTCGAAGTAGGAAACGGTCACACCGCCGGCGTTGCAAAGAACGTCTGGGATCACGAGACAGCCTTTTGCGTTGAGAATGTCATCTGCACCATCTGTCGTTGGGCCGTTGGCACCTTCCGCAATGATCTTGGCCTTAATTCTGTCTGCGTTTTGCTCTGTGATTTGTCCTTCGAGAGCGGCAAGAATAAGAACGTCACATGGGAGTTCGAGTAGTTCGGAGTTTCCAATGTGTTCTGCTTCTTTGTAGTTTTCAAGTGTGCGGTTGGCGGTGAGGTGAGCGTTGACGTGGTCGAGATCCAAACCTTTCGGGTTGAAGATGCCTCCACTAACGTCGGAAACGGCGACGATCTTGCAGCCAATCTTAGACATCTTTTTCGCGGCAGCAGCGCCAACGTTTCCGTAACCTTGCACGACAACTTTTGTTGACTCACCTAGGTCGAAGTTAATCCGTTTCGCGCCCTCGATGATGGTGTAGACCACACCACGTCCCGTCGCTTCAACGCGGCCTAATGAGCCACCAAGTTCGATGGGTTTTCCTGTGACAACACCCGGAACGGCGTAGCCTTTGATTTGAGAATAAGTGTCGACGATCCATGCCATGGTTTGGGCATCCGTGCCTACGTCTGGAGCTGGGATGTCTTGTTCTGGTCCGATGAATGGCATGATCTCGGTAGTGTATCTACGAGTCATGCGTTGTTTCTCATTGCGACTAAGCACATGAGGGTTGCAGCGAATTCCGCCCTTGGCTCCACCAAGAGGAAGTTTCATGAGAGAACATTTGAATGACATCAACATCGCTAGTCCAGCGACTTCAGAAAGGTTGACGTCGGGATGGTAGCGAATACCGCCTTTGGCTGGACCGAGAGACATGTTGTGATGAACTCGGTAGCCTTCAAAAACTTCGATGTGACCATCGTCCATGCGAATAGGAACGCTGACGATGATGGAACGTTTTGGAGTATGAAGCCGCGTGAGAACATTGGGGTCAAGGTTCATAATGGTTGCAGCTTTATCGAGCTGTTTAGCGGCGTTTTTGAATAGTGAACTTTCTTCCCAGATCATGCTCGGGACACTAAATCTAAATTTATGCGCATACAATCGGGACTGTGAATATTTTGCCAAAGTTTAGGGACGCTATTTGGAGCGCGGGGAGTGAATTGTCCAATAAATGTTGCACAGTGTCTATTGTGGGGCTGCTGCCAATATCGGCGTTAGTGCATCTATGGTGCCAGCTTGCAAAAGCAGTGAAATCGAATTTTATTGTAAAGTGTGGAAAGCACTCCTTATTTACTCGCCGCCTTGCCTCAACTTGAGGATGAAATTTTTTACCGTGCGGTTGTCTTGATCGTACACCACGATGAAGAGGGAGCTTTTGGTTTCATTTTAAATAAACCATTTACTGGCGAATAGGAGGAAGCCACACAACTAGTGGCTGAGATCCAGGACCAACAGGGGTCTACTTTGTTCGAGTTTGAAGAGCCTTTGTTTCAGGGGGGGCCCTCAAAGGAGGAAATGGTTTTTCTCATGCACAATCAAAAGGCCCTTGGCGATGAAGAAGGCAAAGTTACAGACGAGATCTTTATCACTGCTGACAGTGATGTGTTTCAGGATGTGCTGACTCAGAGTGAAGAGGGGCAAAAGAGTTTTTTCATGGGTTGCTCTTCATGGGATGCGGGGCAGCTTGATGATGAGATTCAGAATGGGGCTTGGATCATGGTGCCATTTGAAGAAAGGCACTTGTTTCGTGTGCCCCCGGACGACTTGGGTGACTGGTCGGAAGGTTTCTGGGCTGAAGTGCTCAGGGTGGCTGGAGTCGATCCTCTGACCTTAATGACCCAAGGAGAAAATGAGTTTGGGCCGAATTAGTCTCACCGATTTTGTCCTTGCCCTTCAATATTCCTCGTTGAGTTGTTACTATCGAAAGAATGAGCACAGATAAAACCTCCCAAGCAAATCCCTGGGTCACCGAACTTGGTCCTCTCAAGGAATTTTTTGCTGACAATGAAGTCTCTGAAATCATGGTCAATGGACCAGGATCTATTTTTGTCGAACGAGGGGGGAGGATTGAAGATACCGGTGCAAAGTTTGATACTGATGACGAGTTGCAAAAGGTCGTTTCTTCTTTGGCGAGACTTGGTGGGCATGAGCTCTCTCGAAAATACCCCTGCGCCGATGTTCTTCTTCCCGATGGGTCTAGAGCCAACATCGTTGTTGCTCCAGCAGCCGTAGATGGGCCGTATCTCACGATTCGTAGAGCTCAAAATGACGTTCTAGATCTACGCTTTTTGGTCAATGCAGGATTTGTTGACCAGAAGTCGCTCTATTTCTTGAACGTCTGTATTGCCAACCGCTTAAACATTGTGGTGAGTGGCGGTACCAGTACTGGAAAAACGACTTTGTTGAATGCATTGATCGGAATGATTCCAAAATCAGAAAGACTTGTGACGATTGAAGATACGCTTGAATTAAATGTTGGTCATCATAACTTGGCCCGATTGGAGGCAAGGCCGGGAAGCACCTACGTCGATGGTCTTCGAGCCAAAGAACTTGTAAGAAATGCTTTGCGAATGAGACCCGATCGAATCATCGTTGGTGAGACCCGCGGCGGCGAGGCTTGGGATATTATTCAGGCGATGAACTCGGGTCACGAGGGTAGTTTGACGGCAATCCATGCCAACCATGCTCATAGTGCCCTCGCGAAACTAGAGGCCTTTGTGTTGATGGAAGAAGATGGGGTGTCAGTGGACCTTGTGAGGCGACACATCTCGAAGATCATCAACATCGTCGTACAGGTCGAGCGGGATTCGGAGGGGCACAGACATATTTCTGAAATCATTGAGGCGACAGGGCTTGAAAACGGCGAGGTGATGACTCAACAATTGTTCTCTAAAAATATAAAAGGCGAATTCCTTTCAACTGGAAACTCACCTGAGTTTCTAAAAAGAAAGCGACGAAAAATTAGCAAGGGATTCCCGGATGACTTTTTTAGTCCGGCAAAAGTCATTACCTTGGATGGATTTGCCTAAATCGTTTGATGATTAATTTGCGGGAGTTCTGTCGGGGATATCTCGATGAAACGGGTCTAAGTTCTTTTGGGCAAAAACTAATTCTTCCTCACTAAATGGTAGGTATCGGCGGTTGTAGTTCCAGCCAAACCCCCATGTCCAAGGCGTTTGAAATTTTGCTGATCCACCCATTCTCACTCCGAGATACATAATGGCAGCTAGAATGCTGCCACCAGATTCGGCAACACATTGTTTGAAGCTAAGGTCGGCGTTCTTGCGATTTTGTTTGGTGCCACCAAGCCAGTATTCAAGGTCGTGGGCTTCACAGCAGTGACCCCAACTGCCCGCAGGGAACAAAGTGCAGGAGTCAGATTTGTAGGGGCGAATTCTCGCCGTAACTTTTTCAACGAAGATTTCACGTTGTCTTTTGAGTCGAGATTTGAAGTGTCCTCTGTAGGTGACCAAAAGATTCATGTGATCTTCTGTAGTATTCACGACGGTA
>Ga0100385_1004469_pt1 | contig 12034 bp, 5 predicted proteins | sample CryGeymeta201509_FD_81543 | JGI IMG/M metagenome (GOLD analysis project Ga0100385, IMG submission 81543) | Groundwater microbial communities from Crystal Geyser aquifers in Utah, USA - Crystal Geyser metaG 2015-09 | ecosystem: Environmental > Aquatic > Deep subsurface > Groundwater | place: USA... | reverse complement strand
CGGAGGCACATCGCGAGGCTAAAGCCAAAGTAGTGGCAGCCGACGGTGAGCTACAAGCCTCGAAAAACCTGGCAGCCGCTGCCATGCAGATGGGCCAAAACCCCACGGCCCTGCAATTGCGCTATCTTCAGACACTGACCACTGTGGCTGCGGAGAATAATTCGACGGTCATTTTTCCCTTTCCAATTGACATGATGCCACCAAATAGCAAATCTGGACTCGGCAAGATGCTTGCACCGCTTTTCAATTCGCCTATAGAAAATCCAGTAAATGCAGCAGCAGGTTGCGATAGTTCGTTTTAGGAATGACTTTTCTTCCAATTTTTTTATTCACCAACAACTACACCTATGGCTACTGCTACCCAACTACCATTACTCCTATCACAGGTGATAAAACAAATTAAACATTTTTTTGTTTCTTTCTCTGTCTTCTTTTTCTGGTGTTGTCATCGGTCTTTTTTTGATACCAATGGCATGCTTCGTTTGCTCATCATTCATCCGTGTTGTATTAGAATAAAAAATATACGTAATTACTGACTGCTTTATCGATGTCGGGCCCGTTTACGCGCCGGTCCGCCTCCATCGTCGATATTCCCGAGTCCGTCGCGTCCCATCATCTCGGCTAGCAGGTCCTCGCGGTGGTCCGCCAGATTGTCCAACAAGCGTTCTGTCCCATAGCCCGCCGTCGATAGAGCGGTTGCTTGCAGTGCCTCGAGACGTGATTCTGCAGGCACGCTGTCGAGGTAGCTATTGTAGTGTTTGAGCTGCACGAGCAGGGTATTGAAGCCCTGTAGGGTCTTCTTGCGCGTGCGCTTCACAGGTCGTCCATCAACATGACGCATCGAGATGTGCTCCACCCTCAACTCGTCCTTCATCTCCTCGGCCAAGTCGAACATGTCGTGCACCAGTAGCTCCATGCGCAGGTGGCGGTTCTTGATATGTGGTCGGTTGATGTGTTGGTAGATTCGCGATGCCGGAAACGGTGGCAAGGGCATCTGGCCGGGCTTGAGACGGCGGTTATGGGGCTGTCGGATCTGCTCCTCGTACGTGTTGGCGATGCGTGTGTAATCAAACACGTCATAGGTCATGATGCGGTCACGTGCTGTAATCTGCAACATAAAATCCACCAGTTTGCTGTGCTTGATGGAGTGAATATTGCCGCGTAGCACCTCGCACGCAAAACAGGGCACACCACTGCCGCCTTCGTCATTGTCGAAAATATCACCAAACGCGTTGCGAATACGTTTTTGGCGCTCCGTGATGGAGGGCTGGTAGTTGCTATCCTTGTCCTCGTCTTCATCCTCCACGCTCTGGTCCATCTCATCGTCGTCATTCTGCCTGCCACGTGGATTATTACCAGCACCAGCAACAGCACCACCACCACCACGGACGTTGCCCTGCTGCCGCCTTTGTCTTCCCTGTTGGCCTTGTGGTGCTTGCTGACCGGGCAGCACCGCGGCATTGGCGGGCAGTCCTTGTCCGGCAGCCGGTGCCTGCTGGTGTTGGTGTTGCTGTCGTTGTGGCAGGGCAGCCTGGTACCGGGACGGGTGAGTGGTGGCGGGTGGACGCGGCGATGGCTGTGCAAGTGCAAAAGGCGAGGGTGCGCCGTACTGATGCAGCCGACGGTTGCGGTCACGCTGACGTCTGTACGCATCCAATTCATCTTCATCACCAGCATGACTACTGTCGTCAAAAAAAGCAGCAGATACATCACGGTCTAGCGAAATTTCATGCTCATATTCAGACCCTTCGTCATTATTATGCTCGCGTTCGTCTGCACTATTATCGTCACTTCTAATATTATTACTCCTGATGTGGACACGTTCACGTGCAGGATGACGTATGGGCGCATGGACGAGCTGGGTCGGTCCACCGGCGCCTTGTACTTGTTGGTTTCTTTGCCGTTGATACATGGGAGGATGTGGGAGTTGAATAATAGAATCGTGAAACAGGGGGGGCGGGGCGTGTATAGAAAGAAAACGGGCAGGGAAGTATGCAATAAATGTCCGGATGCCCTATATGAAACACAAGGGGCCCCCTATATACACACTTTGCTCTTTTTGCTTCTGTAGTTACCATTATCATTCTTTCTTGCTATTGTGGGAGCACGAAAGAAACAAACACACGCGCCAATTAAGCAACACGAAAATAAATTCATTACACGCGTGCTAACTGCGAGAACGAACTCAAGAACATAGAATACAGTGTATGGAGACAGTATCCTCTTATAGTCATGAAAACAGCATCAGCAGTAGTGGTAATAGCAATGGTTGGGATGACACTAGGACACCACATCGTTCATCTTTGCCATTGCCATCGCCCTCACCCTCGACGCGTTTCATCTCGCGGCCCTTTGCACAACACAAGGATCACCAACCTTCCTCACGCCAGCAACAAGGACAATCCCGCTACATGAATATATTGCGACCATCGCAACGATTAAAACAGTGGCTCGCCAGTAGCGACAACGATGCTCACGGGGAGAATTCCGAATACGAAGGATTCAGGTATGATGGAGAAAGTGAGGCTGGACAATACCATCACCGACACGGAAACGAGGAAGAACAAGGAATGCAAGAGGCATATGAAGATGACGATGAAGATGAGGAGAACAGCGACAACCACGGTGTACCGACATTGCCGGTGCCACCTGGCACCGAGGCCACCGGTGAGGCCCATGCGGCATATGGACGTTTGCTCACCAAGCAACTCATGGCGCTGCATGACTGGGTGGAACGTGAAAAGCCTTCGCTTAGAGAGGCGTTCTTCCTGCAGCTCAAATTGGAAACACACATGGCTGACTGCGCGGCACGCTGCCCAGATCTCTGGTGCAGCGTGTGGCGATTTGGTGACACGCTTGATCCACACGACCAGAGCAGAGGCCAACGTACCTCCTTCCAGACATTGTTGTTCTTCGAGCTGATGCAGCTGCGCATCTACGTACGCAATTTGCGCATCTGGCAGGGTATGGCGCCACCGTGGGACGACGATGAGCGACCACAGCAGTTTCCGTGGATGGTGATGAACAAAATGACGCTCACGAAGCACCGAGGCATTGGTCAGCTCTCGCTAGCGGCCTGGAGCCAGCTTATGGAAACCGTACTGCTTCATTGGCAGAGCATTGCCTATCATCCCGAATTAGAGCTCTACGTATCCCGACTGCTCGACCGCATGGCCGTCCTCGTGTGCTTTCCACACCGTGCAGCCACCTTTGGCAATGCTACTATGCTCCTGTACATCCAACCGCTTCGACGCAAACAAGCCGCCATCCAGCGCGCACACGAAGTAGAAGACGAAGAAGAAGAAGACAATGAAGGTGAACACGAAGAGGAAGAAGAAGGCTCCAGGGAAGAAGAGGGCTATGAAAACGGGAATAGGAGTGAGGATGGGGGCGAAGAAGAAGAAGAAAGGCTCAATAGAATCATGGTGGACAATCTCTTCCTCGACGAGAGGGAGCGCCAGTTGGCACGGGAACGTCGACGGGCCCAGCGCAAGGCAAATCGCGTAGCCCGCTGCGCTGCCCTCACCCAGGATCAAGAGCGTGAATTCGTGCGGCAATTTGAGAGCCATGTGATGCTTGGAGAGGACGACCAGAGTGAGGACAACCTCTACGCAGCCAACTTTAACCTCATGTATCGTTGCCAGCTGCGCTGCTGGCAACTAACGCGGGCCCTCAATCAGCGTCGCTTGCTCCCCCGCATGCAACGGGAGATGTGGCTACGCAAGTATCCCGAGCTCTCGCTGGGTGCTTACCAGCGCGATCACGCACGAGAAGCACGTCTGCGGCTTTGTCTTTCGGGCGAGCAAATAAAGAAACGCGTCGAGGAGAAGGCCGTCACCGTGCATCCCACCCTTCAGGAACAGCTGCGTCACTACATGCTGCATCACGTGACGGCACCGGAGGACTGGTGGTGGATGGCGCACGAGATCCCAACGAGCAGTCGTGTTCCTGATGCCATCCTCGAGAAGCTGCATTCCAGCAAGAAGAACAAGCTCGTCGACGAAGTGGGTCGTCCCGCCCGAGAGTGGCTCAAGGAGAAGAGTCCGTTGCGTGTCGGTTTTGTGGAATACACCGCACTGCAGCTGTTTGACAAGGTGCTGCCACCCGAGGTGGGCCTCTTCCGCAAGTATGTAACACTCCGAGAACACTTTGAACGAGACCTGGAAATTTTAGTTACAAAAGGCAAACGGCCACGGCTCGTACAGCTCTTCTCGCGCTACTGGGTCATCTATGGTGGCCAGGTGCTCGATGACATCTCGTCGATTTACGAGGCGCTTTCAGTCTGGCTGCGTGTTATCGCATCAGATTTCGGGGAATCCCGTCTCTGGCGTCTCCACCTGCAGCCCTTCCTTATGGACGAACAGCAGATGCAGGAGGACAGGCGGGAGGAGATTGTTTTTCTTTGAATAAAAAGGCGAATTGTTTGTTTTTTGTAATTCGTCCAGTCGTGAACATCGAGTAATAAAACCTCCTATCATATTTATGCCGTTTCAATTACAGCAGTATGTTACCTATCTTACTCTTGGTCGTCCAGTATCATCTCCGTCCATCCACCACCACCCCCAGTCCTCGCATTACTCTTCCCTCTTTCCCTATCGCCCGCCCCGCGCCTTTTTTTTTAAATGGCGAACAGCAGTAGTGATGATGAAGAGACACTCTATGGATATGAAGATGCTGCTCGGGAAAGTGGCATCAGCATTCGCCATCGTGGTGGCGGTGAGCCAATGTCGCGCCTCGCACCGAGCCCGCTGCCTGCCGCCATTCTCTTGCCACTCTACCTGAGACAGCCTTCGCGCTGGGCCAGGGAGCAGGTGGAGACTTGTGCCAACAGCGATATAAAGCGTGCTCGCCTTTGCCTTCTCTTTGATGATGATGAGGAGGAGGAGGGAAAACGTCCCATTGCCGAACGTCAGCAGGCCTACCGCGACTACCTCATACTGATTGGCAATAATGAAAAAAATCACAACCTCCATTCTGCGACAAGTACTGCTGCCAGTGCCCTCTTCGCTTGGGAGAAGACACTCCCGATGGACTCGCTGGACCACGAGCGTCTCTTCTGTCTGCATAACCTGGCTTCCCTCACGATGCGACGTGCTGCACAAGAGAGCAACAGCAACAATACAAAGGTGGCCCGTCAGTTGTATCAGGAGGCCAGCCTACTTTGGCGTCTCGTCGGTGAGCAGGCGGCCCTCGTACCAGTTGCAGAAGGTCATCCGCGCGAGGCTCGCACCCAGCACGCCCTCCAATGGACAGCCATTGCCCATGCTCTCGCACAGCACACGCGTGCCCTCGAAGTGCATGTTCTAGATGCTTCTTATTTCCCCGACGTTGGCACGCACCGTTTCATGGTCGGACAGGCCATGGCACTGTCCCGTGAGTGCTGGCGAGTGGCCAAGGAGAAGGTCAAGGCGGACATGGCAAGCAGCAGCAGTAGTAGCAGTAGCAGCTATAACACGATTGGTAGTAGCAGTGAAAATCCACTTGCACTGCCCACTGCATTGCTGAGCCATCTCGTGAGTGCTCAACACTATGCCCAGTGGGCACGCTTCCACGGTGTCCCCGAGGAGGAGGGCGGCCGAGAACAGGCAGCTTGCGAGTACACCGTGACAGCCGCTATCTGTCTCTTGGACCGTGCATTGGCTCGCTTCGCACAGGTTGACAAGTTGCGCAAACAGGACAATAGCCGTCTCGAAAAGAAGCTACATAACCTCTCGGCGACACTTCTTAATGGGGGTCGTGCCCCTGAAAACACTAATGCTGCCCTCAAGCAATGGCTGTGCGGCGAGCGAAATGTCATTGAAGAAGCCCTTGCCGAGCGGCGTGAGACGAACCGCAATATTACCATGCAGCCGAGTCTTGGCTATGGCGAGGTGGCACTAGAGAAACTCATGCTGAGCCGAGACCATGATGACGACAATGGTGAGGAAAAGGAGGCGATTGTCGAGATGCGAGATCAATTGACGCTACCAGATCCTTGGACACGCGAGGAGACTTTAGAAAGCATGCGCAAACAACTCGCTCTCACACTGCACGAAAATGTATCCAGAGAAGAAGGAGAGGAGGTACATCCGGATGAGCGACCAAAGGCGCAAGTCCATGAGCAGCAACATGAACTGCAGCAACACATGGATAGGGAATTATTACAGATACAGCGAGTACGTGAGACATTGACACAGACAAAGAAGCTTTGGGAGTACGTACGTGGCAACATGGCAAGGCCCTATAATTCGCACATTTCAAGTCTCCTGCAGACCAGCGAACATCTGCTGGCCACACAGACGTCTCCTACTATGCCTCTCCTCCATGCGTTGGAGCGTGCACTCGCAGACGAAGTGCAACCCTTTTGTCGTATCTTTCTCAACAATGCATAGGTTGAAAAACTCAAATAAAAAATAAACCCGAAGACGAGAATCGAACTGTGGGGGACTACATGAAATAGTAGGCAAGCGTGGCAACCACTAGGACAAAAGATGATTAACATCCTTTTTACTTTTAGGTGCTTTCAGAATATCTTTTCAAAATTTGAAGTCTTAAATTTAATTGCCATATATGGACTATTTTTTAGTATACTTTTTTTAAAATCAAAAAAAAGCATAAAATATTTATCAATGCCTGTCCTGCCTGACCGTCGTTTGGAGCAAGAATAATAGGGTATTATTTTTTTTTTATTAATGTTTATTGGTAACCGATTCTACTGCTGCTATTTTGGTCATTACTTGAGACTATTACGAATTCAAAAAAATACACAAAACAAAGATGTTTTTTACATATCATAGGAAATGGCCACGTGACGACGAAGGATGTCAGTACGGCGTTCGGCGTTCTGGATTTGGATGCGGGTGGCAGCACGTTTCTCGTAGACGGGACACTGATATTTGCGACACTGGTCCGGCGAAATAATGTCATCGAAATCTGTCATCGCGATGCATTGGTGACAAATCTTTTCTGTGCTTGCCAATGTTGCGTGTCCTTCTTCGATTTGAGAGGCCATCTTGCGTTCCAGCGGCTTGCTATGACTGACGCATGATGGGCAGACGTGTGTACTGGACTTGGCCTCACGATCACGTTCCGCCTTGCTCAAACTGAGCTGTCGTTGCCGCTCCCCTGGACTCAGCGTCACTTCATAGATACTGGTGCAAAAAGCACATTGACGTGAGTCTCTCGCTGCACTCAGGACCGTAAAGAGACTCTTAATATCACGGCCCTGCTTGCGGTTCTCCTCCTCCTGGGTACGACGGTAGAGAAGACGGCGACGCTTCCTAAACTCCTCGGCAGCAGGGGCGTACAGAAAGTCCTTGACACGTTTCCGCTGCCATTCCTGCACCTTTTTGCGATCCTTCTCGAGGCGACTCCCGTTGTAGCGGTACTTGGGCTGACTCTCGTGAGGGTAGTCGCTCACCGGTGCCAGGATATGGGCCAACGGATCGAGCAGTCCGCCCATCTTATTCTCCAGGTAATACTCCACATTGAGCGGCACCTGCTCCTCGATGATCTTTTGAATGTCCTCCACCATGTCGCGGGCCTTTCCGAGCACGCTCGTCTCGCCTTCAGTTCGCAGCAGGCGTCGTCGACGCAGAGCCCGGCTCTCTGCCTCGGCCAGCGCCTTTTCGTCCCCGCCACCCATACCATCCTCGTCTGCACACGCCGCATCCCAGAGCGCCTCTTCATCATCTTCTTCCTCCTCATCCTCCTCCTTATCCTTATCCTCCTCCTTATCCTCCTTCCCATGCTTATCCTTATCCTTATCCTTATCCTCCCCGTTGACCTTTTCAGTCTTTCCAGTGCTTGGTTGCTGTTGATGTCCTGTGTCTTCGCGCAGCCACTGAGCGTCATCGACACTCACGAAGCCGTAGGAGACACGGTCGCCTGCAGCCACACGTCCACCTCGTTTGTTGCTCAGCTGTGCTACAACGGCATGCTCCGGCGGATTGTCGTATTGTAGCTTGTTGAGACGCTTGTGGATGACAAACTCGCTCAAGTCAAACTCGTTGAGCGCCACTTGTCGCAGCTCTTCGCGCAGCTCGCGCAGATAGCCTACCAAACGTTTCTTAAGCGCATCCGTGTTCTCAATGTCGAGATTCGTCGATGTTTCGCCGCTCGGCCGCATGAGAAGGTCAAAGAGCGTGCCGACCTGGCGCTTCACAAAACGGATGTGCTCGCCCTTTACGACGGCATTGCCTTTGTGCAGCAGTCGTTTCGAGCCCACGATATCCATCACATAGTTCTTCTTGACGTGAAATAGCGTCATGCGTGACATCTTCTCGGGGTCAATATTCATCACATCAAGCATCATCTCGTTGACAAGGGCAGAAACGCAGTGGGCGTCATCCATCACGTCGCCTACTTTGCTCGCTGGATCGAGGAAGGCCCGTGGCCAGCCAACCATCACCGAGTCCGTGTCGCCCGCATGTGTGTGGAGGTTGCCGCTCGCGTCCCCACAGTCCTCCGGTCCATGTATCTCCCGACATGGGTCCAAGAGCAGCGTTTCGCAGTTCACCTCGTCGGGACCACCCATGGCCTCAAAGGTCGAGATGAACGTCTTGGTACGCTTCTTCCATGCCTTGGACCGTTCTCGCAGTTCAGGCACACGCTGGCTCTCGTGTATGTACGAGGTCATCTGGATGACGTGCCGGCCACGCGACGTGATGGAGGCCGCAATCTCCATAAGCGGGAGGATCGCGATCAACATCGGTACACCCATGGCACCATAGGTCGAGTTGAGGACAATCTTGCAGGCCAACTGGAAGGCGTCGGAAGCAGAGGCAAGACTTTCGGCATAGGCAACGGCCTGATCGGTTGTAATATGCGCAGGCAAGGCCGCCATAGCCTCTGCCACCATGGCGAGCCAGATCGTTTTAGGGTCGCTATCAGCCAGGTTACTCTCCTCCTCTGTGGTATGGAAGGGCCGCTTGAACCAGGAACCCCAATAGCCATTGTCGATGTAGACCTGGATGGAGTCGACCGTATTCTTGTCGATCTTCTCGAATTCGTCCCGATACTGCAAGACACGCGCGAACGTCTTCCAGCGTGCCATCTCGCCTTTGAAGCCCTTACGCATTGCAAAGAGCTTCTTCTGTGCCGTTTTGAGGATTGAGTACTCGACATCCGAGTGCCAGAAACACTCCTTTAGCTCGGGCTCTCCGTAACCCTCCTGCTCCGCAGCTGCCGCGTCCACCACCGACTCTCCGCAGTGAACTAAAAAAAGGTTAGCAAAGCAGGGTGAATGAATGGATGGATGGATGGATGGATGAATAGGTTGGATGGGAGCGAGAGGGTAGATACTTTGCCCGTCGGCCCCAATAACCGTACGTGAGTAGGTGTAGCGTGGTAGTGCATAGTGTTTGATCATGAAGCGAGTCAAGAAGCCCATGTAGACGAGGCCATAGGCAATCATGAGGGACGGGTAGAGCGATGTGAAATCGGGCACCACAATGGGATCGAGATGCCAACCCCGATGGGGATCAAAATTGTAGGCACCTTCGTAGCCCTTCGCCTTGTCCGGTTTCTTCTTGAAACGCGGGCTTGTCTTGGCAAAATTGAGGGCCAAAAATGGCTCAGGCTGGAGCCACGCGTCAGGCCAGTGCAAGTGACGTCGTCCGTAATCGGGTATCAAATGGGGAACACCGTGGTTGGGATGATTTCGGGGTAGTTCGTCCAGGTGGAAGCGCTTGGCCGTTGTGGCCACGTTACCAAATACTTTTTTCTGCTGACCGCCGAACACTTGTTGAAACGTCAGATTGCAGAGACTGCCCATGGCAATCATGTAGTCGAGCTTGCTGCGGTCCTCCAGCAGGTGTACAGGAAGAACGGCATCAATGTAGCAGTAACAGAGGAAGAACCAGAGCATGCGGCCCCCGCCTTTCCAGTACTCGCCGCCTTTGGTCACGTCGACGTTGAGCTTGCGACGTGGGAACTGGACAGGTTTCTTGCGCGTGTCCCCGTCAGGCCAGTACTCGGCTCGCGTAAAAAAGCGATCAGGCACCCGCACGCGATCGATTCCATGGAGGAGGTGCGTGGCGTCAGCCGCCTCCTTCACCTCGCGATACGTGAGGTGTTTCTCGCTCTGGTGATCGAGGGTCAGTGGCTTGTCGTTGGCCTGTGTGTCCAGCCATACGTTGAGGCCATCCACCATGTTGATGTAGGGCATCTTGATCGAGAGCACCTGGCGCTCTCCCTTGGCTGCACTGCCACGCTGCTGGTACCACGCCCAGGAACCACGACCTTCGCGCTGCTGCAGGGAAAAGGAGAGGTTCGGAGGGCTTTTGGGCTTGCTTGCGCGACCACCGTGGCCCCCCTCAATGATGCCATTGAGTTCTTCTGTGCGGCCAAGCTTCTTGGCCGCAAGCACCTGGTCGCGCAGGTACAGGTAGGGCAGATCGAAGCCCTCTATATTCCATCCGGTGAGCACGTCGGGCTGCCACTCCTTGATCAGCCTAGCAAAGGCCTCAATCATGACCTTTTCATCATCAAATTCCTGCACTACAATATCGCTATACTGGGCCGGTAGCGACGTTGGCAAAGCAGCGGCAAGCATTCTGTCCAGTGGATGGCGACCGCGATCCATCTTCTCCTGCTCCTCCGGGTGCTTCAACAGGAAGGCGAGTGTTCTGTGAAAATGCAGCGCCTTGTCCTCACCAAGCCGCCGTTCGACGGCCACAATCATGAAGCACGGGTCTGTGTCATCCTCATCCGGCAACGTGGGCTCCTGTCGTTTCGGATGGAAGAGCACAGGGCCCGTACCACCCATTGCTCGGAGACGTTCCTGACGCTGATTTTTGCGCTCTCTCTTCGTGGCGGCACGTCGCTTGCCGGCCACCTTTCGTGCCGGCTTGAGGTGGTAGCGCGGAACAGTAGCAGCAACGGTAGCGGTGGTTCTAGTGGTAGTGGTACCGGTGGTTGTCCCGATGATGCCAGGGCTGTGCCGTCGCGTGGCGATATATTCGACCCACTGGCGCTTGGCCTCGCGCCATGGATGGACCACCTCCCGGGCAAACCAGGAGCGTATCACATCAGCGTTCTGGGCGTTTCTTACACCGTAGGGTAGGGCCTCGCGCTTAATGTTGTACGTGCTCTTGAGATAGTTGAGCAAGGCTTCGGCATCCCACTTAGCAACGGGAAATCGTGCGCTGCCAGTCACGGGGTCTGGCTTGCCGGCACACTCAATATCAAAAGAGAACACCCTGAGCGGCGCATTCTCCTTAATGTCGGGTCGGGCGCATACCTCCTTCCAGTGTGCTGAGTAGTGCAGATCGGCGTGGATGATCGTGTTGTGCTCTTCCTCGGGTGCATAGTTGAAGATGCGCACCCATCCGCCCATGGTGATGCCGGCGTCCAAGCGAAACTGTTGCATCGGGTCCGAGAACTGGCCCTCAAAGGCGCGCAATGGTGCGTCCTGCGGACAGGCACGCACAAACTCATCGCTGTCGATAAAGTCAATGAGCAAACGAAGCGCCTTTGGTGTCTTGTAGTAGAGGCGGAGAAGGTTCTGGAGACGATCCTTGGGTGGCGTCCATCCGTAGATGGTGCGGCACATTCCACTGGCATCCGACCAAGCCACGGGGGCGTGACCAGACTGCCACCATTCGTCATGGGCCTTGTATCGGAAATCGATCTTCTGCGTCGCCAAAGGGTCGTCGACACGTGGCACCGTAATGCGTGCGCCTGCATTCGCCTCCATGGCTCCGTAGAGACGTGCCAGGAAGGCTGCCATATTCCAGTGCCGTGTTTTTTTGTCCTCCGTATCTGGACCACCAAAGGACCGGTGTCGCTGCAGATAGAGCGACCAGCGGTATCCTGTGGTGCGCACGGCAACGCTTTGGCCATCTTTAGAGCGCCCACGTAGCACAACGACATCCTCGCTATTTGCCGTCTCGTGTTCCATGCCTACGAGTTGGAATACAAGTTCTTTCTGTTGTGTTGTTTGACGCGCCGGATCAAGATCGGCCCTCGCCTTGATGACTTCAGGTGCTTCCTGTACATCCAGCAGGGCCGCCATTTTCTTGATCTTGCACGCGTCCGTTTTGGTATTTTGCAT
>Ga0100385_1004467_pt1 | contig 12039 bp, 7 predicted proteins | sample CryGeymeta201509_FD_81543 | JGI IMG/M metagenome (GOLD analysis project Ga0100385, IMG submission 81543) | Groundwater microbial communities from Crystal Geyser aquifers in Utah, USA - Crystal Geyser metaG 2015-09 | ecosystem: Environmental > Aquatic > Deep subsurface > Groundwater | place: USA... | reverse complement strand
ATGGGGTCGAATGACGAAAATGCCAAAAGAACGCTTGAGGGTCGCTCCTATCCCGAAATTCCCGTGAATACAGTGTACCTGGATGGATATTGGATAGACAAATATGAGGTCTCCAACGGCCAATATGCTTTGTGCGTAGACGCTGGCGTTTGCCAACCCCCCATCGATTCAGAGTCCCATACTCGTGGAAAATACTTTGGTAACCCGGAATATTCGAATTATCCGGTCATCTGGGTGACTTGGTACAAGGCGCGGGCGTACTGCGAATGGACTGGCAGAAGGCTGCCAACCGAGGCGGAATGGGAGAAGGCCGCCCGTAGTACGGATGGACGTAAATATCCCTGGGGTAATGATCCATTGAGCGGAGAACGGGCAAACTTTTGCGATATTAATTGTCCTTATGATTATGCCAACGAACTCTACAATGATGGCTACGCAGATACATCACCGGTAGGAAACTATCCCGCAGGCGCCAGCCCCTATGGGGTGATGGATATGTCTGGTAATGTGTGGGAATGGACCGGTACGCTCATCCAGCCCTACCCCTATGATTCCACTGATGGACGGGAAAATCTGGATGCACCTGGTGAGCGGGCTTGGCGCGGAGGACCATGGAAAAATAGTGCGTGGTGGATGCGTTCAACCGTACGTTACCGCTCAGTTCCAAATTATTCTTGGGAGGTCTTGGGTTTTCGCTGTGCATCTTCGGAATAATGACCTTTACCCAGAGTGGTCAAGATGAAAACTCATAGCCCCATGCAAGAAAGGATTTATAATCAACGTACGACCCGTTCGGCAGAGTTCTCATGATGTGGATCCTCACCGTCCGTTCCCCCGTTTCTGAGCCGCGCGAATACATCCTGAAGCCAGGTGTACAGCGCATTGGCCGCGATGCTGGCAACGCCATCGCTCTGAGCGACAACCAAGTTTCACGCGTCCACGCCGAAATCCAGTTAGACACCCCTGGCCGCCACGTCGTCATCATCGACCTGGGCAGCACCAACGGCACCTACGTCAACCACCAGCGGCTGCCCACCTCCAAGCCCTACGTGCTGAGGCCGGACGACGCAATCCGCATCGGTTTCCACGAGATGCGCGTGGCCCACCCAGTGGAGAAGACACAGGTCAGCACGATCACCGAGAGTCTCCCCATTTCCCAGGCCATGGTTCTCGAGTCGCTCGACCGGCACGCCATCCTGCTCTACGAGATCATTGACCGGCTGAACAAGGTCTTCGACATCGAAGGGGCGCTGAGAGAGATCGCCGCGCTCATGCAGCGGTCGCTGGGCGTCGAAAAGTGCGGGATTTTCCTGCCGCACCAGTTCAAGGATTTCGCCGGGCTGAGTTTTCCAACCACTTACGCAAAACGCGCCATCCAGCAGCGCGAAGCGGTCTTCATCCCCAAATTGACGGTCAGCACGACCCAGGATATCAGCCCAAGCGCGGGGATGCTGCACATCCGCTCGTTGGTTTGCGTACCCGCCATCTTGAACGAGCAGGTGATGGCTCTCATCTATCTATACAACACTTCATCCAAAGGCCGCTTGCTGGACAAGAACGATTTACACGTGGCGGTGGCGGTGGCGCACCTGGCCGCCCTGACCATCGAGCGGGTGCACATGTCCGAAAAGCTGCAAGACCAGGAAAAAGTCCACCAACTGCTCAAACGCTTCCTGCCGCCCGCCGACGCCCACACGATGCTGGATAGCTATCTCAAGACCGGCAACCTGCCCGAACTGAGCGAGCAGACGGCCACCGTCCTGTTTGCTGATATCGCCGATTCCACGCACCTGGCTGAAAAGCTGGGGCCACAGCGCTTCGGGGCCATCTTGAACCGCTACTACCAGGATATGACCAACATCGTCTTCGGTCATGGCGGCCTGATTGACAAGTACCTGGGCGACGGGGTGATGGCCGTCTTTGGCATTTCCGGCGCTCGAAAGGATGTAGAGAGGCGGGCCGTAGAGGCAGGCTTGCAGATGCTGGAGCGGCTCGAGAAGAACTACGCCAACGAAGGCAACCCCATCAAAGTCGGCGTGGCAGTGAATACCGGCCCGGTCATGGCCGGCTACGTGGTCACGCAAGAGCGGGTCGAGCTTTCGGTGCTGGGCGATACGGTGAACGTCGCCTCCCGGATGGAGGCGCTGGCGCGGCCCAATCGCCTGTTCGTTGGCCCGCTCACCTACAAGGCCATCCAGGGATACTTCAAGCTGAGGAGTATCGGGCCGGTGGAGATCCGCGGGCGCACTGAACCGGTGCAGGTGCATGAGGTGGTCAGATCGCTCTGAGCGGAGCCGCCTGTTCGTGGCGGCGAAGTCGAAGGGCAGCAGTGCCTCGACTACAGGCAAAAAACGCCCTCCGCTCGGCACGAGAGGCTCTACGAGAGAATTTTGAAAAAAGTGCCACGTACCTGCAAAGTACGTGGCACTTCTCATTTTACGGTGCTTCTTTTTACGCGGCATCCAATGGCTTGGTGGGCGCTTTCGAACGCCGGATCGCCCAACCGACGCCGATCAGCAAAATGACAGCCACGATGAAAGCCCCCACACTTACGCCGCCTTCTGTCGCGCTGTACTTGACGATGACCGGCGCAGCCAGCAGGCTGACCAGGTTGACCACCTTGATCATCGGGTTCAAGGCCGGCCCGGCCGTATCCTTCAACGGGTCGCCGACCGTATCGCCAACCACGCCCGCCATATGCCGCTCGGAGCCTTTGCCGGTATTGGCAGCCAGGTCGCGCGGCTCGTCCTCGATGGTTTTTTTGGCGTTGTCCCATGCGCCGCCGGCGTTCGCCATATACACCGCCAGCAATTGTCCGCTCAGGATGATGCCCGCCAGGAAGCCGCCCAGGGCTTCGACTTGCAGGATCAAGCCGATGGCAAGCGGCATAAGCACCGAGATGGCTGCCAGCGGGACAAGCTCTTTCTGCGCCGAAGCGGTGGAAATGCCAACTACCCGGGCATAATCAGGCTGGACTGTGCCTTCCATGATGCCGGGAATCTTGAACTGCCGGCGCACTTCCTCGACGATCTGGCTGGCTGCACGGCTGACAGCGCGGATGGACAGCGAGGAGAACAACCACGGCAGCGCCCCGCCCAGCAGTAGGCCGACGAACACCTTCGTCTCCGAGACGCGGATGGATTCCAACACAGGCATTCCCAATTGCAGTTGGACGCGTCCCACATCGGTGATGTACGAGGCGAACAGGCTGACCGCGGCAATGACCGCCGAGGCAATCGCCACGCCCTTGGTGATGGCCTTGGTGGTGTTGCCCACCGCGTCCAGGTCGGCCATGATCTGGCGGGCTTTCCTGGTTTCCTCGTCCTTCAAATCATGCCAGGCCATCTCGCCGATGCCATTGGCATTATCCGAGATGGGACCGTAGGAGTCCATGGCCACGTTGTTGCCGGTGTGGCTCAACATGCCGATGCCGATCATAGCGACCGCGTAGAGCACATAAGTGGCATGTCCCTCGCCGCCGTACAGCATCAGAGCAAAGATGAAGCTGATGGCAATCACGACCAACGCCCACACGCTCGACTCCATACCCACTGAAAGACCCGCCAGGATCGTCGTGGCCGGGCCGGTCTTCGTCGCCTCTACAATTTCCTTGACGGGCGGCTTTTTCGTCGAAGTGAAGTACGAGGTCAGCGGGTTGAATACCACCGCCAGCCCGACGCCGATGGAAGTCAACATTGCCATGCGCCAGTCATGGCAATATAAGATGGCCAGCAGGAACGACCACAGGACGGTGTTGACGCTGGACACTTCATAAGAGCGGAACATGGCTTCTTCGGCGTCGTGCGCGCGCATGAACTTGATGGGGAATTTTACCCAGATGGGCACAGTGAAAGTACCCAGGATAGAAGAGATCACCCCAATGGCGCGTATGATCAAGGGGTAGACGATCCATTTCAGGCTGTGAGTCGGGTCAACGGCCATGAGAGCCAGGCCCAGGATCAAGCCGGAGACGATGGTCACCTCATAGGATTCGAAGATGTCCGCCGCCATACCGGCGCAGTCACCCACGTTGTCGCCGACCAGATCGGCAATGACCGCCGCATTGCGCGGGTCATCCTCGGGGATGTCCTTCTCGACCTTACCCACCAGGTCCGCGCCGACGTCCGCGGCCTTGGTAAAAATACCGCCGCCGACGCGCATGAATAACGCCAGCAGTGTGCCGCCAAAGCCGAAGCCGAGCAGGGCATCCGGAGCCGCCTTACCGAATACGATAAAGATGAGCGTACCGCCAAAAAGACCCAGGCCATCGGTCAACATGCCAGTGATCGTGCCGGCATAATAGGCAATGGAGAGCGATTCATTGAAACCACGCCTTGCGGCAGAGGCGGCGCGCACATTGGCCTGAATGGCCATGCGCATGCCCAGTTGACCGACAAGCAGGGAAAACGAAGCGCCCATGACAAAAGCGATCGTCCGGCCAACGGCGACGATAATTTGGGCATTCTTGCCAAATTCGTTTGTGGCTTCACTGGTTGGGGGTACGATGTAAACGCTCAAGAAAAGCACCACCGTCAGTACCCCGATTATGGGCAGAATGGTTCGCAATTGGCGGCTTAAATAACTAACTGCACCAATGCGAATCGCATTCCAGACTTCTTGCATTTTTTGAGTGCCCTTGTCCTTCTTGAGCACGTTGCCGCGTAGCAGCCAGGCGTAGAGCAGGCTGATGAACGCAGTCAGCACCACCCCCAGGATGGCGATCTGCTCGAATGTGCTCAGCCCATGACGGCTGCCGAGCCAAAGTATATCCATGCATCCTCCTGTAGCAAGTATTATCAGTACTTCACGAAAAGGCTCTGTAGTGGCGACTTCGCGAAGCACCCTGGAAGGGTTAGTCGCTTCTTGGCCGAACGACTGCCTGCCCTGGCGGGCTAGGCCAGGGAAGTCGTTACTACGTTTTCGTGATCTACTGATTATTCAATGAAACGACCCAGACGCCTTGGCGTATGGGCCGCCTCGCTCAATTTTACTAAACACATTTTGAAAAGTCAAACAAATCGAAACACCAAAAAAGGATGAACTTGTAGAAACTGTTGAAAAGATTAGCATTTGATTAGAATTTTGCAAACCACTTGACTTTCGCCCTCGAATTATTGTATAGTGTTACGTGGTTGGATGTTGTTGTCCTCTTCCGGCACTGCTGCCTCAGGCTGTTGTGCCGTTTATTTCGTCACTTGAAATTCACCCCCCCTTTCCTCCCCCCATTTGCACCTTCAGGCATCTATCAAATCCGGTTTTCGGCGGCGCAAATGGGAGGACAGAGGGGGGGCAAAGGAGATCGAATGATACGTGTTGATGGACTCACCAAAGATTATGGCACGCGCCGGGCTATCGAAAACCTGACCTTCGAGGCCAGGCAAGGCGAAGTTGTCGGATTCCTTGGCCCGAACGGCGCCGGCAAGACGACCACGATGCGCATCCTGACCGGTTACATGCCTCCCACTTACGGGTCAGCCAAAGTGGCCGGTTTTGATATCGTGTCCGAATCGCTGGAGGTGCGCCGTCGCGTGGGCTATTTGCCCGAAACGGTGCCGCTGTACGCAGACATGACCGTCTACGAATATCTGAAGTTCATGGCCGACCTGCGCCACCTTCCCAACGCCGAAGATATGATAGACGATGCCCTTGAGATGGTCGGCATGGAAGAGCGCGCCGAGGGTTACGTCGGCGCACTCTCGAAGGGGATGCGCCAGCGGATCGGCCTGGCCCAGGCGCTGCTGCACAAACCCGAGGTGCTGATCCTGGACGAACCCACCATCGGCCTGGACCCGGCTCAAGTTGTGGAAGTGCGCAAAATTATCCGCGAGATCGGGAAAGAGCGGACTGTCCTGCTGTCCACACACATCCTTTCCGAAGCGCAAGCGCTATGTGACCGCGTGCTCATCATCAACAAAGGGCATATTGTGGTCGAGGACTCGCCTGAGAATTTGCAGGCGCGGCTGGTCGGCGCGGAACGCTCTATTCTACGCGTCAAAGGAGATGCGGACGAACTCGCGCCGAAGATCGCCGAGATCGAGGGCGTACAGAACGTCAAAGCACAACCGGATGGCTCGGTGGAATTCCAGTTCGCGCCGGGCATGGATGTGCGTCCACAGGTGGCTCGGGCGGTCATCAAGGCTGGGTACGATCTGCTGGAACTGCGTCCAGTTGGGATGAGCCTGGAAGAGATCTTTCTGGAACTGACGCGCGACAACACAAAGGAGAAGTGATCCCATGCGCAATATTTGGACAATCGCCCGCCGAGAATACCGGCATTATTTCATCAGCCCAATCGCTTACATTGTAGCCTTGGCTGTACTTCTGATCGTAGGAATCTACTTCGTTATAGTACTGTACTACGTTTCGAACCAGGCGCTCATGTACGGGGCGACTGCGCCCGACATCAGCATCGTCATCGGGCCGATGGCTACGATATTCTTATTTGCGACGCCAGCCCTGACGATGCGCCTGCTGGCCGACGAACAGCGCATGGGCACCCTCGAACTCATGCTTACCGCCCCCATAAGAGATGGAGAACTGGTGATCGGAAAATGGCTTGGCGCTTTCTTGTTCACCCTGACCATCATAGCCATAACCCTGGTTTACCCCATTGTGCTCAACAAACTAACCAGCCCAGGCATTGACCAGGGCATCATGATCGCGAGCTACATCGCCATTATCTTGCTGGTCGCGTTGTATCTGGCGCTCGGAACGGCAATGTCGTCCTTCTTCAGCAACCAGTTCGCCGCCTTCTTTGCAACGCTTGCAGTGCTGCTCATCTTTTGGTGGCTCATTAGTTTGCCGACTTACATCATCCCAAGCGGCGTCTTCCACGACCTCTTCGTCTACCTGGATTTGAATGGCCGCTTCGGTTCGATGACGAGAGGCGTAATTGCACTCTCTGATGTTGTCTATCCAATCAGCCTGACCGTGCTAGGTTTGCTGTTGAGCACGGTCGCTGTCGAAATGAGAAGGTGGCGATAATGGCTAAGTCAAAAACCTCCAAAAAGAAGATCACCGCCAGGCAATTTGCCCCCATCGGGCTTTGGCTCGCCGGGATCACGCTGTTGGCAACAGTGATATTACTGGCGTTCAAACTGCTTGCTTCGGCAGGGCTATACCTTCCTCTCAATGCCAGGCGACTCGATCTGTTCCTGCTGATCAGCGCGGGCGTGGCTATCCTTGGACTGGCTGTCTTTGCCCTGCTCGATCCACAGCGAGTGCGCGAATTCCTGACCGGCCGCCAGGCGCGTTATGGCAGCAACGCGATCATCATGCTAATCGCCTCCATCGGCATCCTGGTGGTTGTCAACCTGATCGTATTCCAGAGTCCGGTGACGCCGCTCGACCTGACCGAGGACAAGTCGAATTCCCTGGCGCCCGAAACAATAGAAGTTCTAAGATCGCTCACTTCACCGGTTCAAGCCACGGCATTCTTTACCTCACAATATCCGACAGATACTGCCTCCAAGCTATTGGAAAATTACAAAGCCAATGCAAATGGGAAGTTCGACTATACGTTCGTTGACCCTGACCAGAACCCCGTTCTCGCCCAGCAAGCCGGCATTTCCGGCGATGGGAAGATCTACCTGCAAATGGGAGATGCGCACGAGATCATCTCTTATGCTTCGGAACAGGATATTACCGCCGCGCTGATCCGCCTGATCAACCCCGGTCAAAGGGTAATCTATTTCCTGACCGGACACGGCGAACGGGACATCGAGCAATCTGCTGAAGAGGCCTATACGCAGGTCAAATCTGCGCTGGAGGCCAAGAACTACACCGTCCAGACCCTGAACCTGATCGCCGATCACAAAATCCCAGAGGATGCCAAAGCGATCATCATTGCTGGCCCGCTAAAACCAATCACCGCTGACGAAGCAACCTTGCTGGGAGATTATGTCACCCGGGGCGGGGCGCTGGTCGTCATGGAGGATCCAATTCCTACGACCCAATTCGGCGACTCGCCAGACCCGCTGGCGGACTATCTTTCTACGAAATGGGGCATCGCCCTCGACAACGATGTCGTTATTGACACAAGTTCTAACCAGCCGCTCTACGCCGTAGCTGACAGTTATGGCAACCATCCCATCACCGAGAAACTGCAAAGACTGGTTTCCTTCTTCCCTGCCGCGCGCAGTCTTGCCCTTGACAGCCAGGCAGCCATACCGCCTGTTCCGTTGATCACTACCACGCAAGCCTCCTGGGGCGAGACCGACTTTTCTACCCTTCAGGGCAGCGGCCAGGTCGGATACGATGCCAACGTAGACATGCCCGGGCCGCTCGTGCTGGCCGCCTCCGCAGAAGATACGACGAGCATCAGCCGCATTGTCGTTTTTGGCGACTCGGATTTCGCCAGCGATAAATTCTTCAGCCAATACGCCAATGGCGACATGCTCATCAACGCCGTTGACTGGGCCGCCGGTCAGGAAAAACAGCTCAACCTGACCTCACCGCAGCCAATTACCCGGACGCTGAACCCGCCAAGCTCACTGACGCTGGGATTGATCGCGCTGATGTTCGTCATCGTTCTGCCTGGTCTGGTCATCGGAGGCGGTATTACCTCCTGGCTGGTCCGCAGGTCAAAAGGCTAATTTATGATCAAGCGATCTACGTGGATTTTGCTGGCCGTCCTGGTGTTGGTTATTGGCGCTTATTTCTACCTGAAAGCCCACCCTCTACAATCGTCCACCTCAACGCCAACGCCGACGACAACAGAATCCAGCTTTCTGATAATCAAAGAGGACGACACCCTGACCAAAGTCGTCATTACGGACGCGCAGGGAAACAGCCTCCAAATGGGACGCGATGCGACCGGCAATTGGGCGATCATGGTAGGGCAGTCGCCTACCATCACGCAGCCCGAACTGGCCGCAGCCGACCAATCCCAGGCCGAGGCAGCCGAGACCCAGCTCTTTGCACTCAAGGTGGTGACGACGCTGGAAACTTCCCCGTCGCCGGATGTCATCGGCCTGAATCCGCCTGCGTACACGATCTCGCTCGAGTTTTCCGGTAACAGGCAGCAGGTCCTGGAAGTTGGCGCCCTCACGCCGACCAGCAGCGGGTATTACGTCCAGCTTGATGATAAGGTTTACGTCGTCAGCCAATATTCGATGGATGCCGTGGTGAAGCTTCTACAAAACCCGCCATACCAGGCAACACCGACGCCTGTTCCAGTCATGGTAGCCACGGCTACCATTATGGTAGCGCAGTCGGCTACCATTATGGTAGCGCAGTCGGCTACCATAACAGAAACACCCATTCCTGCCACAGCGACGCCATAGAATAGTAGCCTTTAGTATTACAGCGCAATGTTCGAGAAAAAGACGCTCCTTATGTCACCCTGAGGGCGCGTTCTGTGCGCCCGAAGGGTCTCCACACCGTAAACGCGAGATTCCCTTCGGCCTGGCTCAGGGCAGGCTTCGCACCCCGAAAGAGCGTCGGGGCGCTCAGATCGTCCCGACACTTGCACCTGCTGCAAGTGCAGGTGTGTCCTTCGGGAGAATGACATGCGAAACAGCAAAATAGGGTGTTGATTTTTGTCTCAAAAAAGAGTATTCTGTAAATGGTAACCAGCCTGTCCTGCCGTCTCGCACCGGCGTGCCGCCGTGCTCGCGGCACGAACGGTGGCGGGCTAGGCCAGGGTAGGCAACTATGGTTGCTGACTGCGCAACCACTTTGGTTGCTGACTGCGCAACCACTTTGGTTGCTGACTGCGCAACCACTTTGGTTGCTGACTGCGCAACCACTTTGGTTGCTGACTGCGCAACCACTATAAAAGAGAACAAGGAATGTTTGGTAAGTTTAAAAAATGATGGAAAACCCTTTACTTATCATTGAGGAAGAAGAAGAATATTCGGCTATCGCACGGCTGATCGTATTGGGCCGGCAGAAGACCTACGTCACCATTGACGACATCCTGCACTTCTTCCCGGAAGCCGAACAGGACGTCGTGCAATTGGAGGAGGCTTTTGCCGCCCTCTTGAGCGCGGGTGTCCCCTTTGTGGAAGAGACCCCTACCGGCGAGCCTCCTGAAGAGGAGCTGGCAGTTGCTGAGAAAGTCGGGCCTGAACTTTCATTGGACGACTACCTCGCCAACATAGAAACCGATGATACCATTGGCCTGTACCTGAAGGAGGTCAGCCGGGTGCCGCTGCTCACCGCCACCGAAGAGGTGCAACTGGCCAAGCGTATCGAGCTCGGGCGCATGGCCCGCGCGGAACTGGCGCGCGGCAAAGTCAGCCCGCGCCGCCGCATGGAGCTGCGCCGCATGATCGAGGATGGTTGGGCTGCCCGCGAACACCTCATCACCGCCAACTCACGCCTGGTCATCTCGGTGGCCAAGAAGTACATGGGGCGCGGCGTTCCTTTCCTCGACCTGATCCAGGAAGGCAACATCGGCCTGATCCGCGCCACCAAGAAATTCGACTATCGCCGTGGGCACAAATTCAGCACCTACGCCACCTGGTGGATCCGCCAGGCAGTTACACGCGCCATCGCCGACCAGGGCCGCACCATTCGCGTCCCAGTCCACATGGGCGACCAGATCAACAAGCTCTTGCGTGTCCAGCACCAGTTGACCCAGCGTTTGGGCCGCGATCCTTCAATCGAAGAACTGGCCGACGGCCTGGAAGTTACGCCCAAGAAGGTCGAGAACATGATCCAGGTGGCGCGCCGTCCGCTCTCGCTCGAAATGCCAACCGATGACGAGGAAGACTCGGTGCTTGGCGATTTCATCGAAGATGACGAGGCTGCCCCGCCGGATGATACCGCCACCTATAACCTCTTGCGCGAACACCTGACCGAGGTTCTGAACGGCCTGCCGCCGCGCGAGGTGCGCATCCTGCAACTGCGCTACGGCTTGCTGGATGGACAGGCCTATACGCTCGAAGAGGTCGGTCGTAAGATGGGCGTGACGCGCGAGCGCGTCCGCCAGATCGAGGCGCAAGCGCTCAGCCGTTTGCGGCACCCCACCATTCGCCGGAAGCTGCGCGATTACCTGGGCGAGTGACAAGATAGTGAATTGAAAAAGTTGAAAAAGTGCGACGAACACACAAGAGTTCGTCGCACTTTTTTATATTGGTGCATTTTTCCTGCTGTGAGCGCCATGGCCGAACAGTTATCTTCGTGTAAAATTACCCCATGAAGAGAGAAACCCCCTCCCTGGCAAATTATCTCCTCCCGCGCCTACAAGACTTGATCTTTGTGACCATCTTCTATTTTGTCTTGCGAGTCGGCGCGGGGCTGTTCCGGGATGGCGACCCGGGAAGACATATCATCTCCGGGCAAATCATCCTGGGAACGCTCACCATTCCCAGCAAGGAACTCTTTCTATACACGGCCAAAGATCAATTGGCGCCGCCATACGCCTGGCTGGCAGAGGTCGCTTACGCAGCCGGTTATAAAGCACTCGAATTGAGCGGAGTTGTCCTCGTCGCCGCGCTCGTCCTCGCCGTTACTTTCACACTGATCTATCATGAATTGATCCGCCGGGAAACCCCAAGGCTCCTCGCCGTTCCGCTAACCCTGTGGACAGCCGCCCTCACCGCAATCCACTGGCTGGCGCGCCCGCATCTCTTCAGCTTTCTTTTCATGGCGCTCCTCGTCCCCCGCCTGGCGCGCCTGGCCAAAGGGGAAAAGGTCCCGCTGTGGCAATTCCCGCTCATCCTGCTGATATGGGCAAATACGCACACGGCCTTTATCTTTGCTTTTCTCATCTGGGCGGCTTTCATTGCCGGAAATCTTTGCGAAAGCATACGGGAAAAGCGCAGCCTCGATAATGGTTGCGCAATTAGCAACCATAATCCCATTCTCCGCAAATTGCTCATCTCCGCCGGTTTGTCGTTCGCAGCGACATTCGTCAACCCGGTCGGCTGGCGTTTATGGCAGTTGGTGCTCGAACACATCTCCAGCAGCTACCTGGCCAACTTGATCAGCGAGTATCAATCACCCAATTTTCACGAGATCAGCGGCTGGTTTTTCTTGATCACCATCGTGGCATCCATCATTGTTTTGAGCTTTTCCAACAAGAAACACACT